>QWCB01002677.1_pt1 | contig 14575 bp, 13 predicted proteins | sample 1972511 | NCBI WGS metagenome assembly QWCB01 (sample SAMN09866719, study PRJNA288562) | Human gut metagenome isolate term5_stool, whole genome shotgun sequencing... | isolation source: gut | host: Homo sapiens | place: USA: California
AAAGTACCGGGTGGTACAGAACTCGGTGAGGTCGTGGAAACCTTTGTCGGGCAGTTTTATTTGCAGGGAAGTCAGATGCGTACCTTACCCGGTGAGATCCTGCTCGATTTTAATCTTACTGATAAAACTCTGCTGGCGGATTCATTGTCTGAACTGGCCGGGCGGAAGATTAACGTCCAGACGAAACCGCGCGGGGATCATGCGCGCTACCTGAAGCTGGCACGTACCAACGCAGCGGTGGCGTTAACCACCAGGCTTTCTCAGCAGTCGACCATTACTCAGCGTCTGACAGCGCTGGCATCGGTACTGAAGTTACCCGCTGTAAAACGCATGGAATGTTTTGACATCAGCCATACGATGGGCGAGCAGACGGTCGCCTCCTGCGTGGTTTTTGATGCCAATGGCCCACTGCGCGCAGAGTATCGTCGTTACAACATCACCGGCATTACGCCGGGCGACGATTATGCGGCAATGAATCAGGTTCTGCGTCGGCGTTACGGTAAGGCGATAGAAGAAAGTAAGGTTCCGGACGTTATATTGATCGATGGCGGTAAAGGACAGTTGGGACAGGCGAAAGCCGTTTTTGCTGAGCTGGATGTTCCCTGGGATAAACAGCACCCACTTTTGCTGGGGGTGGCGAAAGGGGCCGACCGTAAAGCGGGTCTGGAAACGTTGTTCTTTGAGCCGGAAGGAGAGGGCTTTAGTCTGCCGCCGGATTCGCCCGCATTGCATGTGATACAGCATATCCGCGATGCTCTCCTGAGAGATACTGTCATAGTCAGCGACAGTGTAGTGGAAGTCGGCATCGGTGGTCAGCCAGCCCAGATAGTGGCGGCGGAGCGCACCGAAGTCCCACTCGTCCTTCACATCGCCTGCGAGGAACTGCTTGCAGCTGGACTCGATGTTCTCCTTCAGCATATTGTGCATCTCGGCGCTGATGTCCTCGCCGTCCAGGACCTTGCGGCGCTGACCATAGATGATCTCGCGCTGCTGGTTCATGACGTCGTCGTATTTCAGGACATTCTTGCGGATCTCGAAGTTCCGGCCCTCGAGCTTCTTCTGGGCAGACTCGATGGTGCTGGTGATCATCCGGTTCTCGATGGGGGTGTCCTCGTCGATGCCCAGAGTACCCATCAGGCTCTGCACGCGGTCGCCGCCGAACAGACGCATCAAATCGTCCTCGAGGCTCAGATAGAAGCGGGATGCACCGGGGTCGCCCTGACGGCCTGCACGGCCGCGCAGCTGGTTGTCGATACGGCGGCTCTCGTGGCGCTCAGTACCGATGATGAACAGACCGCCAGCAGCGCGCACCTCTTCAGCCTCCGCTTCGGTCAGGGGCTTGTACTGAGCATACAGCTCATCGAACCGCTTGCGGACAGCCAGAATGTTGGCGTCGGCAGTCTCACCATGGCCGTCGGCCTCGATGAGCAGCAGCTCCACGGCTGCGGGCAGAGCCTCCTCGGGCTTTTCGGGATTCAGCAGCTTCTCGCAGAAGTGCTCTTTGCGCATCTGGGCCTTTGCCATATACTCGGCGTTGCCGCCCAGCATAATATCGGTACCACGGCCAGCCATGTTGGTGGCGATGGTGATGGCCCCCTTCTTACCGGCCTGTGCGACGATCTCTGCCTCACGCTCGTGGTTCTTAGAGTTCAGCACGTTGAAGTCGCGGGTGTACTTCTGCAGCATCTTGGCGAGAGTCTCGCTCTTCTCGACGCTGACAGTACCCACCAGGACCGGCTGGCCGTTCTTGTGGCACTCCATGACCTGCTGGATGACGGCATTGTATTTGCCATTGATGGTCTTGTAGATGGCATCCGGGTAATCCTTGCGGATGACAGGGCGGTTGGTGGGGACGGTAACGATGTTCAGACCGTAGATCTCAGTGAACTCGGTGGCCTCCGTCTTTGCCGTACCGGTCATACCGGACAGCTTCTTGTACATACGGAAGTAGTTCTGGAAGGTGATGGTCGCCAGCGTCTTGCTCTCGGCGGCGATCTTCACGCCCTCCTTGGCCTCGATGGCCTGATGGAGGCCCTCGTTGTAACGGCGGCCGATCATCAGGCGACCGGTAAACTCATCGACGATGAGCACTTCGCCGTCCTTCACGACATAATCAATGTCGCGCTGCATCACACCGTAGGCTTTGATGGCCTGGTCGATGTGGTGGGCGAGGGTCATATTCTCTGCGGCAGCGAGGTTCTCGATCTTGAAATATTCCTCGGCCTTCTTGATGCCCTTAGCCGTCAGGGTGCAGGTCTTGTGCTTTTCGTCCACGATGTAATCGCCGTCAGCCTGCTCGTCGGTCTCCACCTTGTCTTCCAGCTCGACCACGACGCTCTTGCGCAGAGTGCGGACAAAGCGGTCCACCTGGGTATACAGGCTGGAAGAGTCCTCTCCGCGGCCAGAGATGATAAGCGGCGTACGGGCCTCGTCGATGAGGATGGAGTCCACCTCATCGACAATGGCGTAGGCATGGCCGCGCTGCACCATGTTGTCTTTATAAGTCACCATGTTGTCGCGCAGATAGTCGAAGCCGAACTCGTTGTTGGTACCGTAGGTAATGTCGGCATTATAAGCTTCACGGCGGGCATCACCATCCATGCCCTGCACGATCAGGCCCACCGACAGGCCCAGCCAGCGGTAAAGCTTGCCCATCCACTCGCTGTCGCGCTTGGCAAGGTAATCGTTGACGGTGACGATGTGGACACCCTCCCCGGTCAATGCATTCAGATAGGCAGGCAGCGTTGCCACAAGGGTCTTGCCTTCACCGGTCTGCATCTCGGCGATGTCGCCCCGGTGCAGGGCGATGCCGCCGGTGACCTGCACCGGGAAATGCTTCATGCCCAGCACACGCCATGCGGCCTCGCGGCAGACAGCGAAGGCATCGGGCAGAATATCATCCAGCGTTTTGCCGTCGGCCAGCTTCTGTTTCAATGCAGGAGTCTGGGCCTGCAGCTCGGCATCAGACATCGCCTGATACTTGCCTTCCAGAGCCAGCACCTGTTTGGTGAGGGGGTTGATCTTTTTCAGTTCCCGGTCAGAGAAGCTGCCAAAGAGTTTTTCAGCTAAGGACATTGGTCACACCTCATGATTCTTCAAAATAGCAAACGTCCGGGCCATTTTATTGCCCCAAAACGAATATTCACACATAAATATATGATACACCAAAAGCCCCATCCCGTCAAACCAGATGGTGAATTTTAGCCGGTTATTGAATGAATTTTCTGTAAATTTGCGCTGGCAGGGGGCATAAATGGGAAAAGCTATGTGGTGGAGGCGAACAGCCTCGCCCTCTCCGTCTGCTCCCGCTGGTCGCATCCACCTCCCCCAAAGTGGGAGGCCTTGGCAATCCACGCAAAGTTTCCGGTTTCGCCAGAGGCTCCCCCTTTGGGGGAGCTGGCGAGCGAATGCGAGACTGAGAGGGCGAGCCAGCTAAAACAAAAACCACCTCTGATTTTTGCAAATCAGAAGTGGTCAGGTGTACATTATAAGGTTTCCAGCAGCTGCGGCAGCTGTGCCAGATCGTCGATGACGTGGGGGCACACAGCCTCGAGCCGCGCGCGGGACTGGTGGCCGCCGGTGTAGAGCACGCATTTTGTGCCAAGGGCCTTTGCAACTTCGGCATCGTGCTGGGTGTCGCCCACCATCACGCAGGCAGCAGGGGCGATGCCGCTTTGTGCAAGCCACTGTTTGCCCACCTGCACTTTGCTTACGCCATAGATGTCTGCAAGGCCGAGCAACTCAGTAAAATAGCCCTGCAGGCCCCGTGCGGCTACCTGCTCGATCAGGTAGTCCCGGCGGGAGGCGGAAAGCACGCTCTGCCGCCAGCCCCGGCGTGAAAGTTCGGCCAGCGTCTCGGCAGCGTGTGCAGAGGGGGGACAGGCATCCACACCTGCGTTATAATGTTCCATAAAGCGCTCGGCCAGCTCTGCATAAGGGTGCTTTGCAAAGTTGAAACCGGCGCGGATGTAGTATTCCTCAATGGGAAAACCGAAAATTTCCCGATAAGCGGCAAGATCGTACCGCTGCGGATAACCGTGGGTCTCCAGCATCCAGTTGAGACAGCTGTGGGTGAAATCAACATCATCCATCAAAGTGCCGTTCCAGTCCCAGAAGATCATACCGTTTGCCTGCATGGAAACCTCCTTGCGGTCATTAAGCTGCAAAAATTTTGCGCAGGGCCTTGCTGCTCTCGATGATCTTCACCAGCAGCACACCCAGAACGGTGCAGCTGATGAGCTCGCCGATACCTACGGAGATGCCGTTGGTGATGCAGGCCAGCCAGATGGGAGCGCTGGAGGTGGGGTCCGGGAACATGACGGCAATCTCAATGCCGATGATCACGGCATTGAACAGCACCGGCGGCAGGGAAGCCGCCACAGCCAGACCCTTGATGCGGATGTTCCGCAGCTTGTAGGTAACAAGGCAGGCCAGCAGGGTGGCAAGGGTGCCAAAGATGACATCCACGATGGTGGAGCCCAGCAGGTTTGCCAAAAAGCAGCCCAGTACCACACCGGCAATGTACTCGGCACCGAACACCGGCAGCAGGCAGAGCGCCTCAGCCACACGCACCTGTACCGCACCATAGGAGAGCGGCTGCAGAGCCATGCAGAGAACAACATAAATGGCTGCGACCACGCCGCAGCGCACCAGTTTACGAACGGAAGAATTCTGATTCATGATAATACTCCAGCGGGATGATTTTGACCGCACAGGGCCGCCAGCCCCTGTGGGTTTGGCCCGGCATGGTTCGAGACACGCCGGGGAGCCTAAAATCCTAAGTTGCTCTGAAAGGATGCCGCACAAAAAGCACAGCAAAAGGCAGTATAGCATAATTTTTGGCAGATTGCAACGAATTTTCGCAGAATCAGGTACAGATGCAGTTTTTGGTTTGGACCCTTCCGGTGAAAAAGAGGTTCCGAAAAGCCCGCAGGCTTTTCGGAACCTCAAAATAAAATTACCGCTGAAATAGCCAGAGCGAAAGCGGAGGCTATTAAAATCGTGTGTTACCCTCTGGGGTGTCCGGTGTATACCAGAGCCACCGTGTCGGGGCCGGTGTTTGCGGAAACGACACCGCCCAGCTCAAACACCAGCAGCGGCGGCTTGCCAAAGGCCTTGCGGCAGGCCTTTTCCAGATCGGCGGTCTGCGGGATGTTGGTGTGGCCGATCATATAATCAAAGTTCTCCACGCCTTCGCTGCGCTGTTTGCACAGCTCCACCATGGCGGACACCACCTTGTCATCGCCGCGTACCTTGGCTTCCACCTTGGTTTTGCCGTCGATCAGGGTGATGATGGGACGAATGCCCATCAGCTCGCCCATAACAGCAGCAGCGGCAGAGATGCGTCCGCTCTTTTTCATCTGCTTCAGGCTGTAGGGGCCCAGAACGATCTCCATGCAGTCCATCTGCTTTTCAAACTCCCGGATCACATGGCTGATCTCTGCACCGTTCTTCAGCTTGCGGGCCATTTCGCACAGATACCAGCCGAACACCATGGAATAGGTGTGGGGGTCCAGCAGATGGATCTTTAAGTGGTGCTCCGGGCGCTCTTCCCGCAGCATCCCCTGTGCCATGAGGGCGTTATTGTAGGTGGAAGAGCCGGATTTGTTGATGGGTACATGAATGACATCCGTATAGCCCTCGTCCACGTACTGGCAGTATTTTTCGCAGAACTGGATGGGGGTGATGGCGGCAGTGGAGGGCACGCCCTTAGCGGCACGCATCTTATCGTAAAATTCGGTGTTGGTGCAGCTTTCACGCTCCACGTAGTCCACATCGTCCAGCAGGATGTGGAAACTCATGATGTCGATGCCGTATTTTTCGGCCATCTCCTGCGGGATATCGCAGGAGGAATCGGTCAGGATCGCGATCTTGCTCATAATGTCCCTCATTTCCATTCGTAGTCTCGTAAGTGTCCGTGGTCCAAAAGCTCCGGAAAGTCCCACTGGCGCAGCACTTCATACACGCCCACGGCCACGCTGTTGGAAAGGTTCAGGCTGCGGCAGGTGTCGCGCATGGGCATTCGGATGCAGTGCTCCTGATTGGCGGCAAGCAAGGCTTCGGGCAGGCCGGCATCCTCGCGTCCGAACACGAGGTATGCACCGTCCGGGTAGCTCACATCGGTGTAGCGCTGCGGTGCCTTGGTGGTAAAATAGTAATAGGGGCCGCTGTTTTTGGCAAAGAACTCGTCCAGACTGTCGTAATAGCTGATGTCGAGGTAGTGCCAGTAATCCAGACCCGCATGCTTGAGCTTTTTATCATCGATGGCAAAGCCCATGGGGCCTACCAGATGCAGCCGACAGGCAGTGCAGGCACAGGTGCGGGCCACATTGCCGGTGTTCTGCGGGATGCGCGGCTCCACCAGAACGATGTTCAAGGTTGGCTTTTCGTTCATCGGTGTACCTCCCCTTATTCTGCCGAGCTTGCCGGGCACAGGCGCGGCAGAAGCGGCTCGAACCAGACCCCGTAGCGGGTATCCTGCGCGGCGGGCGTGTTCTGGATGGAAAGCGCCACGAACTCGGCAGCGTTGTCGGCGGCGGCACTCAGGGCGTTGCCCTGCAGCAGCGAGCCGATGAGCACCGCACCGTACAGGTCGCCGGTGCCGGGAAAGCTGCGGCTGATGTGCAGCTTTTTGATGAGGAAGCGGTCTTTTCCGCTGCCTGCACAGCCGATGTATTTGCCCAGCGGCAGGCCGGTGACGACAGCCCCTGGGGCCAGAGCGGTCAGCTCGTCAGCCAAAGCCTGTGCGGCTTCATCGGTGAGCAGCTCGGTCTGCGGCTGGCGCTGCAGCAGGATCTGTGCCTCGGTGTAGTTGGGCAGGATCAGATCGGCAGCACCGCACAGTGCACGGATGCGGTCGATCAAAGCAGGCGTTACGGTGGAGTAAGCCTTGCCGTTGTCGCCCATGACCGGGTCAACGATCTTTTTGGCTGCGGGCCAGAGGGCAAAGGCTTTTTCGGCCAGTGCCACCTGATCCTCACCGCCCAGATAGCCGGTATAGATGCAGTCAAACTCCACGCCGAGCGCATGGTAATGCTCCAGCGCCTGTTCGCCGTAGGCGCAGCCGTCCAGCCGTGCAGGTGTGCCAAGCCCGCCTGTGTGGGTGGAAAGCACCACCGTGGGCAGGGCTACCGGCTGCACGCCCATGACCGACAGCACCGGCAGGATCACTGCAAGGCTGCAGCGGCCCATGCCGGAAAGATCGTGGATGCAAAGGACTTTTTTGGGTTCAACAGGGTGTATCAAATAAGGAACCTCCTTACCAGTATGCGGAATGAGCAGTGCGCTTTTTAGCCGGGCACACCCGCCCATTAAAACATCGTAGAACAGTATACCACAAATTTCTGCATAAAAAAAGCGGATACCAGATAGTTTACAGGAAATAATAACGCCGGAGACCGGATCTTTTTCACCGAAAGGAGTTTTACTATGAAACATGAATCCACCAGTTCTTCCGGGATGCTGCTTGGCATGGCCGCGGGGGCGGCACTGGGTGCCGTGGGCGTGATGGCCGCCACCCAGAACCAGCGCCAGCTGCGCCGCACCACCCGCAAGGTGATGAAGGGTGCCGAGAACGCTGTGCTGCAGCTGGACAAAATGGTTGGCGACTTTGTGGAAAAGCACATGGAGTGATAAAAGCAAAGAACGGCGTTCCGGTGGGGAACGCCGTTCTTTGCTTGAAAAAACTTACTTGTTCCAGATGCACATGCGGGCCGCGGTGTTGATCTCGCCCAGCACGCTCAGATCCATCTGAATGTTGCAGGTAACGGTGAGTGCCTTGTTCACATCGCTGCCGGTCAGCACCGAGGCAGGCATGTTCTTGATGGTGAGCACGCCGGTGCCCTTGGCAACATCGCCGGAGACGGTGCCGGTATAGGTCACATCACCAATGGTCAGGCCGGACAGATAGCCGGTGACACCCATCTTGCTTACCTGCTGGATGGGCAGGGTGAGCGTGTAGGTGCCGTTGGACTGGCGGGTGAGGGTGACATCACGGCTGGCATCGATGCCGGTGTTGGCCATGGATTCCTTATCGGATTTTTCTTTCCAGAATTTAATGCCTACGTTCAGGCTGGAAGCAGCGCTTGCACCAAAGGTGAACATGCACAGCAGCAGCACTGAGAGCAGGGCGGCGCTTACGCGCTTATAAGTGTTCGTCATGAATGATCTGCCTTTCCTGCCACAGAGGCGGCGTTGAACAATTGCGGTAATACCGGTTTGTCAATGCTAAAATAGCATGGCTGTGCAAAATTGTCAATCCGCTTCGTGAAGCTTTCACAGAAATGTTGCACATTGATAAAATATGGTGGGCGAAGATGACGAAGAACCGCCCCTCCGGCAGGAGAAGCGGTTCTTGAAAAATCAGCGCTTAAAGTTCAAAGTCGGGGTCGTCCTTCAGCACATGGATCTCGCTCATAAAGGGGCTCTGCTCCGGGTCGGCGAAGGGAGCTTCCTTGACGTACTTGTTCAGCTGGATGGCCGTGCGTGCGGGGTCGGCAATGGTGCCTGCGCCGCCGATGCAGCCGCCCGGGCAGCCCATGCCTTCCAGCAGGTAGCCGTTGTACTTGCCGGCCTTGGCCAGCATGAGCAGCTTCTTGCATTCGGCAAGGCCCTGTGCGGATGCGATCTTGACATCCATATCCGGGTGCCATTCCTTGATCTTATCGGCAACAGCCTTGGCAACGCCGCCGGACTGTGCAAAGCCGCGGCCTGCTGCGGATGCAGCGTGCAGAGCTTCGGCCTCGTCCACTTCCAGCAGGCTGGTGTCCACATCCTTGGCCTCGATGATACCGGCCAGCTCTTCAAAGGTGAGCACGAAGTCCACATCGGAGCGGACGGTGCGGCGGGAAGCTTCCAGCTTCTTTGCGGCGCAGGGTCCAATGAAGCACATACGGGCCTCGGGGTCCTTCTGCTTCATCATGCGGGCGGTGAACACCATGGGGGTCATGGTCATGGAGATATTCTTGGCAAGATCCGGGAAAGCGGTCTTTGCCATCATGCTCCATGCCGGGCAGCAGGAAGTTGCCATGAAGTTGAGCTTCCCGGGCACTTCCTCCAGGAAGTCGTGTGCTTCGTCCACGGTGCACAGGTCGGCACCAATGGCAACCTCCACCACATCGTAGAAGCCGACGGCCTTCAGGGCGGCCTTGAGCTTGCCGGTGGAAGCCAGACCCGGGAACTGGTTGATGAAGGCGGGAGCCACCAGCGCGTAGATGCGGTCGCCGCGGTTGAAGCCCTGGATCAGCTGATAGATCTGGCCCTTGTCGGCAATGGCACCGAAGGGGCAGTTGACCAGACACTGGCCGCAGGAAACGCACTTGCTGTAATCGATCTCGGCACGGCCCAGCTCATCGGAGTGGATGGCACCCATGCCGCAGGCTGCAGCGCAGGGACGCTCGGTCTTGACGATGGCGTTGTAGGGGCACACGCCGACGCAGCGGCCGCACTTGATGCACTTGTCCTGATCGATGATGGAACGGCCGCTCTCCCATGTGATGGCCTTCTTGGGGCACACTTCCATACAGGGGTGGGCAAGGCAGCCCTGACACAGGTCGGAGACCTTGACCAGCTTTTCCGGGCAGCGGTTGCAGGCAAACTTGATCACGTTCACCAGCGGGGGATCATAATACTTATCGGCGATGGATGCATCCTCCAGACCGGAGACGACGCTGTTGTGCTCGTCCATGCGGCGGGTGGGCAGGCCCATGGCCAGACGCACGCGCTCCTCAACGATGGCGCGCTCCAGGAAGATGTCCTTGCGCAGCTTGCCTTCCTCGCCGGGGATGATGGTGTAGGGGATCTTGCGCATCAGGTGGTTGGCCTGCTCGCCCTTGACGTTGGCGTAAGCCATGCGTGCCACCTCGGTGAACACCTGACGGCGGATCTGGATGACCGTGGTATTGATTCCTCTGAAACTCATTCCAATTCTCTCCTTGCTTTGCTAAAAACAAACGGGCTGCACCCGGCTGCCGACAGCGTTCTGCCGCGCAGGGCGGGCGCGTTACAGGGCACATTGGTAACGCACTGCTGCAAACAGCGCTGTGCCCGGGATGATCCACTTTCATTTTAGCATAAAGCGTGCCGGATGAAAAGGGATAAAACGCAAAATTTGTTAAAAATTTGTTGTATTCGTCCTCGTGTACAGAATCAACAGTTTTAAGCGCGTAAACTCAGCAAAGTGCTGCACGCACACGCTCGCCGTCGTACTCGCCAAGCGTTACGTGCACGATCTGACCGCTTTCGTGGCCGGGGGCGGACACCACCACCGGAATGTACAGCCGGGTGTAGCCGGTGAACAGCGTGCCGGAAAGCGGGGTCTCCAGCAGCACATCGTCCTCGGTGCCCACATAGGCGGTCAGCACTTCGCGGCGTACCTCCTCGGCAATGCCGTTCATCACGCGGCTGCGCTCCTGCTTTTCCCGCTCGTGCACCTGCTCCGGAAAATCGTAGGCCGGGGTGCCGCTGCGGCGGGAGTAGGGGAACACATGTACCTTGAGAAAGCCGATCTTTTTCAAAAATTCGCAGCTCTCTTCAAAATCGGCCTGCGTCTCGCCGGGAAAGCCGCAGATGCAGTCGGTGGTAAAGCTGACCGGGCGCTCCCCGTAGGCGGCGCGCAGCTGGTCCACCACCTGTGCATACTGCTCGGCAGTGTAAACGCGGCGCATCCGGCGCAGGGTGGCAGTGCAGCCGCTCTGCAGGCTCAGGTGGAACTGCGGGCAGAGCTTTTCCACGGCGGCAAGGCGGGTGATGAACTCCGGTGTGAGCATATCCGGGTCCAGACTGCCCAAACGGATGCGCTGGATGCCCTCCACCTGAGCACAGTGTTCCACCAGCTCCACAAGGTTGGTGCCGGTATCCAGACCATAGCTGGGCAGGGAGATGGCACTGAGCACCACCTCGCGGTAGCCGGAAGCCGCCAGCTGGCGCAGCTCGGCAAGGATGCTGGCTTCGTCGCGGCTGCGCACCGGGCCGCGGGCGCGGGGAATGACGCAGTAGGCGCACTGGCGGTTGCAGCCGTCCTCTACCTTGATAAAGGCACGGGTGTGAGTCTCGAACCGCTCCACGGGCAGCTCTTCAAATTTTTCGCCGCGCTGGTGGGGCGTGATGGCCACAATGCGCTCATGGCCGTCCAGCAGCTTGAGAACGTTATCTAAAATGGCCTTGCGGTCGCCGTTGCCGCACACAAGGTCGGCCTCGGTGAACTGGGCGGCTTCCTCCGGGAAAGCCTGCGGGTAGCAGCCGGTAAGCACCGTGACCGCGCCGGGGTTCTCGCGTTTTTTGCGGCGCAGCCACTTGCGGCTTTTCTGGTCGCCAAAGTTGGTCACGGTGCAGCTGTTCACCACAAAAACATCCGCAGGCTCGTTCTCCTGCGCAATGGTAAAGCCGTTGGCGCGGAACATCTGTTCCAGCGCGCCGGTCTCGTTCAGGTTGACCTTGCAGCCAAGGGTATAAAAACAAACTCGCATGAGGGGATATCCTTTCGACAAAAAACGGGGTGGTGTTTGCATTGCTCTTTATTATATATCACAGCGGCGGTGCGGCGCAAGACCGGATGCACAGCAGCAGGCACTTTTTTGCTGGAAAGCGGACAAAACAAAAAGAGACGGGCAAACGCCCGTCTCTCAAAGAGAACTTTGGTGGGATTAGTGCTGGGTCTTGGCTTTGACAGTGATCTCCACGTGAGCGGCAGCCTTCTCAGTGGCTTCCTTGTACTCAACGGTGTCAAACTCAATGCCGCTGATGTCGATGTGATAGTAGGTGGTCATCTGGGTAGCAACATTCTTCTTACACTTATCGGCATTCTTGTAAGCGTCGCCGGGCCACAGCAGGACGTTCAGATCCTTGGTTGCATTGATGAAAGTGGTGGTAACTTCTGCCGGATCACCAGCAACGAACTTGACGGGGGTGAAGGTGGTCAGGCCACAGCCGGTGAACATGGAAGCACCTGCAGCAGCAACAACGGTCAGACCAGCCATCTTCAGGAAAGAGCGACGAGACAGAATCATAATAGTATCCTCCTAAAAAATAATTCCACAAATGAAGCAATACAGCCTTTTTGGGCCATCTCCAATTTACACTATAAGGTGGGCAAAAGTCAAGCCCTTTTGTAGAAAAAGACAAAATAAAAAATGCGGGCTGCGGTGCGGGCGCAGGATATTCTAAACAAAAAGGCCCCTGCATACTCTCTCAGCAAGAGACATTGCGCAGGGAGGGACCGAAATGGAGCGGAAAAACTTGGCGCTTTTATGTGCAGGGGTGGTGTGCTTCTGGCTGTTTGCGCTGGCCTTTGGTACGGCGCAGGGCAATGGGCTGCGGCAGCAAAGCCCGGCGGTGCAGGCGGCTGCAGACCAGACCCGGCCGGTGCAGCCCGCAGCGGCACAGCCTGCCTTGGAGCTGCCCTGCCGCGCCGCCTGCCTGATTGACCAGCAGACGGGCACTATCTTATATGAAAAGAACGCCGATCAGCAGATGCCCATTGCATCCATTACCAAGGTAATGACCCTGCTGCTCACCTTTGAAGCCGTGCACGACGGCCGCATTGCCATGGACACGCTGGTGCCGGTAAGTGAACACGCCTACCACATGGGCGGCAGTCAGATCTGGCTGGAGCCGGGGGAGCAGTTCACACTGGACGAGATGATCAAAGCCATTTGTGTGTCCTCTGCCAATGATGCCGCTGTGGCTGTGGCAGAGCTGGTGGGCGGCAGCGAGCCGGGCTTTGTGCAGATGATGAACGCCCGCGCCGCAGAGCTGGGCATGGTGAACACCACCTTCCACAATGCCTGCGGGCTGGACACCGAAGGGCATCTTTCCACCGCCCACGATGTTGCCATCATGAGCCGCGAGATTTTGAACACCTGCCCGGAGGTGCTGCACTATACCGGCATCTGGACGGACACCCTGCGCGGCGGTGCCACCCAGCTGGTGAACACCAACAAGCTGCTCAAGCGCTACAACGGCATCACCGGCCTGAAAACCGGCACCACCAGCGGCGCGGGCGTGTGCATCAGCGCCAGCGCCACCCGCGACGGGCTGGACCTCATCGCCGTGGTGCTGGGGTCACTCTCCAGCTCGGAGCGGTTCACAGCGGCCACCACCCTGCTGGACTACGGCTTTGCGGCCTACGCCGCCGTGCCGCTGCCCGCCATGGAGGACCGGCCTCTTCTTATAAAAGTAAAGGGCAGCGCAGAGGAAAGCGTGCCGCTGGACTACACCGCTCTGCCCGAAACGCTGCTGATGCCCAAGGAAAACGCCGCCGCCCTCACCGCGCAGCTGGATCTGCCGCAGGAGCTGGAAGCACCGGTGCAGCTGGGCCAGACCGTTGGCACGGTGCGCATCCTGAGCGGGGAGACCCAACTGGGCGAGTACGAGGTGCGCGCCGCTGCCGATGCTGAAAAAATGGACTTTGGCACCGCATTCGGCCTGTTGTGGGACGCTTTGACCGGCTGCGAAAGCTGAATGCACGCTTCAGCGTACAAAAGCGCGCTGCAGTAAGCTGCGTGGAACTGTCTGTGTGAACAATTCTGGATGAAGAAACAAAAAAACACTATTAAAATTGTATGAAATCCAAGGATTTTGACCTTGACTTTGCCCGGAGGGAACGGTACACTTATACCAAGATATTTCCTCGCAGGGCAAAGGCCCGGCAAATCGTTTGGAGGTTATAATAAAATGAGCGTCGCACTGAACACAAAACACCTCTCCAGCTTTATCAGCGAAGAGGAATATGCAGCCATCTATCCGCAGGTGGAAGCTGCCCATAACCAGCTGGAAGCAAAGTCCGGCCCGGGCAATGATTTCCTCGGCTGGATGTATCTGCCCCGTGATTATGATAAGGAAGAGTTCGCCCGCATCAAGGAAGCCGCCGCAAAGATCCGCGAGGCTTTAAATAAAGCGAAGGTTTACAAGGCAAAGATCGAGGCGGCCGGTGATGATGCTTCCAAGCTTCCGGCTTACGACCAGAAGTCCGAAGCTCTGATCCCGGTATTAAACCATGAGATCCCGTTAAAAGCCCATGCCCATCAGGCAAACGATATCTTCACTGCGATCCGTATCGCGAAAGAATTCGGTGTCGGCCTGACTCTGGAGCACGTGACAGAGGGCCATATGATCGTGGATGAACTCGCGAAGGAAAATCTCCCGCTCGCGGTAGGTCCGACCTTCGGACATGCCTCCAAATTTGAGCTCCAGAATAAGACCTGGGAGACACCTGGCATTCTCGCGAAAGCCGGATGTCATGTTTCCATCATCACAGATGCGCCGGTAACTCCGCTCCACTACCTGCCGCTCTGCGCAGGGCTCGCTATCAAAGCCGGTATGGACGAGTATGAGGCACTCCGCGCCGTAACCATCAACCCGGCTGAGCACATTGGCATCGCTGACCGTGTCGGTTCTCTGGAAGAAGGAAAAGACGCCGATGTTGTCATTGTTGACGGCTGCCCGTTTGATGTGACAGGTGTGATCCAGCACGTTTTGATCAATGGTAAAGAAGTTTAATGAGACTGCCTTTCATTGATTATTTCTCTGAATTTTTAGGTTCATAAATGATAAAAACTCCCTCTCTGCGCGTTTATCC
>QWCB01002678.1_pt1 | contig 14566 bp, 9 predicted proteins | sample 1972511 | NCBI WGS metagenome assembly QWCB01 (sample SAMN09866719, study PRJNA288562) | Human gut metagenome isolate term5_stool, whole genome shotgun sequencing... | isolation source: gut | host: Homo sapiens | place: USA: California
CGCTCGGCGTCACGGACATGGCCAAGAAGATCGCAAGCAACCTCAACCGCGAATATTCGGCACAGGACCGCCAGTACCGCACGCTGTGCATCAAGAACTCGGTCGCCGACGATCTTTTCGAAATCAAGGGCGCCGGCATCTCCGACTGCCGCTACAAACAGCTCTACCACAACACCGACTACTGGCCCGAGGGGACCAAGACCCCTTCGAAGCTCTATCAGCAGACCTCGACGGGCGCCGACTACCGCCACAAGGACCTGATGCCGCTGATCCGCCTGCCGGAGATGTACTACATCGCCGCCGAGTGCCGCATCTCCGGTCCGGACAAGGACCTCGGCGAAGCCCGCAGCCTGTTGCAGGAGGTGCGCAAGGCCCGCGCGGTCTACGAAGAACTGGATGCCGACCTCGACGAGGCGGGCCTGATGGCCCAGCTCGAAAAGGAGTACCGCAAGGAGTTCATCTGCGAAGGCGTGGTCTTCTATTTCTACAAGCGGCTGGGCTACGAGAAACTGCCCCGCCAGAGCGATGTGATGAGCGGCAGCAAGGTCATCGACGACGCCGTCTACATGCTGCCCTACCCCGATTTCGAAATACAGTCGGGACGCGTACAGTAAGTCGAACGATTAATTGTTGAGAAGCATGAAAAAACTGATCTGCATACTGCTGGCCGCGGCGACGACGGCCGGCTGCGAAAAGGACGACCCGACACGCTACGACATGTCGCAGGGAAGGGTCTGCTTCCCGGGGGCTGCGCCCAACGAAACGGCCGAATATCCCGGATACTCGAATTCCGACAGCACGTTCTACGCTTCGATGACCTTCAAGCAGCAGCCCGAAGGGGTCGCCGAGGCGGTGATCGAGGTCCCGGTGAAACTCATCGGCGGGGCCTCCGGCTCCGACCGTAAAATCGGCGTCCGCGTTCTCGAAGAGGGAACCACGGCGCAGCCCGGGCAGTACGAAATCCTCGGCGCGGAGGTTCCGGCCGGGAAGACCTACGGCGCCATCCGCATCGAGGTCGCCAAATCGGCCGAACTCGACACGCAGCAGCGCGAACTGACGCTCTGCCTGACCGATTCGCCCGACCTCCGGGTGGGACCGGACCTCTACTTGAAAGCCAACATCTCGTGGCACAACATGCTGCCGCGGCCCGCGACGACCAAGCAGTGGTCCACCTACAACGCCTTCATCGAATCGGAGGCCTCTTCGGGCAGCTCGTCGACGGAGGCTTACAGCCAGGCCGGCCACCAGCTGCTGCTGGACATCTTCGGCTGGGAGGTGTTCCCCGACTGGGGACCCGATTACAGCTACTACATCGACGCCTGGCGCGCCAGGGCACAGGCCTGGTACGACGAATGGAAGGCCGCCAACCCCGGGCAAAAACGCATCCACGAATCAGGCTCCATGAAGGGCCGGGAGGTAACGATCCGCACCAAGTAAACGACGAACGACCATGAGAAAACACACCCTATATCTGTTGCTGGCAGGCTGGGGCCTGCTCGCCGCGTCGTGCTACGACGACAAAAGCACGTTGCAGACCACCCATATCCCGCCCGTGGAGATCGAAGTGCCGGAAGCCATCGCCTCGCAGCTGACGGTGGTGCACAACGCACGGCTCGACATCACGGGCATCCGCATCACCAAAGACGGCCGGGAGAATCCCGAGGAGCTTACCTACGAATGGACGGTGAGTCAGACCGACAACGACTCGGAGGCGATTTCGCTCGCCACGACGCGCGAGTTCCACGAAGTGATCGACCTGCCGATCTCCTCGAAGGGCTACCTGTTCCTGCTGACGGTCACCGACACCGCCCACGACCTGAAGTACCAGTACAAGTGGACGCTCATCGTGACGGCCCAATTCAACGAAGGGCTTGTGGTGGCCTACACCCGGGACGGAACCACCTCGGACCTGGGACTGATCATGCACCCGCAGCTGACCGAGACCTACTCGGGCGCGGAGCAGGGAACCGTCGAAAAGGAGCTGATCAGCCGGCGCAACGGCAGTCCGTTCCCCTCGGCGGTCACCCACATGCTCTACACCTACGACAAAACCGACAAGAAAAACATCCTCTGGGTGTCGACCGACGACGACCTGATGCGCGTGGAGACCGATTATTACGAAATCCTGGGCCATAAGGAGGATGCGTTCGTCTACCTGCCCGGAAAGCTCGACATCCGGAGCCTGCTCAACACCTACCAGTGCACGATGATCCTCAACGACGGCGACATTTACGAAACGCTGCTCAGCCGCGGCCGGATCTCGACGCCCGTCAGCGGAACCGAAACCATGACCGTCGACAACGGCGTCGTTTCGGCCCACTCCGCTCCGGGCAGAACCCGCAAACCCAGCACGATCTTCTACGACCGGGAACAGGGCAAGTTCTGCTACGGCTACAACCAGACGTTCTACGCCTGCGGCAGCGTGGGTTCGTCGCCCTTCGACCCGGGGAACGCCCCCGGCCTGCGGTGCATCGCGGGCGGCATCAGCATCGACAACGCCACCCACACCCTGCTGATGCGGAAAGCCGACGGCAACCATGCGCTCTACACCTTCGGCAACTACTCCGCTTCGGCCGGCGCACCCGCCGCCAAGCTGATCTACGAAATCCCGGCGGAGGCCAACGCCCTCATCGCCGAAGCCGTGAGCTTCGTCTTCTCGCGATTCGACCCAATCCTCTACATCGCCACCCGCAGCGCCATCTACAAGGTGATCTTCACGACGGGCAGCGTCAATTTCGACCCGGCGCCCGTCTTCACGGCCCCTGCGGGCGAGCACATCACCCTGGCCCGCCTCTACCTGCAAGGCTACTACGCCATGGAGAACTACGACGGCTCGTCGACCCTTCCGAGCAACGCCTCGCTGGCATGGAGCAGCCGCGCGGTGACGGTGGTCACCTCGAAGGACGACGGGAACGACAAGATACACGTCGTGCCGCAGATCAACTTCGGCAGCGGACAGCTCGACCAGCCGAACGCGCTGGTGTTCGACGGCTTCGGCAAGATACTCGACTTCACCGTCGCCGGGCTTTACAAGTAGCCCGCACCGGCGTCGAAACACGCCCCATGCCGCAGATGTTTTCAGAGCGTCTGCGGCATTTTTTTACTTTTTTGATTATATTTGCCTCGGTTTCACCCCCGAAAAGCGGCGGAAACCGCCCAAAACAAAAAAAGCATCAGGACGGACCCGACAAATGCACAGCGAATCCAAACGGTATGATTTCGAACGGCTCTACATCGACTGCCAACCCCGGTTGACGGCCTATGCGCTGCGTTTCGTCAACAACCCCATCGAGGCGCAGGACCTGGTTCACGACTGCTTCATGGCGCTGTGGGACCGGCAAGCCCCCCTCGACCCCGAAGAGGCCCGCATGCTGCTGTTCGCCATGACCCGCAACCGATGCCTCAATTACCTGAAGCACAAAAGCATCGTCGACAAATACACGATCAGCTGCCTGGCCCGGGCGAAAATCGGGGAGGAGCGTCTTTACAACTACGATTTCTCCTTCGCCGAAAACGGGCATCCCTACCTGTACCAGGAGTTGGAACAGCAGATACAGCGCATCATGGACTCGCTGCCCGCACGCTGCCGCGAAGTGTTTTTGCTCAGCCGGTTCCAGGGGTTGAAGAACCGGGAAATAGCCGAACGGCTCCACATCTCCCTGCATACGGTCGAGCGGCACATCCAGCGCGCCCTGCGCATCTTCGCCGAAGCCCTCGAACGCGAACAATCCATTTACCTGCAAATACTGATCCTCGCCTGGCTGATGAACCAGCCGTCCTGAAGCCTTCCAGAGGCGAATTTCAAAAAATATGCGAATTTTTCCGGAACCGGGGGGGGGTAAAATCCGCCCCGATTGTTGTATGTATGTATGCGTACAACAACCGACCCCATGAACGAAAGCCTGAAAGAACTCGCCGTCCGCTATTTCGAAGGACCCATCGCCCCCGAAGAAGAGTGCGAACTCTTCGGATTCCTCGCCGCCTCGCCGGAAAACGCCGCCCTGATGCGCGAATGGGAACGCGAATGGAAACAACGGCACGTGCCGTCGGCCGACGTCCTCCGTTCGCTCGCCCGGCTCAACGGAAAAATAGAACGGCGCGAGAACCGAATCCGCGCCCGCCGGCGCTGGCTGCGGTTCTCGGCGGCAGCAGCCGTGCTCATCCTGATCTCGGCCTTCACCACCCGGCACCTCATACACACCGAAGACCCCGTGCAAATGTTCTCCGTACAGGCTCCCCAGGGAACCAACAGCCGCATATCGCTGCCCGACGGCAGCCAGGTGTGGCTCAACGCCGGATCGACCCTGAACTACCGGTCGGATTTCAACCGCTCGTCGCGCGACATCGGCCTTTCGGGCGAAGCCTACTTCGAGGTGGCCCGCAACGCCGACCTCCCCTTCCGGGTGCAGGCCCGGGGCTGCACGTTCACCGTGCTGGGCACCCGGTTCAACATCTCGGCCTACGACGAAGACCCCGACGTATTGGCCGCGCTGATGGAAGGCTCGCTGCAATTCGAATCGTCCCGCAGCACGGAAACGATGGTTCCGGGCGACCTGATCACCTACGACTGCCGGACGATGGAGGCGTCGCGCAGGCAGGTCGACACCGACCAGTTCCGCAGCTGGATCGACGGCATCATCCGCTACGACGCGATCTCCCTCCCGGCCCTGCTCCGGCGGCTCGCCCGCGAATACGACGTGAAGATCGAACTCTGCACCGACGCGTTCGACGACAAGACCTTCCGCATATCGCTCACCGAGGCGCAGGACATCGAATCAATCATGGGCGGGTTGTGCGACATCCTGCCGATCAGCGTCAGGCGCGACACCTGCGGTTACCGCGTCGACAGCCGCCCCCGAAAAACCGAACCCTGAAAAAACTTCTTTCCAAACAAACCTAAATCTTAAAACTTATGCATGTAAATCTCCTATTCAAGAAGATTGCAGCGTTGATCCCGTGCCTGCTGCTGACAGTCGCCCTCAACGCGCAAACCGTCACCAAAGCCTTCCGGAGCGTTCCGCTGAAAACGGTGCTGGAAGAGGTGGAGCGGCAAACCGGCTACTCGATCCTCTTCGAAAACGAGGACGTCGACGTCAGCAGGCCGGTCACGGCAACGTTCAAGGACGCGACGCTTCAGACCGTGCTCGACACGGTGCTCGACAAATCGCTGCGCTATACCGTCAAAGGGGGGGGGAAACTGGTCACCATCTCCCGCCGCTCGCCGGTCTCCGCCCCGACGGCCCCGAACGGGGAGATGACCGTCGCCGGAACGGTCATCTCCTCGGCCGACAACCAGCCCATCGTCGGAGCCAACATCTATGTTGAGGGCACGAACGTCGGCACGACCACCGACGCCGGCGGCAACTACAAACTGACCGTGCCCGCTTCGGCCAAGACGGTCACCGTTTCGTTCCTGGGCTACGACACCAAGAAAATTTCCGTCCGGGACATCCACCTCTTCAAACTCATCACGCTGGCCGACGCTTCGAACAAACTCGAAGACGTGGTGGTGGTCGGCTTCGGCGTGCAGAAGAAAGAGTCGCTCGTGGGCGCCGTGCAGTCGGTCAAGCCGAGCGACCTGCAAACCTCGTCGAGCAACCTCTCGACCTCGTTCAGCGGCAAGATCGCCGGCGTGATCGCCGTGCAGAAATCGGGCGAGCCGGGCGCCGACGGCGCCAATTTCTGGATCCGCGGAATCTCGACCTTCGGATCGGGACAGTCGCCGCTGCTGATCCTCGACGGCGTGGAAATCACCAACCAGATGCTCAACAACATTCCGCCCGAGACCATCGAATCGTTCTCGGTGCTCAAGGACGCCACGGCAACAGCCCTTTACGGATCACGCGGCGCCAACGGCGTGATGCTCATCACCACCAAGAATGGCCGCGATTCGGAGAAGATGACCGTTAACGTGCGGGCTGAGTTGGGCGTGTCGGCCCCGACACGCATTCCTAAGATCGCCGACGGTGTAACCTTCATGGAGACCTACAACGAGGCCTGTGCCACGCGCGGCGAGAATCCACGTTATAGCCGCGAAAAAATCATGGGCACTAAACTGGGGCTCGATCCCTACGTTTATCCCAACGTAGATTGGTACGACATGCTTTTCAAAAACAGCACCTTCAACCAGAACTTCAACTTCAACATGACGGGCGGGGCCAAGAAGATCGACTATTTCCTCAATGCCTCGGCGTTTAATGAGAACGGTATCATGCGCGCCCCCTCCACCTCGAAGTTCGACACAAACATCAATTCGCAGAAATACCTTTTCCAAGCCAACGTCTCGGCCGACGCCACCAAAACCACGCGCGTATCGCTGAAGATGAACACCCAGCTGCACTACAATCATGCACCCATCGAAAGCGTTGGTTCGCTTTTCACCTATGCGCTTTCGGCCCTGCCCTGCGAATTTCCGGCCACGCTACCCGGCGAGGAGACTGACACGTTCGTGCGTTTCGGCACCGCGAACGCTTGGGATGGCAACACTTTCATCAACCCCTACGCCCAGCTCTGCCGCGGTTACAGCGATAAGTTCCGTGGCCATTTCACCTCGGCACTGACCGTCTGCCAGAACCTCGACTTCGTCACCAAAGGGTTGAGCCTAACCGGCATGGCCACATTCTATAACCGCGTTTATTCGGCTGTCAACCGCTCGTTCACGCCGTTCATGTATCAACTCTCTAGCTACGACGTAGACGCTGACGGCAATTACAGCTACACGAGCTCCTCGACTAATACCGGCACAACCTATCTGGGAACCAGCCGCGGTCGCGATGGCTACCGGGAACTGGCGTTCCAGGTCAAACTCGACTATGCACGCACTTTCAATAAGAAGCATGACGTGGGCGCAACGTTTGTTTACCATCAAAAAGAGCGCAACATGAATATTTCCGATGCCGAGGAGTATGCCTCGTTGCCCTACCGGCAACAGGGCCTCGCGGGCCGTGTTACCTACGGATTCGACAAGCGCTACCTGATCGAAGCCAATTTCGGTTACAACGGTTCGGAGAATTTCGCTCCGGGCAAACGCTTTGGATTCTTCCCCTCGATCGCCGGCGGATGGGTGATCTCGAACGAGCCTTTCTGGAAGGGGATCAAAGATAAGGTCAACCTCTTCAAGGTGCGCGCTTCATACGGTCTGGTTGGCAACGACGTAATCTCATCGAACTACAAGGACCGCTTTCCCTACCTAAGTACCGTGGCCATGGATCAGTGGTACGATGTGATGATTGGAACCAACTTCGACCAAAAACGAGGCCCTATTCTTTCAATCTACGGCAACGAAAACGCCACCTGGGAGGAGAGCCGCAAACTTGACATCGGCGTGGAGATCGGTCTATTCGACAGTTTGAACATCATCTTCGACTGGTTTAAGGAGAAGCGTTCGGGCATCTTTATGCAGCGTTCGTCGCTACCCTCGTCGTTCGGCATATCGGGCATCACCCCTTGGGGCAACATTGGTAAGGTGGACAACCGCGGCGTAGACATCTCGATCGACTATAACAAAGCTTTCTCCAAAGATCTGATCCTCTCGCTGCGCGGTACGTTCACCTACGCCCACAACGAGATCGTTTCGATGGACGAACCCCAATACAAGTGGGGCTACCAATACAAGAAAGGCCACCCGATCAACTCGATTAACTGTCTGATCGCCGAGGGACTCTATCGGGATGAGGAAGATATCGCTTCGTCACCCAAGAGCGTCTACGCGACCCGCTATCCACTCCAGCCCGGCGACATTAAATACAAGGACTTGAACAATGACGAGGTCATCGACGACAACGACAAGTGCTGGAATGGCAACCCGACAGTCCCGGAGATCATATACGGATTCGGATTCTCGCTCAAATACAAGGGTTTCGACTGTTCGGCGTTCTTCCAAGGCCAGGGAAAAGTTTCAATTATCATGTATGATGCCCATCCTTTCTCGACTAAGGCCAAGCCGGGATTCGGGCTGATGCAATGGATCGCTGACGAACATTGGAGCGAGTCGAGCCCTGATCCCGACGCCAAATATCCGCGTCTCTCCTCGCAATGGAACGAACACAACGGCCAAGCCAACACGCTCTACGTGCGCAACGGCAAGATGCTACGTCTGAAGACCGCTGAAATCGGCTATTCCTACAAAATGATGCGTGTCTACGTTTCAGGAACCAATCTGCTGACTTTCTCACCATTCAAATACTGGGACCCCGAAAAAGGTTCGGGCAACGGATTGAGCTATCCGCTCCAACGGACGTTCAACCTCGGGTTCCAATTCAACTTCTAAACAATACCGCACGACCATGAAAAACATACTGATCACGCTTTCATTCCTGTTGCTGCTCACCTCATGCGAATACCTCGATGTCGTTCCCGAAGGCAAGGCCACGCAGGACGACATTTGGAAAACGACGCAACAGGCCGAGAAATACCGCTACTACATGCGCACTTACATGCCCAACCTGATTGGATATGACTGGTCGCCCGATCAGTTCGCCGGCGACGACATGATAACCGGCGGTGTGGGTACAACCTACTGGTTTTCCAGCAAGAGTCTCATCTACGGTGAGGAGAATGCTAATGTCACCTATTTCGGCAGATGGGCGCCTTACAGTACGAGCGGCGGTACAAACTATGACATCTACCGCGGCATCCGCTATGCCTTTTACTTGTTGGACAACGTCTACAAGGTACCGGCTATCAGTCCGGAGAATGCCGCCCGTTATGCCGGCGAAGCATGGTATTTGATCGGGTACTACCACCAATTGTTACTGGAATATTATGGTCCTATCATTCTGGTCAAAAGATACATTCCCAACGACGCCCCCGATTCGGAAATCTTTGTCCCCCGCTCGCCCTACGACGAGTGTGTGAAATACATAGCCGAATGCTATGACAAGGCAGCCGAACTGCTGCCCGAAACGGTCATCGATACCGAATTAGGACTTCCGACCAGGATGTCGGCACTGAGCTACAAGGCCCGCCTGCTACTCTATGCCGCCTCTCCGCTGGTCAACGGCAACTCCGACTATGTCGGATTCGACAATCACGACGGCACGCCGCTGATGAACACGACTTATGATCCCGAGAAATGGAAAAAGGCGATGGAGGCTGCGGCTGAAGCCATTTCTGTAGCCGAGAAATTCAACTCCGAACTCGGCCGGCAAAACTTCATGCTCTACACTTCGGCTGATTCGAGTCTGCCCAATGACGAGCGCGGTCGCCGCAACTACCGTGATGCCTTCACCAAAGAGCATTGGAACGGACTCGAATTTATCGAAGCCAAAGGCGACCGTGGTGGCTGTCAGACCCTGCAACAGTTGATGGGGCCCCGCCCGATCGCCAACAACATGTCGTTAGGCTGGAAGACCACCTCGGTTCCGACTATGGAGGCCGTCGAAATGTACTACACGAAGAACGGACTTCCGTGGGAGGACGACCCCGAAACCAAAGATATTGACCCCTATGCCTACAACGCCGAAGCCGGCACGGTCAACCTGCATCTCTACAAGGAACCGCGGTTCTATGCCTCAGTGGGTTACGACCGCGGCACGTATGAGATTGACGGCAAAGAAATCACGCTCTATCTGCGCGGCGGTGAATTGCATGGATCAACGCTCAAGGAGACCGATGAATATCAGAGTTGTACGGGTTATCTTTGCCAGAAATGGATTCCCAAGGCTTCAACCTACAGCATTCCGAGCAATTCGTTCAGTTTCTACTATTACGCTTACCCCTATCTGCGTCTGCCCGAACTCTACTTGAGCTATGCAGAAGCCGATTTCGAATATAACGGATCGCTGAGCACACAGAGTCTCGAATATATCAACCTGGTGCGCAAGCGTTGCGGCCTGCCTACGTTCCAAGCTTCGTGGGCCCTTGCCGGAGGCATTCCCACGGGTCAAAAACTGCGTAAGGTACTCCATCAGGAGCGCTCAATCGAGTTTCTGTTCGAAGGTCGCCGTTTCCACGACCTGCGCCGCTGGAAGGAAGCTCCCGAAGTGATGAACAAACAACCTCGCTCGTGGAACCGCGACGGAAAAACCGCCGAGGAGTTCTACCAGGTGATCGAAGCCAATCAGGGCGGACGTGTCCGTATCTTCGAGTCCCCGAAGAGCTATTGGATGGCAGTGCCGATGAGCGAAATCAATAAAAATCCGAATCTGGTGCAGAATCCCGGCTATTGATCGTTTTACACGCTAAAAATCAAATCTCATGAAAAAATACTTTTCGATACTTTACTGTCTCGCCGCGCTTGCCGCCGGATGCGACGACAACAACAAGGAGGCCCTCGCATTTGACCTGTCGACCGACGAATGGTCGTTTGCCAAGGAGGGCGGCACGCAAAACCTGATCGTTTTAGCCCCCGGAGTGTGGAAGGTTTCCGAGAAACCGGATTGGTGCACGCTGATCCCGGAGGGTGCCGAAAGATCGCGGGAAGTCAAGATCAACTGCTCGGCCAATACCGGAAAAAAGCGCGAGGGAACGCTTGTGCTGACCTGTGGCGATGAAACCCGCACGATTGCCGTGTTCCAGCAGGGAGCCTACATTGTAAAAGGCTTCCCCGTCGAATGGCTTTTTACGGCCGACTACTATGCCACAGGGAAATATACCAATGCCTTCGTCTTCGACAACGCCCTTCCGGCTGAAATCGGCGAAGGAACGATCAGCTATGTCCAAGATGCCGCGAATACGCGTACCATCCAAAAAGTTGTCGGCACAACCGGCCACCCTTATCTCTCAGGTTCTCTGACGGGCGATTACTGGCTTTTCCAGATTCCGGTCAAGGAGACGCTGCCTGCCGGTACAGTGATGCACATCAAGTTCATCACCCGTTCAGCGGCTGGAGCAGCCCGCTACTGGTCGCTTGAATACCTTGACAACGAAAGTTGGAAACCCATTTCTGCACAGCGCACCGCCCAAGTAGCCGGAGAATCAGTAATCTATACGCTCGATTTGGTCACAGACCTCACGGGCAACAAGAGAGTAGGTTCGGACAACGCACAGATCGACAATGATTTCACACTGAGCGCTCAGATCACTGCAGGCAACCGGTTGCAATGCCGGTTGCGCTGCGCTGCCGACATCGCCTGCAACGGTGAGAATCCCAACACAGGCAACCACCGTCTGGCAGGTGCCGTGGGAACCTCGCCGATAATCAGCGTCGTCTCCATTGACTGATTTTTTGTCACGAGAGCGGGCGGGCCGGGCCGAAGCCCTTCCGCCCGGTCTCTTAATAACCGAACTTATGGAACCGAACGAAAGACTGCTTTCATTGGATACCCTGCGGGGTTTTGACATGCTTTTCATCATGGGTTTTGCAGGCCTTATTACCGCAATATGTGCCCTTTGGCCCAATCCCATGACCGACGCCATAGCCCGGCAGATGGGTCATGTATCGTGGAACGGGCTGACCCAGCACGACACGATCTTCCCGCTATTTCTCTTCATCGCCGGAGTATCATTTCCTTTTTCGCTGTCCAAACAACGCGCCAGTGGAATCAGCGAAAGACGGATTCTGTTCAAGGTCATCCGCCGGGGAATGACGCTCATTGTTTTGGGAATGATCTACAATGGACTATTCCGCTTCGACTTCGCATCGCTGCGCGTGGCGAGCGTGTTGGGCCGGATCGGACTGGCGTGGATGTTCGCCTCCCTGCTTTACATGTATTGCAAAGTGCGCACACGAGCTGTTTTCGCGGCCGTCGTGCTGATCGGCTATTCGCTGCTGATGTACCTCGTCGTCGCACCCGACGCACCCGACGGCACCGATCCGCTTTCGGTAGCCGGGAATATCGCCGGATGGGTAGACCGCCAATGGCTTCCCGGGACATTCGCCTGTGGGTCGTTCGATCCCGAGGGATTGCTAAGCACGCTTCCGGCCATCGTCTCGGCATTGTTTGGCATGTTCACGGGCGAATTTCTGCTCCGGAAACGGTCGTCGCTCAGCGGCGAACAGATTGCACTTTGCATGGCGCTGGCCGCGGTGGCCATCACGGTAATTGGAATCATCTGGAATTGCTGGATACCCATAAACAAAAAACTATGGAGCAGTTCGTTCACCTGCGTGGTAACGGGCTATTCCTTGGGATTGTTTGCATTGTTCTACTACCTGATCGACGTGCGGGGCTGGAAACGGTGGACTTTTTTCTTCCGCGTAATAGGGTTGAATTCCATCACGATCTATCTGGCGCAACGAATCGTCGGGTTCGGCGGCATTGCGAATTTCTTTTTCGGCGGGGCGGCTTCCCATTGTCCCGAAGCGATAGCACGGGTGATCAGCAACGCAGGCTATGTCGCCATATGTTGGCTGTTTCTCTATTTTCTCTACCGAAAAAGCACATTCTTGAAAGTTTAACCCATCTAAAATGGCCAGCTGTATCTTCCAATACAAGCCAACGTTCGTCTGCCGAGATTTCAATAAAGGCTAATTACACAGGGGATTGGGAGATTCTATCTTCCGCATTGCGACTAATCCAAAATCACAAAACGAACCAAAAAGTGAAGGTTCTTAATTAAAATAAATCATGAAAAAACGCATCTCTTTTCTAATGATTTTGATTCTTACTGCGATCTGTGGCGAGATCTCGGCCCAACAGGATGTGGTGCAGGGAGCATCTGACCTGTCGAAATACATCCTGACCCCGAAAGCAGCTCCAACACCACGCATCAACGGTGCCCGTATCTTCGGTGTGCGTCCAGGCTCGGAATTTCTCTTCACGATCGCAGCGACGGGTATCCGCCCGATGATCTTCTCGGCCGAAGGACTACCTCGGGGACTGAAACTCAACCCCGCTACTGGTCGAATCACCGGCCGCGTGAAGAAAACGGGAGAATACACCGTCCGCCTGAGCGCCGAAAATGCGCTGGGGCGCTATGAACGCGACCTGCGGATCGTCGTGGGTGACGAAATCGCTCTCACCCCACCGATGGGCTGGAACAGTTGGAACTGCTGGGCACGCGACGTCACACAGGAACAGATACTTTCTTCGGCACGCGCAATGGTTGAAAAGGGGCTTGCCGACCACGGCTGGAGCTACATCAACATTGACGACGGTTGGCAAGGCCGGCGCGGAGGCCGATACAACGCCATTCAGCCCAACAAAAAATTTCCCGACATGGCGGCGCTCACGCGCGAGATTCACGACATGGGCTTGCGGGTGGGCATTTACTCGACTCCGTGGATCGGTACCTATGCCGCTCACATCGGCAGCTACTCGGACCGTCCCGATGGCGAAAATGAATGGATCGAAAAAGGATTGCACAACGAGAACTATCGTTATCAAAAACCGGGCGGTAACTACTGGGAGGATCGGTGTGAAGTTTGGCACCACGGCCCTTACTCTTTTGTGGAGGCCGATGTAAAACAGTGGGCAGAATGGGGAATTGACTACCTGAAATACGACTGGCATCCGTTGAACTACTACCACGTCAGGGAGATGTTTGACATGCTCAGGAAAATCGATCGCGACATCATCTTCAGCCTCTCGAACAGTGCACCCTACGGCGACGCTCCGGTCTGGCAACGTTATGCGAACTGCTGGCGCACGACAGGCGACATCCGCGATACATGGGAAAGCATAAGCCGCATCGGGTTCTCGCAGGACCGCTGGCTGGCTTTCAACCATCCGGGCCATTGGGCCGATTCCGACATGTTGGTTGTGGGGATGGTGGGCTGGGGCCCCAAATTGCATCCCACGAAACTGACAGCCGACGAACAGTATACGCACATCAGCCTCTGGTCTCTACTCGCCTCGCCGATGCTCATCGGTTGCGACATCGCACAGATGGATGATTTCACGATGAGCCTGCTCACCAACGATGAAGTCAACGACGTCAACCAAGACCCGCTGGGCATACAGGCTTACCCCGTCTGGCAGGAAAACAAGCAAGTAATCTATGCCAAACACCTTGAGGATGGTTCGATGGCCATCGGCTTCTTCAACCAGGATTCGCAACCGGCGAAGATGGGCATTTCGCTCCGCCAGTTGGGATTGCGCGGCGAACAGACGGTACGCGACCTTTGGCAACAGAAGGACTTGATGAAAACTTCCGACCACTTCGAGACCGAAGTGGCGTCCCACGGCGTCGTACTCGTGAAGTTCTTGCCAGGGAACAGCCGTGCGCAGATAACTGAAAAACCGTAAGTCACTTCGCAGATCATAATTATTCTCAATTGCACACGTAGTTGAAAATCTTCTGCGCCATGAACGTAAATACGAATTAAGTCGATGAAACATTAAAAGCTACTTAAAACATGAAACGAAACTCATTCCGAAATCTGCTCCGCACGCTGGCCGGATCAGGGATCATCGCGGCCTGCCTCTGCTCGTGCGGGCCCCGTCACAACACCCTCACCGAAGCCGAAATCGCCGACGGCTGGCAACTGCTCTTCGACGGCAAGACGCTCGACCAATGGAAAGACTTCAACGGCGATTCGCTCACGCAGCCGTGGCACGTCGTGGACGGCTGCATCCAGGCCGCGGGCGACGGCAGCGACCTGTCGGGATACATCGTCACCAAAAAGCAGTATGAGAACTTCATCCTCGACTGGGACTGGAAGCTCTCCTACGGCGGCAACAGC
>QWCB01003620.1_pt1 | contig 14561 bp, 9 predicted proteins | sample 1972511 | NCBI WGS metagenome assembly QWCB01 (sample SAMN09866719, study PRJNA288562) | Human gut metagenome isolate term5_stool, whole genome shotgun sequencing... | isolation source: gut | host: Homo sapiens | place: USA: California
GATGCTCTGGGCATCGTCGCCCACGGCAAAGATGCGGTTGTGGTCGGCGACGAGGTGACGGGCTAGCTCAAACTGCGAGGTGTTTGTATCCTGATACTCATCGATGAGGAGGAAGTCTATGCCGTCCTTGATCTCTTGGTGCGCCTCGGGGAAGTCGCGTATGAGGACGTTGAGGAGGAAGAGCAGGTCGTCGAAGTCCATCGAGTTACTCTCCTTGCAGCGCTGCGTGTAGAGGCTGTAGAGCTTGTAGAGCTCGCCCTCATGATTCATCGTATCGTACTTGCGTATCTCCTGATTGGCGGCGTAGGCTTGCGGAGAGATGAGCATGTTTTTCGCATCAGATATGCGCTTGAGGACACGCGTCGGGGTGTAGCTCTTGTCGCTGAGGTCTAGCTCCTTGATACAGTTGCGTATGAGCGCCTTAGTATCACTGGTATCGTAGATGGAGTAGTCCTGGCTGTAGCCAAGCAGTGGGGCGTAGCGTCGTAGGATACGTCCACAGATGGAGTGAAAGGTGCCCATGCGGAGCCTATAAGCGATGCCTTCGCCAAGCATCTCGCTGACACGTGAACGCATCTCGCCTGCTGCTTTATTGGTAAAGGTGAGGGCATAGAGTCGCTGGGGGTTCCACCCTTGGTCTACGAGGTGTGCGAGCTTGTAAGTGATGACGCGGGTCTTGCCTGAGCCCGCCCCGGCGATGACTAGGGCGGGACCTTCGTTGTAGACGACGGCAGCTCGCTGTGCTTCGTTGAGTGCAGTGAGGTCTACCATATTTACTCTTGCTCTTCCTGAAGGATCGAGTCTAGCGCCTCGAGCAGGCGCATGCGTCGCTTGGGATCGGCGATGGCATCTCGTAGCGCCTGCAGAAGCTGGTGGGGGAGTGCCTCGTCGTCGTATGCAGGCTCATCGATCGGCGTGCTAGGCTGCTGTGGCTCGTAGATGCGTATGGTGGGGTCATCGGGCAGGAAGGTGACCAAGCCCTCGAGACGCTCGGGCAGACGCTCGGGCAGGTCGGTCATCGGGAAGAACTGCTTGGCATCCTCTATAAAGAGGTAAGTCGGGCCCAGCAGATAGGGGTCGATGTGCTGCGTGATGGAGGAGAACTGCAGGGGCGTGAAGAGCGATAGGTGCGGTACTGAGATGTAGAGGTGGCTGATCACAAGTCGCTTGATCGATATGGAGACGGGGTCGGTCCACTTGCTGAGCTTTTCGCCACAAGCCACATAGACAAAGCTATAGGCGCCAGAGATGCTCGCGTTTTGCCTGGTCACCTCGGAGGAGAGCTCCACGGAGACTCCCTCGGTCACACCGCGTGTCTCTAGTATCTCGTGCCACAAGCTCTGCTCCTCCTCGTCATGTACGATGATGAGCATACGTCCCGGCTCGTGAACGGAGACGAAGCGCATCATCGCTATCATAGGCTCGATGATGGTCTCGCTGTGAGGCGCTGGGATGATACCGTAGCTCTGCCACAATAGCTGGTAGAGTGTCTGACGCATCTCTAGACTGCTCTCTGCCTGTACATAAGGCTGTGACAACTCACCCGTGGGGAGCTTGCGGGCTACTAGCTCACGCCAGTTGCTGAGACGCAGGTAGCTACGGATCATCTCGTAGACGTCGTCATAGCACTGGAAGGTACTGGAGAGTTCTTTCGCCTCTCGGGTGATTTGGTCGATGAGGTGGTAATGCTTTGGCGGGAGCTGGGTGCCCTCGAAGTAGCGTGCCTGCCAGTCTGCGTAAAGCTCCTCTTTGCCCTTGCCTATGCTGCACTCGATGGTGCGTCCCCCCTTGTAACTGATGAAGATAGAGGTGCGGTCGGGCTGAAAGCGCGTGGTGCCCCAGGGATAGCCGGGGACCTCCTCCGAGAGGTAGTTGATAACCGCCTCGATATGCTTGCAAGTGCCTAGCCCGCTGGTGCGGAAGTCTAGACAGGCGCAGTAGTTGCGGTCACTCCGTACACCTCGGAAAGCGACGCGGTAGTGGTTGGATCCGCTCTGCACCATGTAGTCTCCCCAGATGCGATTCTTGTCTAGGTGGGAGACGGTAAAGTCGTTTTGCTCGGCAAACTGCTTGCGGAGAGCTATCTGCCACGCTTCGACGCTCATGCCTTCGGGGCAATAGCGGTTAGAAAGCTTCTTGGGATCTGTCTGTTGCATAGTTTAGTAGATAAATAGGTATAGATGAGTGAGCGGCTTAGGAAGCCTGCTCGTCTGATTCTGTCGTTGGAGTGCGCTGCATCTCCTCCTTGAGGTACTGCGCTGTATAGCTCTGCGTGTCGGGGCACTGCGCCATCTTCTGTGGCGAGCCTGCGAAGATGATCTCACCGCCATTGCGTCCGCCCTCTCGTCCCATATCAATAAGGTAGTCTGCGCTCTTGATCACATCAAGGTTGTGCTCGATGATGAGTACCGTATTGCCGCGATCTACCAGCTCGTTGACCAGTTTGAGCAGGACACGTATATCCTCAAAGTGTAGCCCTGTCGTCGGCTCATCAAGGACGTAGAGGGTACGTCCGGTGTCTCGCTTCGATAGCTCGGTCGCCAGCTTGACACGTTGGCTCTCTCCACCCGAAAGGGTCGTGGAGGGTTGACCCAGCTTGACATAGCCTAGCCCAACCCGCTGCAGCGTAGAGAGCTTGCGGTAGAGGGCGGGAATATGCTCGAAGAACTCGACCGCCTGATTGAAGGTCATGTCTAGCACCTCGGCAATGCTCTTGCCCTTGTAGCGCACCTCGAGGGTCTCACGGTTGTACCGCTTACCACGGCACACATCGCACGGGATGGTCACGTCGGGGAGAAAGTTCATCGAGATGGTTTTGTAGCCGTTGCCCTTGCACTCTTCGCAGCGCCCGCCCTTGACATTGAAGGAGAAGCGCCCTGGCTTGTAACCTCGCGCACGGCTCTCGGGGACCTGGACAAAAAGGTTGCGGATCTCGCTAAAGAGACCGGTGTAGGTGGCTGGATTGCTCCTCGGGGTGCGTCCTAATGGCGACTGATCGACGAAAGCTATCTTGTCAATCAGCTCCAAGCCCTCGATAGACGAGTAGGGGAGTGGTGCCTGCTTGCTACGATAGAGATGCTGTGAGATGATGGGTACCAGTGTGCCGTTGATAAGCGAAGACTTACCGCTACCCGATACGCCTGTGACGCATACGAAGAGACCTAGCGGGATAGAGACATCCACGTTTTTAAGGTTATTGCCCGTACAGCCTTTGAGTTGTAGCCATGCGTCTTCGGAGGGCTGCCGGTAGGCTGCCGGTAGGGGGATGGCTAGCCTATTAGTCAGATAGTCGCAAGTGAGCGTATGTGTGTCGCCAATCGCGGAGGGCGGTCCCTGATAGGTCACATGTCCGCCGAGACGACCTGCCCCTGGTCCCATATCGATCAGGTAGTCGGCGGCGAGCATCATATCTCGGTCGTGCTCTACGACGAGGACCGTATTTTGCGCATCACGGAGCTTCTTGAGAGCGTCTATGAGCATACGGTTGTCGCGTTGGTGCAGACCGATGCCTGGCTCATCTAATATATAGAGTACCTCGACCAGCCCAGTACCGATCTGCGTGGCTAGACGTATGCGCTGTGACTCGCCACCACTGAGCGAAGCAGAGGGACGAGCGAGCGTGAGGTAGTAGAGACCTACATCTAGCAAGAAGTTGACTCGCAGTAAGATTTCCTTGATCACTTCGTGGGCTACCTTCTGCTGATTCTTCGTTAGCTGCCCCTCGATCTCACGTAGTCGCTCTACCAGACGATCTAGGTCTAGCTCCGTCAGGTCGGCGATGGTGTAGCCTGCTAGCTTGTAGCTGAGGGCTATCGGGTTGAGGCGTCGTCCGTTGCATTCGGGACAAGTTTGCTCCGTCAGGAATTCTTCCGCCCAATTGCGCATGGAAGCCGTTGCGTCGTCATCCTCCGCCAGCTCCCGCACATACTGAGAGACACCCTCGAAGGCGAAGTGTGCCTCGCCCTCATCGTCCTCTTCGTCTGAGTCTACTCCGAAGAATATCTGCTCGACTGCCTCCTCAGGGATCTTTTCAAATGGGGTGTCTATCGTACAGCCATGCTCCGTCAAGATCTCCTCAATAGAGGTAAAGAGTAGGCTGCGCTTCTTATAGCGCCCGATGGGGACGATCGCGCCATCACGTATGGGGACCTTGGGATCGGCCACCACCTTGTCTATGTCTAGTACGCCCACACGCCCTAGGCCTTTACAGCGCTTGCAGTAGCCACGAGGCGAATTGAACGAGAAGTCGGCCGGTGAAGCGTCTGGATATGCGATACCACTCTCGGGATCCATCAGTCGTTTGCTCAGATGCTGTATCTCTGTGCTGTCGCGTCGCATTACATCGATGACACCCTCTCCGAGTTTCATCGCGATGCCCACCGCCTCGGTGATCCGCTGCTTATTGCTCTCTCGTACGGTACATTTGTCCACTACGACACTGACATAGTGTATGGAGAAGCGGTTGAGTCGCATCCCTGGCGTCAGCTCGCACACCTCACCGTCAATGTAAGCGTGCAGGAAGCCTCGTCGTCTCATCTGCTCGAAGAGCTCGCGGTAGTGACCCTTGCGATCGACCACGACGGGAGCTAGTATGTAGATCCCCTCGTCAGCGTACTGCTCCATAATATGCTCCACCACCTGCTCCTCGGTGTAGCGCACCATCTCCTTGCCCGTGAGATACGAATAGGGAGTGCCGACACGTGCATAGAGGATACGTAGGTAGTCGTAGACCTCCGTCACAGTGCCGACGGTAGAGCGGGGATTGGTCGAGGCACTCTTCTGCTCGATAGCTACCACAGGACTGAGCCCCACGATCTCATCTACGTCAGGTCGCCCGCCTCCGCCCCCGATGAAGCTACGAGCATAGGAGGAGAAAGTGTCTAGATAGCGTCTCTGTCCCTCAGCTAGAAGCGTGTCAAAGGCAAGCGAAGACTTACCACTCCCTGAGAGTCCCGTCACGACGGTCAACTTATGGCGAGGTAGCGAGACATCTATATTCTTCAAGTTGTGCACACGAGCGCCATGCACTTCGATAGCGCCCATCGCCCAAAGCTCTTGCTCAGATGCTGAGGGGTGTTTGTCGCTATCGCTGGATAGGTCTGTATGGGGAACTGTCTGTTTATTCTGATCCATTTATCTAGGAATGCCGTTCTTAGCCTACAAATATAGTGATTAATTACGACAAGGAGTACAGCGGGGGCGCTTCTTGAATAGGGCAGAGGCACTATAAGATCAGAAACTCTCTCCAGCCCTCGTCAAGGAAATCCTAAATTGCTCGGTAGAAATACTTGATTTCTCACGGAGGAACAGAAAAACTCTTCGGACTTATCATTCGATTCTTCCGAAGTCTCATTTCATTCCTCCGAAGAGATTTTCCTTCCCTCGGTGGAGAATGTTTATTTTCCAGCGAGCTATTTGGGAATTCCTCCGTGGGGATTGTTTTTAGTCTCTGTAAAGCGCCCTAATGCGCAAGCTTTTGGCAGTTTATAAAGCCCTCTTACCTGGCAAAAGAGGTAATGTAATCAGATTTAGCGGTTATGACAATGGTGATGGCGTGTGGCAAGCCAGCAAAAAGCTGTACTTTTGTCCCAGCGGAAGCTATCACCCCATAGCGGGGCACAATAGTTGTCAGTACGCTTACAATTCAATGTATATGGATCGAATCAAAACATCACAGCCTGCTATCGTTGATGCGGCTGTCCTGCACAATGAACAGGTAGCACCACGCTATCACCTACTTTCCCTAAGATTAGATGTCTCTTCTAGCGAGACTTCGTGGCTACAAGGTGTAGCGCCAGGGCAGTTTGTCCAGGTGGACTGTCGCCCAGCAGGAATACTCTTGAGGCGCCCTATATCCATATACAAGTGGTCTAGAGAGGAGCTATGCCTAATGCTCTTGGTGCAACGAGTAGGACGTGGCAGTAACTATATGTGCGACCTAAAAGTGGGGGACAGGGTGAATATCGTTGGCCCTCTAGGGACTCCCTTTGCTACAGACCCCACGATAGCTGGCGAGCGTCCGCTCCTAATCGCTGGAGGGGTGGGGATGGCTCCCATCATCATGCTAGCTCGTCATCTGCAGCAGCTATCAACGGTTCGACCTCACCTGATCATAGGCGCTCGTACCGCTTCCTTGCTAATACTGCGAGATGAGATAGATCAGATCGGCTGCTCCTACAGCTATACGACTGATGACGGGTCGTATGGTACTCGGGGAGCCGTCTTGGCAGCTCCAGAGCTAGAACTAGACAACTACTCTATGGTCTACACCTGCGGCCCTCGTCCTATGATGCGTGCCATCCACAACTGGGCAAAGAAGCACAACGTGCCGGGACAGGCTTCTCTCGAGAATCTCATGGCTTGTGGTGTGGGAGCATGCCTGTGCTGTGTCGAAAACATTGCAAACCAAGGGAATACATGCGTTTGTACGGATGGCCCTGTATTTAACTTTGATCAACTATTATGGTAAGCACATCTGTCAACATAGGGGGAGGGATTACTCTTAAGAATCCTATCCTAACTGCTTCTGGTACTTTCGGATATGGGCTGGAGTTTGCTCCATTTCAAGATCTTAATGAGCTAGGTGGATTTATCGTCAAAGGGACTACGCTGCATCCACGACAAGGCAATCCCTATCCACGTATGGCAGAGACGACAGCTGGCATGCTCAACTGTGTAGGACTGCAGAATAGGGGAGTGGACTATCTAGTAGAGCATATCCTCCCTCAGCTAAGTCATTACGATACAGAGATTTTTGTCAATGTGAGTGGCTCTACAATAGACGATTATGTCGCCTGTGCTGAGCGACTGAACGACCACCCGAAGGTACGTGCCATAGAGCTAAACATTAGCTGTCCGAACGTAAAGGAAGGAGGTATGTCCTTTGGTGTCAACTGCGAGAGTGCTTACGAAGTGGTCTCGGCTGTTCGGAAAGCTTACAAAGGACATCTGATGGTCAAGCTTTCGCCGAATGTCACAGACATTACAGCCATAGCATGTGCTGCGGAAGAAGCTGGCGCTGACAGCCTTTCGCTCATCAATACGCTCCTCGGGATGGCGATCGATGTCAAGACACGCAAACCTAAGTTATCCACAATCACTGGAGGACTGAGCGGTCCAGCTGTCAAGCCTATAGCCGTCCGTATGGTGTGGCAGGTGGCGCAGTCGGTATCGATCCCAGTCATCGGGCTAGGTGGCATTTCCTGTGTGGAGGATGTGGTCGAATTCTTACTAGCTGGAGCCACTGCTGTACAAGTCGGAACTTACAACTTTGTCGAGCCAGACATAGCCTCTAAACTTGTCCATCATTTATCTAACTACCTAGAAGAGAATCACATATCAGACGTCAACGAGCTGATCGGAGCTTTGTCAAACTAATACTTCATAGAGGGAGGGTATCAAATATATGAGAACTCTTCTCAGAACTTACTGAGCTTGGTCGGATTTCGCAGATTCTGTCGACTTCATAATAGTCTCGCTGTTTGGAATCTTCTTAAAAACTACTGCGAGATGCAGTCAGAACTTCAGGCTATCCAGCTAGACGCTACACAGAATGTGAAGCAAAATGGTAGAGCTCGTTGGATGACTTGATTGTTATAGGATACGTAGTTACGCAAAACCCAGCTAGACGCTACACAGAACGTGAAGCAAAATTGGTGGAGCTCGTTGGATGACTTGATTGTTGTAGGATACTTAGTCACGTGTTATAGGATACGTAGTCACGCAAAACGCGTATCTAAGCAGAATTACTCAGTCTCTCTGGTATAATCTGCTCTAATTTGAGTCTCTTTTGCGACACCCTCATAGAAACTAGAATGAGTTTTATGTTTAGTTGAAGACAAATCTCAGGTTTGGAGTTTGGGTGTTTCACTCCTTTTACCTACCTTCGCAAGCAAAAGTTGAAATAACTCACTTTGCATATAACACAAATCAATCCTATGGAACTACTATCAAAGACTCGAGAAAGTCTAAAACAAAAGTCTCCTAACCAACACCGGCAGAAGTACTCTCCAGCGCCTAAATTCATCTCACTAGTGCTGTGTATGAGTGTACTGCTATTGGGAGCGTGTCGTAAATCCCCTAAACCTGTCGAGCGTACAGCTGATGAGGGCAATTTGACCATACAGCTAAACTGTTTGGGCGCAAATCTCAGAGTTGATGATAGCGATCCTATATCTGCTGTAGAGAGACTGGATCTATACTTTTTCTCTAGCGAGTTTGATGCAGCAGAGCGAACCATAGTGGAGCATCGTATCTTTAGCAAAGAAGAACTAGCGACAAACGAGCCCCTATCTATCTCGTTGCCTGTTGCTTCCTATTATTTGGTTGCGGTACTTAATGGTACTCCAATCATTCAAAATAAGTTTGCTCAAGGCGCATCATGGAGTAAGCTCTTTGAAACAAATTATACCCCCATAGACCTATACACAAAGTCGGAGAATAAGGTTACTTCTGTCGTATGGAGTAATGACCAAGGTCCCATACAAATTGCAGAGAGCGCTTTTCGTAAAGAGGCGTCACCAGTACAAGTCACACTCACACGAGCCATTGCTCGCATAAGACTGTTCGGTGAACCTAAAATACCTCAGTATATGTCGTCTGACTTGACCAATGGAGGAGTATTTATGGTTGGATGCCGAGCGAGTCAAGCTTTTTTGATGCGTGAGTTAGCGCCACTCATCGGAGTTGCTGGGAATGTTATGGAAAAGCCTGGAGACAAGTCTGACTTTGCTAGTCGATATGCATATTCGCCAGGTTATCAAGAAATTGCCAGCAGTAATAAGAGTAATTATCAGCCTCTTCTTAAGGCATATAGATTTGCAAACGAGACCAAGTCTATCTTAAATCTAGAGTCTCTTAAGCTGATTCCTAAGACAATCAACGACTGTGATCTAACTCAGAGCATGTATTATACTTCGGAGACGACTGTCGACCCCGCTCACTGTACTTATTACTTTCTTCCGGCCTTACTTATTGGCTATAAGCTTTATCCTAAGAGCTTGGATAAACTTGGTGACTTTAAGTCAGACGAGGGATGGGTTAGCTTCGGAGGTCGCTACTACCGTGGACGTGACTTTGTCCCTTATCTGAAAGCCATCTACAAACGCAACAAGTCAACGGGAAGCAGAAAACCTACAGTAACCGTACCAAATGGTTATCCTAAGAGTTTGCAGAATATATGCGAAGATTTTGTAGCTACGCATGGTGATCAAATGCTAATGACAAGTCCCGCATATCAGGGAGAGCTTTACCCTATTGACTTCAAAGGCTTGCGTTATTACCTACGGAGCTACAACTATTACTACCTACCTGTCGAACACGCACCAGAACAAGAAGGTTACGGGCATTACGGAATTGTTCGAAACAATGACTATCGTATAGAGGTCACTAGCATCTCTAACTTTGGAACACCGCTCTTGCTGAGACCGATAGATCACCCAGAAGCTTATACAACAAAGCAATCTATCAGCTCTACGTTGACCCTCGTTCCACTTACAGAGCACAATAACACAGCTGATTTGTAATCTAGCTTATCACCTTATATAATATAACGACCACGGGGAAGTTTCTAATTTTCCTCGTGGTCGTTTTTTCTGTGAAGACTTTTGAGACAGGGAGAATTGATTTCTTTCGTATATTTGCGACAGTGTTATTTCCTTTCCATAAGAGATCTGAGATACTTTGTCACAAGTCTCTGAGATTTTTTGTTCAGTTACCATATTCACTTAGTATCGCCTTATGCCTTTATCTACTGAGACCTTTTTAATTATTGGATCCGTTGTGATCTTTGTTGCGATCCTACTTGGTAAGGTAGGAGCGCGCTTTGGGGTGCCGGCCCTACTTCTCTTCCTGCTGACAGGAATGCTCTTCGGAGTGGATGGCATAGGCATACAGTTTAGCAATATGAGAGGTGTGCAGTCTATAGGGATTGTGGCGCTCTCAATTATCCTCTTTTCGGGAGGTATGGGTACCAAACTCTCGCAGATACGCCCTGTGATAGGCGAAGGTATTGCCTTGAGTACCATTGGAGTGTTGCTTACGACACTCTTTACAGGCCTGCTTATCTTCGGTGTGACGCACTACCTCTTTGCTTCGCTCACCTTTTCGTTGCCTATCGCCATCTTGCTAGCTGCTACGATGTCTAGTACTGACTCTGCATCGGTTTTTGCAATCTTACGTTCGCAGCGTGTGCATCTCAAAGAAAATCTAAAACCTCTTCTAGAGCTGGAGAGTGGTAGCAACGACCCGATGGCTTATATGATTACGGTCGCTCTCATCGGCTTTGTCATGGGCGGAGAGACCTCCCTATGGGGCGTGGCGGGAAGTCTCGTACTGCAGTTTTTCTTTGGTATCATAGGCGGCTTCCTCTTTGGGTGGCTATGTGTCAAGATGCTCAACAACTTGAACATACAGAATGAAGTTCTCTATCCCATTGCTCTGCTATGCTTTGTCATGATCACCTACGTGAGTACATGGTACATAGGTGGAAATGGTTACCTGGCAGTCTACATTGCTGGTATCTATCTGGGAAATAGTAAGATCACAGCACGAAAGTCGGTGTACGGCTTCTTCGATGGTATCACCTGGCTAGTACAGATTATACTCTTTATCATGCTTGGGCTATTGGTCAATCCAAGTGATATGCTTCCAGTATTGATCCCAACGCTACTCATTGCCGTCTTGATGATGTTTGTAGCCCGTCCACTAGCTTGTTTCGTGACACTGCTACCATTCCGCAACCTCTCCTTCAAAGCTCGTCTCTTCACCTCTTGGGTCGGTCTGCGAGGGGCTGCTCCGATTCTCTTTGCCACCTATCCCGTATTGGCCGAGGTGCCTCAGTCTAGTCACATATTTACCATAGTCTTTGTCATCACGCTGGTATCGCTCATCTGTCAAGGTATGACAATCACGCCTGTAGCTCGTGCGCTACACCTAGCGGAGCCCGCTCCTCCCGAAGGATACTTCATGGGGGTTGAGATCCCTGAGGAGACCAATACAAACATGGAGGAGCGAGTGGTCGTGGAGGAGATGTTGACCGAGGGGCATCTACTCAAGGATCTGGCACTTAATCCCGAAGAACTGGTCATTCTCGTACGTCGCAACGATCGCTATATAGTGCCTAAGGGTGGACTACACCTGCATCCTAATGATATTCTTCTCATCGTCTCTGAGCGTCGTGAGTCTGAGACAATGGTAGCAGATTTTCCAACTACAGACCTTTTCTCGCGCTTACGGAAAACGCTCGGACAGGTTACTAGCCGCAAGGCTAAGTGAAGACTCTAGGTGCTTTCGTATGGCAACTGGGCAAGAAATAGCTTAGCTGAAGCAATAAGGAGCGAAAAGTAGAGGAGTAAACACGGGCCATTTGTGTCAAGTTACACTTAAGATAGCTCTCTCTCAAATTTGTTCCTGATATGCGAGCTACTATTTGTTGCCTCTGAAGACTAGGGGACGACTCCTAGTTTGTGTCTCATATGCGAGCTAGTATTATAACCAGAAGGCTCAATCGCTGAATTAAGGCGGTCAGGGCTGACGCATTATACGGGGTAGGTATACCTACGCCTTAATGAAGGATCTCGGGAAATGGAGGAAATAGAACAATCCTCCGTGGAAGATCTAGGGGATACAGGGTATAATGCGTCAGCCCTGTTAAGGCGGTTGAGCCTTCTACTATTCTATTGAAATCCGCAGACTAGCTATCAGTTCATAGTTAGCCTAGCTTCGCGTTTTGCATTAGACGTTTGTTCCTTAGACTCAACCCTCCTCATATACTAGTCATTGTGCTTTGACAGACGCTAGGAGGCTTGTAGAGCTTTGCTTTAAAGGGTTTACGTCCTAGAGCTTAGAGCGTTTTGTGTGTCTTTTGCCTTGTCATCTGTCGAGAGGTCTGACGGTGATAAGGTGAGGTTGAGCACACTTAGAGTGGTATGACTATTGACAGCCATACTATTTGTTGATTCTAGGCATTGACAAAGCAAAGACATAAATCCAAAAAACGAGACAAGACGACAAGATCACAACTAAACACTAAGCGCGACTACAAATGAATTTCAATGCGAAAGAGTATATCACATTTATATTAAGACAAACTTAACAACACCACATCCTTCATTCACGTCACAATCGTAGAGTGGAAGATTTAGTTGTATCAGTTGGCGTTTCACGATATTATAACCAGGTATGAATTGTCTATAACATGTTAGTTATGATGGTATTACAAACAATTAGACAAGTGCCACCCTACTAATATTTGATTGTATATTGATGAAACAATAGCTCTCCCCTACTCTACTCTCCTATTGGAACATATAACTATCTATCAGCCAGCTTGTAGGTTCTGACATGTGTAGATAAGATGCAAGTGGAAAACCATCTATTATCTAGTAAGTTTACTCCGAATAGCGTATTGTCATCACGAATTGGCTTGCTATCTCAATTGTATTTGCTACATTTGTATAGCAATACATTTCTATTGCTCATAACATTGCCTGTTACAAATGTATGTGTGATAAAAAAGAGACTATGTTAATCGAATCAGAGGGAATTATAGAGCGTGTACGCTATATGATGGAGTCTATGGAGCTAAATGCTACAGCTTTTGCTACAGAGGCGGGTATTACGCCGTCTGTTATCAGTCATATGCTCAATGGGCGCAATCGTCCCACCATAGAGACGCTGAATAATATCATTGCTGCCTATCCATCGTGGAGCTATGAGTGGCTACTCTTTGGCAAGGGGACACCTAAGCTAGAAGAGGAAAAGAGCACTGCACCATCTTTAGAAGGCACCCTTTTTGGCACCTATGAGAGTGGTAGCTCATCGTTTCCACAACCTGCACAGCGAGAGCCCACGCACGAATTTACTTCACAGAGTCAGGGAGCACCCTTTCCATTTACAAGGGAGGAAGTTGAGCAGATACGTCAGATGCTTTGCCAGCCACACGCTCCAGAGCGTGAAGTCCACGAAATACGCATCTTTTATAGTGACGGGAGCTACGAGATATTCGTTCCTCAGAGCAATAAGAAGTAAAGGTTGTCTCGTACAGTAAAAAGCAAAGGCTGCCTACTTGATCGAAAGCAGACAGCCTAAACGGTTGTATCTAAAAAAGAGTAATGCTCCCCTCTAGCGAAGCGCTTTGTCGTAATGAAAGGTGAGCGTTAGGGAGATCATGTGGCTCAGTTGGCTCTGCGTAGCGGTACGCTGGTTCCACCAGAGTGCACCCTCTAGTCGCAACGCTCCGAAGCTGGGGATGGGTACTTCTAGTGCGGGATAAACGCCTAGTCGCCACTGCTCCTCTGCTGTACGAGCAGACGCTAGGAGCGGTCCTCCATAGGGTGCGTAGTAGCGGTGTCCGTAAGTGGCGTCTGTCGCCAATCGAAGGATCTTGTACCGCCAAGCTAAGCGACCATAGAGAGCATATCCGAGCGGATGCTCAGGCTTGCCATCACGTAGCGAGGAGCCTAAGAGGTGCAAAGCGCCTTCGACTGCCACCTGCGCTGCATACTTATATTGTGTAGTCACCCCAGCAGCTCCTGCTAAGTAGGTGTGTAGCGTGTCTGGAGGCGACATCTGCTGTATCTCTCCTGCCCGATGGTGAGCCGTAGCCTGCAGTGAGAGTTGCGTCTTCCAGCTTTTATTTCTGTGGAGCTGATAAGCCGTGGATAGTAGGGCTGAAAAAGCCTCCTGATGGGTCTCTCCAGGGAAGATAAAGCCTTGCCAATCCACAAGAGCTTCTAGCGCAAAGCAAGGATAGCGCAACTGAATCATTGCCCCCTGCGCAGGGTCTCGTGTGAAGCTGTACTCGGGATCGTAGAGCGGTGAGACGAGCGAGAGCGACCCGTCTTGATCGACCGTGGAGGCGGCGACACCTCGCAGCGTCAGCGTATGCGGCCCGAGGAGCGTTCCCATCGAGACGGTGATATGATCATTTGGTCTGTATTGCAGGGAGAGGATAGGACGTAGATGCACGCCACTCCCCTGCTCCTCAGGGTCACCGCTCCAGTTCGGCAAGTGGTCGTACCACCCACCTCGTGGATAGCGCTGTGCACCTAATAAAGTAAGATTGTAGACGCCCCCCACGAGACGCACCTGACGGTGCTCGAGCGCCACCGTGGGAGCCAATTGCCACCCGGGGAGCGTATAGCCGAGCTGGTAGTCAGCGTGGTACTCATTGTTGCGAAAGAAGGTCACCGCGTATACCCCCACACTCAGACGCAGAGAGTCCGCACCCAGCTGCTCGGCATTGCTGGCAAAGAGTACAGAGATCGGGGCTAGCAGTAGGAGGATCGTCCCCAGGAGCTGTCTTGCCTTCATCACGCCTGACGGACGAAGTGGTAGAGCAGTGCACTCGCTCTCATCGGGGTAAAGAGAGAGCGTATGTGGTAGGAAAAGCCGACGCCAAAGGCTTTGAGCCAAGTAATGAAGTTAATACGTCCTCCCTGCTTGTAGCTTTCGCTCAGCAATGCAATGTAGTAGACATCTAGTCGCTGCGGACGAATCTTCTTTAAGGTGAAGTGGTGCGCCTCAACCGTTTGCCGCATAGAGTGTGGCGTAAAGTGCCA
>QWCB01002689.1_pt1 | contig 14520 bp, 8 predicted proteins | sample 1972511 | NCBI WGS metagenome assembly QWCB01 (sample SAMN09866719, study PRJNA288562) | Human gut metagenome isolate term5_stool, whole genome shotgun sequencing... | isolation source: gut | host: Homo sapiens | place: USA: California
GATGGCCTGCTTTACTGCCAGTTCGTTCTCGATGTCAAGGGACGCCGTTGCTTCATCCAAAAGCAGGATCGGGCTGTTTTTCAGGATAGCGCGGGCGATGGAAATTCGCTGACGCTCACCGCCAGAGAGAAGGTTTCCGTTTTCACCGGTCGGCGTATCGTATCCCTTTTCCATCCTACGGATGAAGCCGTCACAATTAGCCTCCCGGCAGGCAGCTTCGATTTCCTCGTCCGTGGCATTGTGACGAGCGTGCCGGATGTTCTCACGAATTGTATCGTCAAAGAGAAATACATCCTGGTCTACCATAGAGATTTGTTCCAGTACACGCTCTGCGGCCACATGGTTGATTGGTTTGCCGCCGATTGAAATGGTTCCTCCATTTGCCTCGTAGTATTTTGCAATCAGGTTCAGAATAGTGGATTTGCCGGAACCGGAGTCCCCGACAATGGCCGTGAGCTTCTGGTCTGGCACTGTAAAGGTGGCGTGTTTCAGCACCGGCTCTCCGGGCACATAGGAAAAGTCCACACTGTCAAAGTTGATTTCATGGGTGGCTGTTTGAAGCGGCTCCATACTGCCGGTTTCCTCTGGTTCTTCAATAATGTCTACAACTTTATCTTTGGAGATTTTCAAGTTTTTGTAACTCATCAGGCCACGGGAGATGGAGTCCGAAAGTTTTGCAAGCAGCATGGGCAGCATACAAATCAACAAATAGGAAATCGGGTCCAGTTTCCCGGACAGCATAGGGATAGAAGCCGCCCATATCATTACAGGTAGTCCGATCCACAAAAAGATACATTGTATTGCATTTGTCGGAATACCATGTTTCTCGTAGTTGTAGCTCACATCACTGAAATGTTTTAGAGTAGATGTTACCGTCTCATTTTTTGTTCCGCCAATACCATAGGCTCGAAAGGTCTGAATGCCCGTGGCATATTCCACAATACTGCTGACCGTTTCGGCGCTGACGGCATTTTTCTCTGTACCATACTTGCGGACAACCCGAAAAGAGAGCCAAAGGAACGGAATTAAAACCAATTCGACGCAGGCAAGGATGATGCCTCCCGGCAGCCAGATACAGCCCACAAAAATAATCATCATGGTACAAAAGGTGATGTGCTTAACAATGTCCCCGACCGTATGGGTGAGGATTTTTTCATAGTTATTGACATCGCTGGTAACGATGTTGATGTATTGCCCAGTCTGGCCTTGCGTAAATCTGGACAGAGGTATGCGCTTTATTTTATCTCCCAGGAATAGCCGGGTACGGTTGCTGACCGCTGCACCACCGATCTGGCTTTGTGTATAGCCAATGCTGTAAATCACAATACGCAGAATGAAAATGCCGCCTAAAAACAGAGAAAGCCGGAGCAGAGAGGGCGAGTTGATTGTACCATTCCACAGCATTTTCATCGCTTCATAAAGGAGCAGAAAGTTAAAACCGGACAGCATACCTTCCACAACATTTAGAACCATGCCAAGATAAAACCGGCTATTTTTCTTTAATGGATTTTCACGCATGATCTGCACCTCCTTCCAACTGATAAGTAATATTGCGGGCTGTTTCATAATCTGTCCAAGCCTGGTTGTAATAAGCATTATCCTGCCGGACTTCATCATGTGTTCCTACACTCGTAATCGAGTGATTTTCGACAACGGCCACTCGATTACACATTTTCAAGGCCCCCAGCCGGTGAGCGACAACGATTACCGTCTTGCCTTTGCACAGGTTTTCAATAGCCTTATCAATCTCCACCTGATTTTCGGGGTCTGCGGCACTTGTAGCCTCGTCTAAAATCAGAATAGGCGCATTTTTCAGGATAGCACGCGCTATTGCAATCCGCTGCTTTTCGCCGCCGGAGAAGCGGGAACCGAAACTCCCCACCTTCGTATCGTAACCGTCCGGCAAAGACATGATAAAATCATCAATCTGAGCTTCTTTTGCGGCAGCCCGCACTTCTTCCAGAGTGGCATTGCTGCCCATACGGATATTTTCAAACACGCTGTCACGGGTAAGAAAGGTCTTTTGGAATACAATCGCTATATTCTGCAAAAGTGTTTCGTAGTTGATCTCCTTGACATTCTTACCGCCTATCAGTACCTCGCCTTCCTGCACATCGTAAAAACGGGAAATCAATTCAATCACGGTGCTTTTTCCTGCGCCAGAGCGACCTACCAGAGCCATACGCTCTCCATTTTTGACTTTTAGATTACAATGTTCCAGAACATTTACCTTACCATCGTAAGAAAACCGCACATTCCGCAGTTCAATGTCGTGTGCCTGGGGAAAATCACCGCCACCCTCATAAATCGGCAGCTCTAAAATTTCCTCTGTTTTTGTAACCGCCTTGAGTACCTGCGCCATATTGCTGGATATTTCCTGCAAAGGACGGATCTCCGTCAGGTACATGGAACCGACAAAAGCAAACAACAGGAATACACTGGCTGTAATGGAACCATTCAGGAAAAACATACCGCCCAGCGGCACCAGCAACAGCATCCCGCACTCAATCACAACGATAAAAGAAGCGTAAAATGGCCCCATCCGTTTAGACATTTCATTCCAAACATCATTTTCCTCTTTTACAGCAGCAGAAAATTTCTGAAATGATTTACTTCCCATGTTATAGGCTTTTATCAGCTTCATACCGCTGATATACTCCACCATTACGGAGTTCAAATTAGCAACAGATTGATTGGCACGCCCCATCATGCTGGATGCTCCCATAAACATCCCGCACATGACGAATAACGCCAATACCAAAGGCACCAGCGATACCAATGCCAAAGGTACATTTACGGTCAGAAGGTAAATAAACACCACCACCGGCCCTATAAGGTAACAGATCAATTCAGGCACATTGTGGGCCAGAAACAGTTCCAGCTTTTCAATGTCCTCATTCAGAACCGTTTTAATCTCGCCGGTGCTGCGTTCATTCAGCGCACCAAGAGGTACTTTTGCCATGTGGTCGATCACCATACAGCGCACCTTCAGCAATGCACGATAGGCCCCTTTGTGAGATGCCACACCAGATGCACCAAACAATAGAAACCGGATAACGATACCGCCAGCGATTATGCCAGCATCCCGAATAACAAATTCTGTGGTACAGGTTCCTGTATAGACAGCACTCATCAGACTGTAAATCCCGTAATAAGGGATCATGGTACAAATTCCACTGAAAAAGGATAGGATGACCGCCAGATACATCCAATATTTTTCTTTTCCAGCCCATTGGAGCAAGAGCCTGATTGAACTGCTCTTTTTCTCTTTCTGCATAAACTCACTCCTTTCATATCCATTCAACGGCTATATAGAAAATAGTTTTTTTAGATTTTCTTCATTATCCGGAACCAACGGAAGATCATCGCACTGCTCTCCGTGGTCAATATGAAGAACGCGGGAACAGGTACGGCAGACAAATTCATAATCGTGGGTTACGACAAAAATTACTTTCCCCATAGCAGAAAGCTTTTGGATCAGCAACGCAACCTGCTCCATACTATCGAAATCCAAACCGCTTGTGGGTTCATCAAATACCAAAAGCTCTTTTCCACAAATCATGCTGACAGCAACCGCCACCCTCTGCTTTTGTCCCCCGCTGAGTGTGTTCGGATGATGGGTGCGATAGGGTAATAAGCCCAGGCTATCCATTGTTGTTTCAATTAGCGATTTGTCTGGATTGCGGATACCAAAGGAGCATTCCGCTTCTACACTATCAGCAAATAATTCAAAGTTGACATCCTGCATGACCATGTAGGAGCGGCGTAGCCTTTCTTTCCTGTCCTGTGGTTCTTCATTCCACAGGAATTGTCCACTGGCTTCTTTATGTAATCCACACAGAGTACGGGAGAGAGTTGTTTTTCCTGCCCCGTTATGGCCGACAACACCGATGATTTCTCCAATTCCTGCTGAAAGGTTGATATGTTCCACAATGGCCTGTTTCTTATAATACAAGCCCACATCCTGCAATTTCAGGATTTTATTCTCTATCGCGCCTGGACTTGTGAATTGCGGATGTACTTCATGGAGATCCACGGCCCGGAGTCCCATGCGTTTCCGCTCGTCTTTTTCAATAGTCCTGAATTGCTCTGGCGTGTAAATCCCAGCGATTTGTCCCTGCTCCATATAGACAATACGATCCACAACATCCATCAAATAATAGAGTCGATGTTCCGCAATTAAAATGGTCTTTCCCTGTTGCTTAACAAGTTTCAGATGCTTTCTTAAATCTTGTATGGCATCCATATCCAGATTAGAGGATGGCTCGTCCAGCAAGTAAATGTCCGGGTTCATAGCATAAACTGAGGCGAACGCAACTTTCTGCTTTTCTCCGCCGGACAATGCGTGTAGGGAACGATTACGCAGTGACTGGATTTCTAAATCCGCCGCTGTGGTTTCTACTCTTTGGCGCAATTCCTCCGTTGGCATTCCTTGATTTTCAAGGCCAAACGCAATTTCGCTGTCACTGTCAGTATTGAAAAATTGTGTGCGCGGGTTTTGGAATACGCTTCCTACCTTTTCTGATATTTCATACATAGTCAGGTCAGCAATATCTTTGCCATCAATCACAACCTGGCCTGTTAATTCTCCGTCATAAAATCGGGGGATGAGTCCGTTTACAAGTCGAGTGATTGTTGTTTTTCCGCAGCCGCTTCGCCCGCACAGCAGGATGCACTCTCCATTTTTGACAGTCAGGTTAATATTCCGCAAACCGCCTTGCTCCCGTCTCTCGTATGAGAAAGTTATGTTTTTCAGTTCAATCATTCAAAACACCTCCCCATAGAATTGCCCCACAAGAAACATGGCAAGGAAGGCAAGGACAACTATGAGGTCGGCTATGCCAAAGCCAATCCTTACATACGAAGTCCTTTGTGTGGGATTTTCAATTCCTCTTGTTACAGATGCAACCGTCAATTCGTCTGCTGTTTTGGATGCAGCCATCATCAGCGGAACATAGATACACTCGATTGTCATAGCCGGATGTAATATAAAATTTTTGAGATTAGGTGATACATCCCGCATCCGCATAGCGTCTTTGATAAAATGCCAGTCCTCCCGAATTGTAGGTACATAGCGCAGCATGACCGCAACAGGAATTACAATCTTCTGTGAAATATGGCTTCGGTTCATGGCAGAGAGAAATTCCCCCACTTTTGTCGTTGAAATGATAATGCCGGACAAAATGCCACAAGGATAAACCTTATGAACCAGCCCCAGGAAAGCAATCAACATTACCTGCATATTGCCGGACGGCATCTGCAACACCGCCTGTGTCAACAAGTAGAAAACTCCATAGACAATAATCCCAATAATGGAGTAGCGTATTTTCCCACAGGCAGTTCCAAAGCAGGCTACCAGCGCAACGACAAGCATTTCATAAAGAAGGGACGGAGCCATCGTTGCCGACAGGACACATAAGAGCAACAGCAGAATTTTTGTGCGGGGGTCTATCCAAAGCCCCCTGCGTTTTTCCCCATTGCTCATGCGGTAATCCCCGCTTTTTCAAACTGCTTTTTGAGCAATTTCTTTCCTACAAGGCCGCTGATAATTCCCAGTATGATAGTTCCCAAAAGGATAACCGGCAACATTCCCGCAGGTGCAGAAGCAGTCATCATGTCAATGTATTCCTGCGAAGTTCCGTTGTTCAGCATTGTTTCAGCCCACGCAGCAGGATCGGCGAAATAAGCCAAAAATACACCGGCAGGCCCAAGGCAGAATAGAGAAAAAGAAGCAATATTCCACTTGATGTTTCGATAACTTTTAGCACCTGCGACGATTTCAGCTACGATGCCCATGACGACATATCCCAAATCCATTGCCCAGTGCATTCCAAGTACATACCAGACAATGCCATTAACAATGCCTAAAATGACGATGCCACCGCGCTTAGGTACTTTTGCTACCATCAGAAGATATACAGGACCGCAGAGCAGGGCAATCCCAAACGGCTGATAAAAAGTGAGTGCCGGGTTTGGAGCAAAAGGAAGGGAGCCGATAAGCTCGAACACAAAAAACAGTGCGGTGAAAATACCAATGGTTACAAGGTCTTTGACCGTAAGACCTTTCTTGTTCAGATACGACGATTGCGCAGACATATCAAAATCCTCCTTTTCAGAGAAGCGTTACATTGACGCTCCCCATTTCTTATGTTATATTTATGTTAGATGTTGCCAACCATAAATCAAAGATACTCTATTCACATTCTTCTTACAATAGCTTGGAAGGATGTTTGCGTTATCAAGATATAAGTTTGCGCAATCGTGGCAAAGGAGCGAAATGCGTTATGAAGAATAAGATTGAAGATTTCTATGTAACACAATTTGCGGAACGGGGTTTTACACCGGCTCCGAATAATCTGGACTATTGTGAGGTCGGAACCACCTGGCAGCTAAATGACAAAATTGGGACAGGAACATTCTGGATTTATAACAGACAGGACCTTTTCGACATCAAAATCCACGACTTCTATCTCAACGAGGACACTATCCTGGATTTTAACTGGCCAGAGTGTTTAAGCATCATGCAGTTTGACTCTATCTCCGGTGAGGAATTATCCCCTTATCGCCGGTTAGAAGCTGGGAGTGTGAAAAGTTTTATTGGTGGCTATTCCACATACAAAGTTCTCATACATAAAAAAATTCCGATCCGTACTGTTGGAATTGAAATAATGCCTGCTTATTATGAGGATTACTTAAAAGAGCAGTATCCTGATGAATATGCAAATCCTCTCAAAGCATTTGAAGCCGTTGGACAGACAGTTGATTTTCCTGAAATGTCCCGCCTATTAAAACAAGTAGAGGCATACAAAGGCAGCGGCATTTCTGCGGGCTTGTTTTATGAAGGGAAAGTGGCCGAAGCTATTTCACTTATTGTAGAATGGAGCCGCTTACAACAGCAAAGAAAAGAAGTCCGAAAAAAACTATCCGTTCAGGATGTTCAGCAATTAGAAAACCTAACACTGTACCTCAACGATCACTGTATTCAGGATATTCCTTTAGAACAGATCGTGCGTATATCTTGCATGAGTGCCAGAAAACTTCAGACATCTTTCAAAGAATATCACGGATGCACAATTACAGAATACATACAGCAACGGCGAATGAGTCAGGCAGAAACCCTTTTAGCGAAAACAGATTTATCTATTGGTCAAGTCGCACAAAGCGTTGGATATACAAGCGCGAGTAGATTCGCGGAGTTATTTCGGAAGAGTACGGGCTTATTGCCATTGGAGTATAGAAAAATGGCACAAAAGAATGATAATTAGTCAGTTTTAGTATTTTATTACCCTAATTTCGGGGTATTTTTTGCAAGCAATGGAAAGGAATATCCTTTCCTGCTTGTTGGGGCGTTCCCCAACCCCCCGCCCGACAAATATGTGCGGGCCGAACACCATGCAGGGCATGGTGGCTTGCGCGTCCGGAAGGACGCTTCTCTGCCGGAGGCATAGCAAAAGCCGGAGGCCGCGTCAAGGGTAAATAAATGCGCTTTGCGCACCCCTGACCCGGCCCCCGACTTTCGCTTTTTTGCGAATAAGGCGGCAAACTCGCAAAGCGGTTTTACCGGCCCTGTTCCTGATTGTTTTCTTTTTCTCGCTGGTACTCCTGCACCTGCTCGATCCTTAATAATGCGTCCACATTGGCCTTTACCGTCTGCAATTCCTGGTTTTCTTTTCGGAGTCGCTTATAATCTTCATAGGCGGCCCTTTTCTTTGCCAGCAGGTCACTGTATTCTGCCTGCAAGGTTTTGACCGTCGGCAGCTTCTTTTCTCCAAACTCGTCAAAGGCCCGTTTAGCAGCTTCGTGCAAAAGCAGCTCCGCTTCATGGGCCGCCCGGAACCGTGACTTCTCCCTGGGGCTGGTTTTCCGGTAGGCCACATAGGTATCGCGGGTTTTCGCATAGTTGATGATATGCTTTTTCAGCTCCGCGATCTGCTCCATCCGATGTTCATACTGCTTGATGGAAGTTGCTGTTTTATCAAAATTCTCGGACACAGAAACGGCCTGCGCTGCCAGCAACTCATAGTCCGTGATGTTATGCTCGGTCAGATAATTCAGCGTTTTCGCTGCTTCCTTCAGGTTATGGATTTTCAGCCAGCGTTCATAGCCCGGCCCGCGTCCCTGCAAGCGGCTTTGAATGTCCAAAAGCAGATTGACCCGGCCATTTTTTTGAAGCGGCACAGCCCTCCGGCGCGGGCGCTTCACCGGCTGTCCAATGCGCTCCTGGATGGCCTCCGGCGTATAGTCGGTTCCCAGGGTTTTGGCGCGGGTAAACCGTTCCTGTCCTTCACCGGCGAGACGAAAGCTCAGGGCTTTCCGGGTGGTCTGGATCTCATATCCTTCTCGGCGCATGGCAGCAAAAAATTCCTCGTAGCTTGACACCGTAGGCAATACCCGGTCAATCGTCCGGCGCAGTTTATCCTTCCAGCTTGTGCCGCGCCGTGCGTTCGCCCACTCTGCATAATGCTTGCCTTTTTCTTTGGGCTTTTCAATCACGGAAAGGCCATGTTCCCGGCTCAGGCGGTCATTGATTTTTCGGATCGTCTGATAGGTATTCCAGTAGTTATTGAACTTGTGGGCACAGTCCAGGGCGGTGCTGTTAAATTCGATGTGACAGTGGATGTGTTTCTTATCCACATGGGTAGCGACAAGGAACTGGTGCTGCCCGCCGGTAAACTCCAAAGCAAGCTGATATCCCAGCTTATTTGCGTCCTGCGGCGAAATTTCCCCAGGCTTAAAGGACTGGACAATCAGGTAGGAGATCACATCGTTTTCCGGTGCGCGTTTACGGCCGGTTTCCGCTTCGTAGATCTGCTTGCTGAGAGCAAATTCCTGCCACGCGGTATCCGGGTCGCACTGATAGGAGGATACCAGCAGCCCGCCCTTTGTCTTATCCGGATTCTTATCATAGTCAATCCGGTCTTTCAGAACCGCCGCAATACTCCGGCCTTCGCTTGCGTGACGCGGTTTGATTTTTGAAATTGCCATCCGCTAGCCCTCCTTCCAGAAAAAAATAGGGGCGCGGCCCTCACAGAAAAGAGCCGCGCCCACAGGTCATAGATTTAGATGGATTTTAACATTTGGTTGAAGTCTGCCACCCGTTCCGTCAGCCAGGATGCTACCAGCGGCAGGCCGTAGGGACTGACGAGCCATGCCAGTATCATAAATCCGATAAAACCATCCACCCGACCAGCGAACAGCACCAGCAGCCCGATCAGGAACAGCAGCACCGCCACGATACCGAGGATCATACCGGAGAACAGGCAGAAGAAGCGGCAAAAGGCCACCAGAACCGTCAGCACCAGAACCACAGGGAACAGTAAAATTTTCAAAAGTATTCTCATAGGGGCGACCTCCTTCGAAGCTGGTTTACAGGCTGACTATATCACATTAAAGCGCGAAAGTAAAGGCGTGATTTATAAATCTGTCAGTTTCCCTAAAAGGGTACTGACCGCGCCCCAAAGCTCCCGGTATCGCTCCTGCAGGTCGGCCACATCCTCCTGATAGAGATTTCCCGTGCTGTTTACCCGTTTGGCGATCTGGTTTAGGTTGTTGGAGCAGTTACGCAACAGGGACACCAGAGCCTTGAAGTCGGACATATCCACCTGCACCGCATACCCGTCCACCGCCATTTTCCGTAAGTAGGCCCGCTGGTTGTGAATGCCAAGCTGTGCCATCTTTTTATCAATGATTTCCTTTTCTTGCGGCGACACCTTGAAGTAAAGTGGAATGGTGCGCCCGCTGCGTGGTTTCATCAGATTGCCACCTCCATATCCTTGCCCTTTTGCGGGGGAGAAGCGGTCGCTGCCGATTCAACCCCAAGACGTTTTAGCATTCCTTTGATGGAGGGCTTTCCTCCATCCAGCTCCTCTTTGTCCCGCTCCCGTTTGCCGGTGGATTTTCCATCCATATTCAGGGCAATCCGCAGCACGTTCAGGCGGGAAATTTTCTCTGTTAGCTCCTGTTCCTGGGGGAAGGGACGCTTCACCTCCAGCTTTGCCTCCTCCATCTGTGCGGTCAGGTTTGCCAGCTTATCCCGGTTTTGTTCCAAATCCTCTGCGATGGCTACCAGGGCGTTTTCCAGTCGGGTAATGTTTCCCACCGGATCGCTGCCCAATTCAATCGTATGAGAAAGGCTGTGTTTCATCGTCACCTGAAATTTCTGTGTGACAGTATCAGCCCACAGGGTCATGGGGAACCCACGGTATTCGCCCAGGGCCACCCGCTGTGACACATCGGTCATTTTGGTGCAGGCATCAATGATGGCCTGACCTGCGGCCTTGCGCTCCGTATAGGTCTGGCCTGCCACCGTGATGGAGAAATGCTCCTTATCCGGAAGGGGATGGGACTGTACGACAGCGAAATCCTGTTCCAATCCGGTGATTTGTTCCTGGGTACGGCTGATTGCCTTTGGGAAAAACTGAATCAACTGATCTTCCAGCGAATACCGCTGGCTTTCATGGTTGGCTTTCAAAAGTTTCAGCTTTGTCACCTGGCTGTCCAGATCGGTCATTTCAATAATGCGCGGGTCGCCGGAGGCCAGGGCCTTGACTTCGGCATAGCTTAAAGCAGCCTCGTCCACATCCTCGCAGGAACGGGAGGGATTTTTGCCGCTCATCAACTGGCCGATGAATTTCTGCTTGTTCTCCAAAATGCTCCAGTTATATGCGTCAAAGGTATTCTCTGTAACGTACTTATAGATCTTGACCGTCTTATTGATATTCCCTTGCCGCAGGATACGGCCCTCGCGCTGCTCAATGTCGGCAGGCCGCCAGGGGCAATCCAGATGGTGCAGTGCGGCAAGGCGGGTCTGTACGTTGGTGCCCGCGCCCATTTTGGCCGTGGAGCCAAGCAGCACACGCACCTGTCCTTTCCGTACCTTTGCAAAAAGTTCCGCTTTCTGAGCCTCTGTCTTTGCATCGTGAATAAAGGCGATTTCCTCCGGCGGTACGCCCTGGGCCATCAGCTTTTGCTTCATATCGTCGTAGACGTTGAAGGAACCATCCCCCTTTGGGGTAGACAGGTCGCAGAATACAAGCTGCGTCCCCTTGATTTCCTCCGTGTCCCGCCAGACCTGCAACACGTTCCGGACACAGACGTTGACCTTGCTTTCCGGATCGTCCGGCAGCGTCGGGTCAGACAGCCTCTGATCCAGGGCCAGCTTGCGGCCATCCGAGGTGATTTTGAGCATATTATCCTCGCGTGGTTCCACCTCACGATTGCGTACTGCTTCGGCCCGTTCCCCCAGGTCAGCAACCAAATCCCGCTGGAAGTCGCTGGGGGTGGTGACTTCGGTAATTTTTTCCGCCTCAGGAACCGGCAGCCGCAGCATATCCGCTGTCTGAATATCGGCGGCCTCCCGCCACATGGCCATGAGTTCAGGAAGGTTGAAAAACTTTGCAAACCGGGTCTTGCTGCGAAAGCCCGTTCCCTCCGGGGCCAATTCAAGGGAGGTGGTGGTTTCGCCAAAGTTTGCCGCCCAACTGTCGAAATGCTCCAGACCGCTGGACTGTAACAGGTCGTATTGCAGATAGCGCATCATGGTGTAGAGTTCCACCATTGAATTACTGACAGGGGTGCCGGTGGCAAAGACTACGCCGCGCCCGCCGGTGATTTCATCCAGATACCGGCACTTCGCAAACATATCGGAAGATTTCTGTGCTTCAGACTGGCCGATACCCGCCACATTCCGCATTTTTGTTGCTAGGAACAAGTTCTTGAACCCGTGTGCCTCATCCACAAACAGCTTATCGACGCCCAATTCCTCAAAGGTAATCACATCATCCTTGCGGCGCTGGTCATTTAACTTTGCCATCCGCACTTCCAGGCTCTTTCTGGATTTCTCCAACTGCTTAATGGTGTAGCGTTCCCCGTCCTGGGCCTTTGCTTCTTGAATGCCGTCGATCACCTGGTCGATCTGCTCCTGAAGGATGGCTTTCTGACGCTCCGGCGAAAGGGGGATTTTTTCAAACTGACTGTGCCCGATAATCACCGCGTCGTAGTCGCCGGTGGCAATCCGGCTGCAAAACTTTTTCCGGTTCGCCGGTTCAAAATCCTTTTTGGTGGCCACCAGCACATTGGCTCCGGGATAGAGTCGCAAAAAATCCGCGCCCCATTGTTCAGTCAGATGGTTGGGAACCACCACAAGGCTTTTCTTTGCCAACCCCAGGCGTTTGGATTCCATTGCCGCCGCAACAATCTCAAAGGTTTTGCCCGCGCCCACACAATGGGCCAACAGGCTGTTCCCGCCATAGAGCATCCGGGCCACCGCGTTGCGCTGGTGGGGCCGCATGGAGATTTCCGGATTCATGCCGGAAAAGCGGATATGCTCCCCGTTGTAGCTGCGGGGCCGGATCGCGTTATAGAGTTCATTGTACTTCTGGCACAGGTCGGCACGTCGGGCCGGGTCTTTCCAAATCCAATCTTTGAATGCCTCCCGGATCTGCTCCTGCTTCTGCTGCGCCAGCATGGTTTCTTTGGCATTAAACACGCGACTGGCGATGCCGTCCGGATTGTGGATGGTATCATATATCCGTGTGTCCCGCAGGTTCAGGCTGTCCTCAATGATAGCGTAGGCGTTTCTCCGTTTGGTTCCGTAGGTCACATAGGCCAGGGAATTGTTCAGACTGTCCCGCGATTTCCCGCTCACATTCCACTCACCGGTGGCAGATGAATAGCGTACCTGGATGTCCCTCTTGTAGCTGAAAGGGGTTTTTAAGAGTTCATGGACGAATTGAGTGTAATACTTCGGGTCAATCCAGGTAACGCCGATCCGCACATCAATCTCCGCAGCGGAAAGGTCTTTGGGCTGCGCCTGTTCCAGCGCGGCCACATTTTCCGCAAATACGGGGTCGGTTTCTGCCGCCGCCCGCGCAGCGGCCAGCTTCTTCCGGACGTTGCCGGATAAATACTCGTCTGCCGTTTCCCATCCGTTAAGTGGGCCGCCACCGGCTTCCGGATTTTTATAAATCACCCCTTTCAAGTCGCGGATGATGCTGTCGATTTCGCCGGGAGTCCCCAGCAGGGAGGCCATATATTCCAAATCAACATGGGCGCACTCCCCGATGGAAACGGCCAGTGCTTCGCTGGCGGTGTCCACATGGTCAATCGTCACCTGCTGGTTGATGGTACGCTTTGTGAACATATCCGCTTTGCGTTCCAGGTTCCCGTCCTCGTCCAGAACCTCCAGGGAACACAGCAGGCAGTAGGACGAATCCTGCTCAAAGGCCCGCTTATTGCCGGTGCTGTTTAAGAGGCCGTATTCTGTGGTGTAAGCGTCATAGGCTTTCCCCAATTTTTCCTGGACTGCCCGGATTTCCTCGTCGGTGCCGCCATGAAGCTGCAATTCAATGAGGTTTCGGGTCACATCTCGCAGGCCGATCATGCCACGGATACGCTTTTCCGTAGTGGTGGGGACCTCCACCGGAACCCGCTCGCCATTCTCCACAAAGTAGAGCTTACCGCCGACCTCTGTGTAGCTGAAATTCCGGGTTTCCAGATCGGCAGTTTCCATCCTTTCCAGCAGCTCCGGGACTTCCACCGCGCCCTTTTGGGAGAGAAGCTGCTGATCCGGCGGGGAAAGTTTTGATAATGCTCCGGTCAACTGTTCGGCCAGAACAGCTCCAGGTAGAGGAGCGCAGGTGGTTTCCCGTTCATTCCCGTACATACTTTTATCCCACGCCATTGTGCCCAGCACCATATCCGGATGGGTTTCAAAGTAGCGGTTGATGGGGATACCGTCTGCGGTCTGCCCCAACTGCACCCAACCCGGCATCTGCTCCTGCGGCTGCGCCCGCTTTTGCAGGAATAAAATATCCGTGGTTACATCCGTACCGGCGTTCCGGGAAAAGGCGTTATTCGGCAGGCGTACCGCGCCTAAAAGGTCAGCCCGCTGTGCCAGATATTCCCGCACAGTGGAATCCTGCTTATCCAGTGTACCCTTTGAAGTAATAAAGGCCACGATTCCTCCGGGCCGTACCTTATCCAGCGTTTTCACGAAAAAGTAGTCGTGAATGAGAAGGTTTTGCTTATCGTACCGGGGATCGGCCAGCTTGTAGCTGCCAAAAGGCACATTTCCCACAGCCAGGTCGATGGAATTGTCCGGCAGGTTAACGCGCTCGAAGCCGTCCACAGTGATGTTGGCCTGAGGATAAAGCTGCTTTGCCAGCCGCCCGGTAATGCTGTCCAGCTCCACGCCCATCAGGGTGGCATTTCGCATGGACTCCGGTAAAAGTCCAAAGAAGTTTCCCACGCCCATTGCAGGCTCCAGGACGGTATCCGGATGAACGCCCATCTGCTCCAACGCCTGATACATTCCCTCAATCACGGTGGGGCTGGTAAAGTGTGCGTTCAGGGTAGAACCACGGGCAGAAGCATATTCCTCCGGGGTCAGCAACGTTTTTAACTCTGTATATTCTGAAGCCCACTTTTCATTGGCTGCGTCAAATGCCTGGGGAATGCCGCCCCACCCAACATAGCGGGATAGGACTTCCTGTTCCTCCGGTGTCGCACTGCGCCCCTGGA
>QWCB01002695.1_pt1 | contig 14501 bp, 9 predicted proteins | sample 1972511 | NCBI WGS metagenome assembly QWCB01 (sample SAMN09866719, study PRJNA288562) | Human gut metagenome isolate term5_stool, whole genome shotgun sequencing... | isolation source: gut | host: Homo sapiens | place: USA: California
GAGCCTACGCCGACACCGACGGTACCGGTGGTAACCGAGGAGCCTACGCCGACACCGACGGTACCGGTGGTAACCGAGGAGCCTACGCCGACACCGACGGTACCGGTGGTAACCGAGGAGCCTACGCCTACGCCGACGGTACCGGTGGTAACCGAAGAACCTACGCCTACGCCGACGGTACCGGTGGTAACCGAGGAGCCTACGCCGACACCGACGGTACCGGTAGTAACCGAGGAACCTACACCAACAGCAACACCAACCGCAACACCTGACACCCCGGATGAACCCGATACTCCGGATGATACACCAGATGATCCCGGCACCCCGAATGATCCCGGTACCCCGGCAGATCCCGGCACACCGGCCGGTGGAATCCCGGATACCCCGCAGGTACTTGGTGCAAGACGCCGCAGAATGGTGACCATCGAGGATGAGACAGTTCCCTTGGCGGACAGAGCAGTCCTCGGAGCATCCAGACGACCGCAGACCAGCGATGACTCCGATGCCTGGAATCTGGGCTTTGCCTTTTCCCTGACGAGTCTGGGAGCATGGCTTGTTCTTAAGCGAAAAGAACATTAAACAGGAACGGAACGACAGCCGATCTTAGCTGTAAAAGTATAAAAGGATCAGAATCTTGAAAAATTTTTCAAATTCTGGTCCTTTTTTCCATTTGGCGCAGTCTTCCTTATTAGGAGAGTAAAAAGAAGTAATAAAAACAGAAATACTGGTTTTGAGGGGAAACAGAAATGAAGTTAAAAAACGTAATACAGACCAAACTGGCAAAAACTCTGGTAGCGGCACTGATGATCGGCAGCATCTCCAACACCGGATTTACGGTACAGGCGGAAGAAGCAACGCAGAATGAGCAGAACGATGTTGTTGAAATGGCAAGTGTAAGCGGAAACGACAGCGTTGTTGCTGTAAAAGAGAAAACCTATCCCACCATCAAAACGGTGATTCTTGCTGGAGGCACCATGGCAAAATATGTGGGAGGACAGGTAGCCAGCCCCAACGTATGGCCCAATAATTACAAGCCGGCAAACGGAGATTTTTCATTGTTTGCAGGTCATAAGATGACTTTGGATGATGCTGAAACCTTTAAATATCTTTCTGTGGATAATACAGGGGTAGATGCCGAAGGAAAGTTAACCGGAAGTAACGGAGCAAGCTGGCAGTGCGTTGGATTCGTAGCATTAGATGTAAACAAATATTCTGACTGCAAGCCCGCAGATTTGTTACACTATGTTTATTACGGTGGAGACAGCGAAGGCACTTCCTATTATAAAGAAAACTGCGGAAAAACCCTTGAGGATGTAAAACAGTATGTGAATGACAACAACGGCGTCTTGTATGGTGAAAATGTAACGGAAAGTTTTATGGATCAGTTGCTCACCACCGGTCGATCCTTCAGTGGAGTCACCATTGCCACGGTATGGTATGTGACCACACCCACAGAGACCTGGATCAATTATGACGGATACGATTACAGGATTCCCGGGGTATCCGCAGTAGATTATTATGAATATCCCACGGGAACGGTAACTTTTGAACAGAATGAGAACGGCGCAGTGTTCCATTATATTTCCGAAGGTATTACCATTACTACAACTCCGGAACTGGAACAGCATTGGGAAAGCGGCACCGGCAGGGTGACCTATGATGCAACGATCACCATTACGATCCACAGCAATGCCCCGGACAAGGTAAGAATCAATCTGTCCGATGCCATCGGTTATCTGAACGGTACCGTGGCAGGAGGAAATGCGGCAGAGCCCGGAGATACCCTGTACTACAACATAAAGCTGGTAAATGAGAGTAATAAGGAGTATCAGTATGATCCTGCAAAGGCCACGATCGGTACGATCCCGGCAGCGCCTAAGGCAGGAGAGAAAGTAACGGTTCTGTCCAGTGGTTTTGAAGGTTATGAGATCGGTGAAGTGGGAGCGTTCTGTACATTGCCCCGCCGTATTTTAAATGCTCCGTTACGGGATCTCGGAATCACCGCAGGTAAGGTTACGGATGCGATTGTCGGAGAGGCTCTTTTGAAAAAAGGATATGGCAGCGAAGAAATGAAGCCGGAAGAGGTTACGCAGAGCTGCCTGGCACAGTATTACTTAGACTGGTTCAACAATACTTCCAGAGAAGAAGGAAATAAGGTCTACGGCTTTTCAGAACTTACGGCAGAGGAACTGGCAATCCTGACCAACGGAACCGCCGATACCACAGTAGCGGAGAGCTGTTCTGCAGTAGCAGATGCTTTATATTACACGACATATCATAATGTATATACTTTTGACGGTGAAGGTCTGTATGACCGGATGCTGAAAAACGGACAGGAAGGTTCCTATGCAGATACTCTGGTATCCGACCTGTTAAAGGACGGAGAAGTGAAGATCACCACTAACCTTAACGGTGTGTTGGCCAACAACGGCTATCAGATGACCAGATACGGCTTCGGAATGCAGTTTGAATTGTCCAGAGAGCCGGAGGTTACTCCGCCCGTGACTACCAGCCCGGAACCGACTCCCAGTGCTACTCCGGAGCCTACGCCGACAGGCACACCGGATACCACACCCACGACGCCGACCACTACTCCGACCGCACCCCCGGATACTCCGGACGATTCGGATGATTCCGATACCCCGGATACTCCCGGTACACCGTCTGAGCCGGCAACCCCGGTAACACCTCAGGTGCTTGGTGTAAGACGTCAGCGGGTTGTAAGCATTACCGATGATCCTACACCATTGGCGGACAGAGCAGTCCTGGGAGCTTCCAGAAGACCCAGGACCGGCGATGATTCCAATACATGGAATCGGGGCTTTGCCCTTTCCTTGACAGGGCTGGGAGCATGGCTTATTATTAAGAAGAAGCAATCATAACGAATAAACATATATTTACTATAAACAATCAAGGAAAGAAGAGGTAGAACAAATGAAAAAAAGATGGATGAGTCTTGTTCTGACAGTCATCATGGTGCTGAGCCTTGCAGGCTGCGGCAAGAGTACAGAATTATCCTCTGTAAGCCGTGATCCTGCCACGGATGACGGAACTGTCTGGTTCGATGAAGAGGCAGTGGCACTGGCGGGTTCTGTGAGAAAAGCCGGTATGAGTGAAGCTGAGCTGGCCCGTGCAGATGAACTTCGTGCCATGGCTATCGATGCGTTGGATATTGTAAACGCGAAGAGAGCAGAGAACGGCCTGGCAGCACTGAACTGGAGCAACGGTCTGGAGTCCTGCGCTATGGTAAGAGCACAGGAAGCAGCTTCCAAGTTTTCCCATACCAGACCCAACGGTAAGGACTGGTACACAGTGAACAGTGAACTGATGTGGGGCGAGAATCTGGCGAAGGGCTATGATTCCGCACAGAGTGTAGTAGATGCCTGGATGGCTTCTCCTACACACGCAGCGAATATCCTGGCAGGCGATTTTACCACCTGCAGCATTGCGGTCTATGAGACCAATGGCAAGTTGTATTTTGCCCAGGAGTTCGGCTATTAACAGGGTATTTCTTATCATGAGGGGATAGAGAGATAAATGACAGGAGAGAGTTGATATTCTTAACGGAATATTAACTCTCTTTTTGGGCTTCAAAAGATAGAAAATTTTCCTGAATCATGGTAAAATAAAATCGACATATAAAATTGAGTATCTCTGCAGAAGATCACTGTTCCAAATGAGGGAGATGAATGGAATATCCGGGCGCTGCCGGACAAGTGGTCACTTCACAGAGTACAGGAAAATAAAGCATATAATAAAAATGCAGCGCAGAAATGAGGACATATGAGTACAAAAGCATCACAGAAGGGCACAAAGGGGCAGACACCCGGCATGACGACGATCCGGGAACGTCTGCAGAAGGCAATCAGCAGGTTGGTAGTGTTCTCGATTATTCCGTTGGTCATCCTTACCGTGATCCTGAATCTGTCCAGTACCATGAGAACACTGGAAGGCGATATGCTGGTGGTGGCAGAGATCTCTGCAGACCGTATCAAAGAGGAACTACGGGTGACAACAACGATCGTATCCGAACTCGGATGCAGCTATCAGCTGTCTTCTCCGGTATTTACCCAGGAGCAGAAGCAACAGTATATCAACCAGCGTGTGGAAGCTTATGGAATGGTCAGAGGCAAGCTGATCGGCTCCAACGGTATCTGTGCTTATGACGGAACCGATTATAGTGACCGTGATTATTTTAAGAGATCCATGCAGGGAGAGGTCGTGGTATCGGATCCCGTGATTGCAAAGACAGACGGTAAGCTCAGCGTTATCATTTCCGCACCCGTATATGCAGACGGAGATAAGAATGGTGATATTGTCGGCGTGGTATTCGTTGTGCCGGATCCGGAGTTCTTAAATGATATTGCTGCGGCAGTCTCTGTCAGTAAGAATTCCGAGTGCTATCTGTTGGGAGAAACAGGTATCACCATTGCTCACTGTGATTCTGCGATTGCCCAGGAGCAGAAGAGCAACATTGAACTGTCTCAGACGGACAGATCTTTGCGGGGAATTGCAAAGGTAGAGCAGAAGATGATGACCGGAGCAACCGGATATGGCACTTATATGAAAGGCGGAACCCTCACAATACAGGCTTATGCACCAATAGAAGGAACCAATGGATGGAGCGTGGCAGTAAATGCACCACTGACAGATTTCCTTGGTTCTACCGTTGTATGTATTGTCATTGGTGTAGCAATAGGTGCTGCAGCTTTATGTTTCAGTGTGCGCAGGGCAAAAAAGATCGGTCAGGCGATCGGTGAACCGGTGGCAAAGTGTACCGAGAGATTACGTCTGTTGGCTGAGGGCGATCTGCATACTCCGGCACCAGTGATCCGGACACAGGATGAGACACAGATCCTGGCAGAGGCTACCGCCGCATTATCCGGTAACCTGCAGAAAGTGATTGGCGATGCGGATTATCTGTTGGGAGAGATGTCACAGGGCAATTTTGCACTGACTACAGGTTGCGCAGAAGCCTATGTGGGAGACTTTCAGGGACTGTTGGAATCTATCCGTAAGCTGAACCATAAGCTCAGTGAGACACTTAATGAGATCAAGACGGCAGTGGGACAGGTATCTCTGGGGGCAAACCAGATGGCAGATGCTGCCCAGGGACTTGCGGAAGGTGCTACCGACCAGGCCGGTTCCGTAGAGGAACTGCAGGCTACCATCACGAATGTAACCGAGATCGTGGAGAAGAATGCCAAGGCACTGGGAGGTTCTTACCAGAAGGCTATGGATTACCAGCAGCAGGCGAAGGACAGCGGAGAGGAAATGAAGGGTCTGACAGATGCCATGCAGCGTATCAACGATACTTCCAGGCAGATCAGCGATATTATTGGTGAGATTGAGGATATCGCATCCCAGACGAATCTGTTGTCCCTGAATGCAGCCATTGAGGCAGCCAGAGCAGGAGAGGCCGGAAGAGGCTTTGCAGTGGTTGCGGATCAGATCCGTAAGCTGGCAGATGACAGTGCACAGTCTGCGGTACATACCAGAGAATTGATTGAGACTTCCCTGCAGGAGATTGAGCATGGCAACCAGATCACGGACAAGACAGCCGAAGCATTGCAGAAGGTCGTGGAAGGCATTGAGGATCTGGCCAACGAGTCCAAGAAAGCCATGGAAGAATCCAAGGCACAGGCAGATGCCATGATGCAGATCGAACAGGGCATTGAACAGATATCCACAGTGGTGCAGAACAACTCTGCGACCGCAGAAGAAACTTCTGCCACCAGTGAGGAATTGTCTGCGCAGGCCACCAACATGAACGAGCTGACCGCAGCATTCCAGTTAAGAGATCAAAATGTACGATGATTCGGTGTAATGAATTCTGAAGATATGACATACAATGCTTAATAGAAACAAGCATTGGAGGCAGCCGTGTTCGAAAAACAGAATATACAGGAAACCGTAAATGAACTGAAAAGTGACGCAGTGAAGGGCCTTACCGATGGTGAGGCCTTTCGTCGTTTACAGCAAAATGGCAGAAATGAAATGAAAGCTGCCAGAAAAAAGACGAAAATACAGCTTTTTCTGGAGCAGTTAAAGGACCCGCTGATCTACATATTATTGATCGCAGCTGTGGTATCCGTCTTTCTGGGGGAGCTCAGTGATGCCGTGATCATCGGCACTGTGGTAGTGGTCAATGCCCTGGTGGGCATGCTGCAGGAGGGAAAAGCCCGAAAGGCACTGGAAGCGTTGAAAAAGCTGACCAGTCCACAGACCATTGTGATCAGGGAAGGTATCCGTCAGGAGATTCCGGCGGCGGAACTGGTGACGGGCGATCTGGTAGACCTGGAGGCAGGGGCACAGGTACCTGCGGATATACGGCTGACCAGAAGCTCCAATCTGCAGGTAGAGGAATCTGCCCTGACCGGAGAATCGGTACCTGTGGAAAAAGATGCGCTGTTTCTGGCAGACTGCAGACACGAGATTCCATTGGCTGAACGGGTCAATATGGTATATATGTCTACTGTGGTGACCCATGGCCACGGAGAAGGAATCGTGACAGCTACGGGCATGGCCACGGAGATCGGCAGGATCGCCTCCATGATCACAGATGCGGAAGAGGAAATGACACCGTTACAGAAACGTCTGGGGGATATGGGAAAGCTTCTGAGTATTTTATCGCTGGGAGTATGTGCGGCATTGTTTCTGCTGGCGGTATTTCAACACAGAAATATTCCGGAAATGCTGCTGGTGGCGATTTCCCTGGCGGTGGCTGCGGTGCCGGAAGGTCTGCCGGCAGTGGTGACGATCTGTCTGGCATTGTCAGTGACCAGAATGGTCAAAGTACATACGATCATCCGCAGACTGCCTTCCGTTGAGACTCTGGGAGCGGTCAGCGTGGTCTGCTCGGATAAGACCGGCACACTGACCCAGAACCGGCTCACGGTGGAAAAATGCTGGTGGTATGATGTGCTGGAGGATGCTGCCGGCAGCAATGGAAGGGGAGAATCCCGATGCGTACAGGAGATGCTCCGGGGAATACTGTTGTGCAATGATGCTTCCCTGCAGGGAGAGCAACGGATCGGAGATCCAACGGAACTGGCGCTCTTAGACTTCGGAGAGAAGATGGGGATGCATAGAGAACGTCTGGAGAAGCAGTACCCCCGCTATGATGAAAAGCCTTTCGATTCGGATCGGAAGATGATGACGACCTATCACAGAATCCCGAAAAACGGAGGGCATAAGGGAAGCATTGCCTATACGAAGGGGGCACCGGATGTGATCGTACAGCACTGCACCCATATTTTACAGGACGGAAGAAGTGTGCCAATGACAGCCGGACAGAGAAAAAGGATCAGTGAGGTTGTAGAACTCATGAATTCCCTGGCGCTTCGGACACTGGCGGCAGCACAGAGCGGAAACACTCCCGGGTGTGGGGAAGAAGGTATGACATTCCTGGGAATCGTGGGGATGCGTGATCCTGCCAGACCGGAGGCGGAGGAAGCGGTGGAGATTTTCCGCCGTGCAGGTGTATCTACAGTAATGATCACCGGGGATCATGTGGATACCGCCTATGCCATTGCCAGACAGCTGGGGATTGCAGGGCATCGCAGTCAGTGTATTACAGGGGAAGAACTGAATCATCTGGATGATGCTTCTTTTGCCAGGAGGATCAGGAATATCAGGGTTTATGCCAGAGTGACTCCGGCCCAGAAGGTACGGATCGTGAAGGGGCTGCAGCAGAATGGGGAGATTGTGGCCATGACAGGGGATGGTGTGAACGATGCTCCTTCTCTGAAAGCAGCAGATATCGGTGTAGCCATGGGAACCGGCGTGGATGTGGCTAAACAGGCGGCGGACATGATATTGACGGATGATAATTTTGCAACGATTGAAAAGGCAATCGAGGAAGGCAGAGGCGTCTATGAAAACATCCGCAAGTCGGTGATTTTTTTACTGTCCTCCAATCTCGGGGAACTGATGACCATGTTCGTAGCAGTGGCTCTGGGGCTGGCTTCCCCTCTAAAATCCAGTCATATACTGTGGATCAATCTGATCACGGATTCCCTTCCGGCGTTGGCACTGGGAGTGGATAAAAATGACGGAAAAAGCCTGATGCGCTGTCCTCCAAGAAAAGCAGCGGAGAGTCTGTTCGCCCGGGGCGGAATGGCCTGTACCTTACTCTATGGAGCGCTGATCACCGGTATCGGTCTGGCGGCATTTCTGGTATTGCCCTGTGGGATCATGGCAGGCAGGGGAGAACTGTCCTGGAATCTGTCTGACTGGGTGGAGGGACTTCGTGAATTACTGTCCTGGGAAAAAATACTTGCCCGATCCCAGACCTATGCTTTTACAGTACTGGGAATGTGCCAGCTGTATCATGCAGTGGGAATGCGGGATATGCAGAAGTCCGTATTTGCCATGAGACCCTGGGATAATCCGCTGATGGTGTTGGCCTGTGTTATTGGATTTGCGCTGCAGTTTGCGGTAACGGAAGTACCGTTTCTCATCGGAGCGTTCGGAACCTCCCATCTGTCCGGACAGGAATGGCTGCTATTGAATGTATTGGCAGCATTTCCACTGCTGGCTCATGAGCTGGTGGTGATGTTACGGAAGTGAGTACGCTTATCCGGGCTTACCGACGATTCAGAACGATAATTCGCCCTATAACTTCAGGCAGATATTCTTGCGTATGCAAGCATCTGCCGAATACCCTGCCTGAAGCTACATGGCTCTGGATAGTCGTAATATTCAGAACCCCATTCGCAAAATCGCATCTCCGATGCTTTCCTTTTGCTCATGTGGTTACTTCGCCACATAAATATAGCCAGAGGATCTTACGAATGCAAGCATTCGACGTTCCTCCGGTTATATTTACGTGGCTCTGAATATTTACAAAAAGTTAACATTTTCCTTGTATGGAGTTTATAGTCAATAGTTACAATAAAATTGACAAATAACTTTCATGGGAGGGCAATGTGATGAAAATTATCAGAAAAACAGCGATTGTTATGCTTCTCTGCCTCTATTTTCTGACATATGGTGTATTGCCGCAGGTACAGGCCGCAGGTAAAGACGCTCCTGTGATCGTGGTAGCGCATCGGGCGGGGGCAAAAGTAGCTCCGGAGAACACGGTGGCGGCCCTGGAACAGGCCATCCGGGATGGAGTGCCTATTGCAGAGATTGATGTGCAGCAGTTGTCGGACGGAACCCTGATCGTTATGCATGACAGTAATTTTAAACGGACCACAGGAGAGGATATCTGCGTATGGGATGCGGAGGCAGATGCTCTCAAAACCCTGGAAGTGGGCAGCGGTTTTTCAGCAGCATACCGGGGAGAACAGATCCCGACACTGGAAGAAATGCTTGCCTGTGCCAGAGGCAGGATCACTCTGATGATCGAACTGAAATATACCGGACAGGAGGATGCACTGGAGGAAAGCGTGCTGACTCTGCTGCAGGACTATGATATGGTGGATGAGTGTATTATAGGCTCCATGAACAAGGGAATCCTGCAGAAAATGAAGGAGCTGGAACCGGGGATTTCAACAGTTTTTATTGCCCATGATCTGGAAGAAGAGGATTATGAGCTGGACTATGCCGACAGCTATAGCATCGAGGGGAGAAATCTTACGGTGGATATGGTAGATGCCATTCATTACTGCGGAAAGTCGGTATACGGGTGGACAGCCAATACTTCCGGTGCCATGCTTCGGATCGTAAACTGTGGGGCGGACGGTGTGATCACGGATGATGTGAGATTATTACAGACATTTTTGAGAGAACAGGCTTGCCGTAAAGCGTTTGCAAGTGTATACTGATTAATTATAATGAGGGGAAGAATACGGAAGCAGGTTGGTGTATATGAGTAAAATATGGGAATTTTTCGAGAATCTGGGTGAATATGTATATGTGGCAGATGCAGAGACTCATGAATTGATATATATGAACAAGAAGACTCTGAAGAGCTATGGATTTCAAAGTCTTGAAGAGATCATTGGGTTAAAGTGTTATGAGATATTGCAGGGAAATTCTCTGCCCTGTGGCATGTGTAATAATGAACAGTTAAAGCCGGGTTTTTTTAAGGAATGGGAATATTACAATCCGCTGCTGCGAAGAGAACTTCATATCAAGGACACGCTGGTAGAAGAAGACGGGAGAAAATACCGTATGGAAATCGCCATAGATTGCGGCAATCTGAATGAGAGAGGGCACAAATCCGAAGATTACCGTAATATGGAGGTTGCGTTGAATGAAGCCATCCGTGTGGCACAGCGGCAGGAGAGCATGGATCAGACATTGCAGGTGCTGCTGGAATTTGTCGGAAAGAATCTGGAAGCGGGACGGGCCTATATTTTTGAAAAGGATGACCACGATCATGATCACAATACATACGAATGGGTAGCCAAGGGAGTCGCACCGGAAAAGGATACCCTTCAGGATCTACCGCCGGAGATCTGTGCGGAATGGTATCGGAAGTTTGATGAGAATCAGAGTATTGTCACAGAGAATCTGGAAGAAATGAAAGATGTGGATCCGCAGATGTATGAAGTTCTGGTAAGACAGAATATTCATTCCCTGGTGGTGGTTCCGCTTTATGATGATGGGAAAGTAATCGGCTTCTACGGAGTAGACAATCCTTCGACCAGATATTTTGAATTTGTGTCGGAGATGCTGCAGATCATGGGACACTTTATCGTATCGTCCCTGAAGCAGAGAAATCTGGTACGGGAGCTGGAAGTGATGAGCTATTCGGATCCGCTGACGACATTGGGGAACCGTTATGCTATGGAGAGGTACATTGAGCAGGTGGACCATACCGAGCCCATCGGCGTGGTATACTGTGATATTACAGGATTAAAACGGATCAATGACAGTGAAGGACATTCCGCCGGAGACCGCCTGATCCGCAGGTGCTGTGACTGCCTGAAACGTGTATTTGAGGGAAATGGAATGTTCCGTATCGGCGGAGATGAACTGGTGGTTCTGTGCACTGGAATTTCTGAAAAGGAATTCTATCAAAAGGTGGAGGAATTAAAAACAGAGCTGGCAGCTCATGATGTCTCCATGGCAGTAGGAGCAGCGGTGAACACTCTGGAAGCCGTGGGAAAGGATCATTTACTGACGGAGTCCGAGAGACGGATGTATCAGGACAAGGCAGAATACTATCGCAGTACAGGGCTGGACCGCAGAAAGATCTGAGAATGGAAATCCCCAAAGCTATTTTGAAAGTTTATATGTTGAGAATTTCTATCAGGCAGTTCCCTTGACGGGAACTGCTTTTTTCTATATTATTTATATAGGTTAGCTACAACTAACTCAGTGACTTTTGGATGGCAGGAGGTGAAGCGCTGATTGAGTCAGGAAACGTGGGAGATCCTGTGTGAAATGGAAGCAGACGATGTGGAACTACAGTTGGCTTTGCAGTGTGCACCGCTGATCACGGGACTTAAGATTTCCAATCTGCTGACGATTTCCCCGGAAGGCTTTACACAGGTGGGAAGGATCGTTGAAGGCAGTGTGCTTTCCCTGTATCCCTTGTTGGAGACAGAGGAGAAAATGGTAATACTGTTGTATCGGGAAGACCGGCTGGAAAAGTATCTGAAAATGCCGCAGGTAAAGAAACTGCTGCGGGAGGCAGGGTACGAATCCGATCGACTGGAGGATATTTTGCCGGTATTTTGCGATCGTTATGAAACCTATACAGAGAGAGGGAAGCCGTTCCCCCACGAACTGGGATTGCTGTTAGGATATCCCCCGGAGGATGTGGAAGGATTTATCAGACATCAGGGGAAGAACAGCCTCTGCACCGGTTATTGGAAAGTATATGCGGATAAAGAAGGAAAACAGAGACTTTTTGAAAAATATGAATATGCCAGGGAAAATTTGATCCAGCTGTTGCATTATGGATTAAAGATGACAGAAATCATAGATATCTGCGGATGTACCGCAGCATAGAAACAGGCACGGAAAGGTGCGGAAGGGAAGGAAAAATAAATGGATAAGATTTATGTAGTATTCTGGACACAGGGTGGTAACACCCAGGCTATGGCAGAGGCCATCGGAGAGGGTATCCGGGAAGCCGGGAAGGAAGCGGAGGTAGTATTTGTGACCGGCGCCAACCTTGACGAACTAAAGGCTGCTCCCAAGTTTGCACTGGGCTGTCCTGCGATGGGAGCGGAAGTCCTGGAGGAATCCGAGATGGAGCCTTTTGTATGTGATGTGGAAGGCTTTGCTTCCGGCAAAAAGATCGCACTGTTCGGTTCCTATGGCTGGGGAGACGGTGAGTGGATGAGAGACTGGACCACCCGTATGGAAGCAGCAGGAGCTACTGTGTTGAACGGTGAGGGCCTGATCTGCCATGAGACACCGGACGGGGATGGCCTGTCAGAGTGTAGAGAACTTGGCAAACAGCTGGCAAACGCATAAGGTATCTGAAAGCAAATAAGACAACATAACAAAAAGATTCATTCCCCGGGTGGAGAGTGAATCTTTTTGCTATATGTATGTGCTATGCTTTTTTGCTGCCACATAAATAATAGCGTTCCTGTGCCACGGTCTCGGGAACCGGAATATTACCGTTTTGCAGCTTTCGGGTCAGAACATCCAGATGATGTAAGCCTTGGGCTACCTTGATCTTACGGCGATCCAGAAGATCGGCATACAACGGGTTCTGAGCCAGTGTATTGCAAATATCCTCAGGGAACGGGCAGTAGGTGAACATGATCTGACGGGCTACTTTGTTCAGTCTCGGGGATCCGGCACCTTCGAAGAGCACCCAGATCATATAATCCCTTACGAACATTTCCTTGAAACTGTTCTTGGCACGCTGCAGGCTGGATTTTACCTTTTCCTTGGCCTCTGTACTCAGATCATGGTTCTTGCGGTAGAACTGGATATAATCGAAATATTCACTGGTCAGGGAACTGATGGAGACATCGTTCCAGCGGTTACCCTGGACTCTCTTGCACAGCTCCCAACGGAATTCACCGGTCAGGTGGGTGAAGGTCGTCTTCAGATCCTCCAGATGGAAAATGGAGAAGACCATACGACCGGGGCTGTTACGGCGCTTGCCCTCAATTTCCTGCCACATGACACCGCGGATACCGACGTTGGGCATCAGGATGATGTCCGGCAGATATTCCAGATGAATTGTCTCCTTACCCATGACATCTATGTGCTCCATATCCAGACTTTCTCTATAGAATGCCGTGTAATCTACCCGGCGGATCTCCTCGAGAATCTGGGAGACACGGGAAACGGTGACATAGGAGCTTTCCAGATCCTTCAGCACATCATCTGCGCAGAACAGCGGACAGAAAGTAGTGATCCGTCCGAAGGTGATCTTGTTGACCTGAGGGAACATATTCCGGAGCTCGTAATTGACCTTGGCCATGGGATTGTTCTCCAATGCCTTGAGCTCTGCATCCGTAATATTGCCACCGACCTTTTGTTTGTGAATATAATCGGAATAATCCTGGTCAAATTCGTTCCGGCTGGGAGATTTCTTCCCGCGGAAGATGGCCATCAGCCAGTCATAAAAGGTATAGACACCGATATCGCTGTGATCCGACATGGCTTCTGCCATGCGGTACAGGGTGACTGCATTTTTCAGACCGGCCAGCTCCTCATCCACATAACCGAAATACAGAAACATTTTGACCGGCATGGGAATGTTCGGCTGTTCCAGCGTCTGGGTGAACAGGAGGGAGTAGAGCAGATAAAATTCTTCGGTCAGCTGTCTGCGTAAAAGAGCGACATCCTGATCCTGGGAAGCCCGGTCGGACAGCAGCTTGTAAGCGTGGACATGCTGACGGAAGCTGGTCACGGTATCCAGATCCGAACCGGCGTAATCCAGAATAGTGTTCAGCGATCCGGCAAGCTTGCCAAGGATCTCGGAATCTCCGGAAGAACCTGCCTCAGCGGAATCATTGGATTCCATGAGATTCAGGCTGCTCTGGAAGGTCTGGGATCTGGAGGCAAACAGTTCCTGATCGATGAAGGACAGATCGCCGGCCTTAGAAAGCATACGGTGAATGCGGTCGTAGACCGCCTTGCTGTCTTCATTATCCTGTCCCAGTTTATAGAACAAAGAAGTATAAAAATCAAAAAGATCGTTGCCGGATTCCCGGAAATAGAAGGAACCGACCTGCTGCAGATAGTGGAACTGTTCCTCCAGGCTCTGGTAAGTACGGCGGAAGTCCAGACTTCCCTTACGCAGCATACCAATGGACAGATCCGACTCCTGTACCAGGATCCGGTAATTGTCCGAAGCCAGGATCCTGCTTAAGCCCATGTAATAGCCGTTCAGCCAGATGTCCGGTGAATCATCCCCAAGAAAAGCATTCAGCTCATCGAAATGTTCCAGGGATCTCGCCTGCAGACGGTAACGGCTACACAGTGTATTGTAGGTGGCAATATCATCTGTCAGAGTACGATACAGCTCACTGCAGTTCAATTCCGAAATGGAACTGCGGTTCAGCAGAATATTGATCTGACGGAAACAGGACAGACAGAACAGACGTGCTACGTCCGGGTGCTTCTGTAGA
>QWCB01009724.1_pt1 | contig 14498 bp, 17 predicted proteins | sample 1972511 | NCBI WGS metagenome assembly QWCB01 (sample SAMN09866719, study PRJNA288562) | Human gut metagenome isolate term5_stool, whole genome shotgun sequencing... | isolation source: gut | host: Homo sapiens | place: USA: California
GTCGCCCCTTGAAACTTGCAAGTCGCTATGGGGTTCGTTGGCAACTACGCCCCGCTTGGACTTTCACCACAGATGTATGGCATGCCCGTCATACCAAAAAAAGGCGGGTCGCTAAGTCAGCGATCCGCCTTTTTTCTATGGTTTGGTATTTGACTAGAAAGACTACTCGGAGTGCGTCTTTACTAGAGAGTCAAAGCTTGTGCCTACCCCTTGGTGGCAGCCTGTACGACATTGAGCACATAGTCGCCCAGCTGCTCGTAGTAGCCTACGAGATCCATATAGCTCACGGACTCGGGGTAGTCGTACTTCTGCGTACGAACGTTGTCCATGTTCTGCGCTTTCAGCAAGGTGCGCAGGTCGTTGAGTTGCTTCTCTAACGTGTAGCTCTCACGAGCGTCAGACTCCGAGAGCTTGTTGCGCCTCAAGAGCTCGGCCATTTTGAGAGCTGTCTCTGTGGCGATCATATGTATCTGAAGGAGGTTGTTGCGAACCATCTCGGTGTAGCTCTTGCCGAGCTGGTGGTAGCGATTGATCTCACGCGCTATGCCCACCGCAGCATCGGCAACACTCTCTATCTCGGTTGCTACACGGTAGTAGACGAGTATATCGCTCTGTGACTCCTTACCTAGCTCCGTGTGGGAGATCTTGTTGAGGTAGTCGGCTATCTCGACCTCTACGGCATCAGATATATCCTCTTCCTGCTCGCACTTGTTGTAGAGCCTTTTGAGCTCGACAGGATTGTCCGTCTTGAGCATCCCCTCACAGTAAGACATCATCTGCGTGACCCTACTGGCGTACTCGGCCAACTCTTGCTGTACTTGTAGCAGACCGATCTCACCCGTTGGTAGGATACCAGCACGGATGTAGCGTAGGTGCGTCTGCTCTGTAGCACCCTTCTTAGACTTCTTCATTGGGATGGCTCGCTGGCAAATCTTGACATAGACAGGTACGAACCAGATCATCACAAAGGCATTCAGCAGGTTGAATGTGGTGTGGAAGAGTGATAGTCCGATCGATACCGTCGTGGCTAGGCTGATGATCTGAGCCTGTATCGCAGCTAGCGAGGGATCGGCCAATGTCTCTGCCGAGGAGATAGCACTCATACTAGCAGGATCGTAGACCTGACTGAGGCGAGAGGTGTACTCGTACAGCTCTCGTGGATCACCTACCCCCATATTCATCAGCCAGTTGGCGATCATATTGGTAAAGGGGAAGAAGAAGATCAAGACGAGTAGCACACCGAAGACGTTGAACAGCAGGTGTGAGAGCGCAGCCCGCTTAGCATTGACATTAGCCCCGAGGGCTGCCAGATTGGCGGTGATGGTCGTTCCGATGTTTTCGCCTAGGATCATCGCCGTAGCGATCTCAAAGGGTATCCACCCTTTTGAGCACATAATGAGTGTGATTGCTACCGTCGCACTGGAGGACTGCACCACCAGCGTCATAATGGTACCGATCAGGAGGAAGAGCAGGATAGACCCAAAGCCCATATCGGTGTACCCGCGGAGGAATTCGAGTGCCTCGGGGTGGCTCTGGAGATCTGGCATCGAATCCTTGAGAAACTGCAATCCGAGGAAGAGCAGTGAGAAGCCTACGAGGAACTCGCCCAGCGAGTTGAGCTGCTCCCGCTTCATATAGATAAGCGGTATGGAAACAGCGAAGAGCGGTATGGCAAAGGTCGATATATCTATCTTAAAGCCAAAGAGGGTGATAACCCAAGCGGTGACGGTCGTACCAATGTTGGCACCCATAATGACCGATATAGCTTGTCCTAGCTCCAGTAGCCCTGCATTAACGAAGCTAACAACCATCAGTGTCGTAGCACTGGAGGACTGCACCAAGGCGGTCACCAAGACACCAGTGAGTAGCCCTAAGACTCGCCAGGAGGTCATCGCTGATAGGATCTGACGCATCCTATCGCCTGCTGCCTTTTGGATGCCCTCGCTCATGATCTTCATACCAAAGAGGAAGAGTCCTAGCGAGCCCAGCAGATAGATAAAGTCAAACAGAGTAAATGCCATGAGTATGTCGTTGTTTGTATGTCATTACCGTGTGAAAGTCCCCCAAGACCTACCAGCTACTTAGACTCAGAGCCGCACATTTACAATGGTTGTCATGCGACTGAGCCACCTGATACGACTGATTATGGCCCTTTGGTGACAGCTATTTCGTAACTTCGCATGCAAAGGTAACGATTTTAGACTGCTTAGCCTAACTAACCGACCTAGCAATTTGACAAAAGATATCTAAGTATCAGCCCCTATGGAGAATCTATCAATATACTGCCCCAATCTGGACGAGCATCTCAGCGTGCCACCTGGAGCCACACTCTACCAGGTAGCACAGAGCTACCGCAACGCTCTAGGCTTCGAGCCTGTCAACGCGCGTGTCAACAATCTCACCGTCGCCCTCGACTGGAGGCTCCGCGAGTCCTGTCAGGTCGAGTTCGTCGGACTCACCGAGGAGAGCGGTCGGCACACCTATCTGCGCTCCCTCTGCCTCCTCTTTGCTAAGGCGCTCCACGATGAGCTACCTCACTACCATCTGAGCGTACGGCACTCTCTCTCGGGGGGATACTTTAGCGTCGTCAGGTGTGGCGACAAGGGCATCACCGATGAGCAGCTAGCCCTCATCAAGCGACGCATAGACCACCTCATTGCTGAGGACCTGCCCTTCGAGCGTCGCACCGTACCGGCCGAAGAGGCGGTGCAGATCTTTACGGCTATGGGAGAGATGGACAAGGTGGATCTTATAACCTCCAGCGGACAGCCCTACGTCACCTATCACTATCTCGATGGGTACCCCGACAACTACTACGGCTCGCTGCTTCTCTCCACGGGACAAGTTCAGCTCTACGACCTCGTTCCCTACCTCGGCGGTGTACTGATACGGGTGCCTTCGATCGTCAAGCCTACGGAGCTCGCACCATTCGAGCCTCAGCAGCCAATGCGTGAGGTCTTTGACAAGCAGTCTCGTCTGCTCACCCTCCTCGACGTAAGCTATGTAGGTAGTCTCAACAAAGCGATCAGCACGGGACACTTCTCCGAGATCGTACAAGTCGCCGAGGCTGCACAGGAAAAGGAGATAGCCGCCATAGCTACTGAGATCGCTGAGGCATACAACCAAAAGGGTGTGCGCATCGTACTCGTTGCGGGGCCCTCCTCTTCAGGCAAGACAACCTTTACCAAGCGGCTGCGCCTGCAGCTTATGGCTAACTACCTTCGCCCTCACCAGATATCGCTCGACAATTACTTCGTAGCCCGTGAGTTCACCCCTCTCGATGACAATGGAGAGTACGACTTCGAGCACATTGAGGCGCTAGATCTAGAGCTCTTCGCCAGTGATCTGCGTCGGCTCCTAGCGGGCGAATTGGTCGATATGCCACTCTTCGACTTTACCCAAGGAGCTAGAGTGTACCAAAAGGAGCTCCTACAGCTTGGTGAGGGAGACTTGCTCCTCATCGAGGGCATCCATGCGCTCAATCCACGACTCATCCCCGAGGATCTACAGCCACTGACCTACAATATATATATCAGTGCCCTGACCGCCCTCGGACTAGATGCACACAACCGCATCCCTAGTACCGACATACGTCTCCTCAGACGCATGGTGCGTGACCATAACTATAGGGGCTACTCAGCCATCGACACCATAAGCCGATGGCGCAGCGTGCGAGCTGGCGAGGAGCGTTGGATCTTCCCCTACCAGAATAGAGCCAACGTCCTCTTCAACAGTGCGCTCCTATATGAGGTCGCTGTCCTCAAGACCCTTGCCGAGCAGATTCTCTACCAGGTCCCCGCCTGTGTCAAGGAGTACAGCGAGGCGCGCCGACTGCTACGCTTCCTAGATCACGTCAGACCAGCACCGATTGACGAGATACCCTCTACTTCGCTCCTGCGCGAATTCATCGGAGGTAGTTCATTTCACTATTGACCCCACAGCTATGTCCAAGAAAACGAACAAAGCCCCCTCCACTGGAGGTGTCGTATATAGTACCGACCCCGACTGGTCGCCACAGCAAGCGTGTAGCGAGACTGAGACCCTTCCGCCGGCTCAGCAAAGGCTACGCATACAGTATTCCCGCGCTGGCCGAGGAGGCAAGGAGGCGCTTATCATCATGGGCTTCGTCGGGTCTGACAGTGATTTGGCAGACCTCGCCCGCCAGCTCAAGCAGTCGCTCGGCTGTGGTGGATCCACACGTGATGGCGAGATACTGCTCCAGCAAAACGATAAGGAGAAGCTCATCAAGCTCCTTCAGTCCAAAGGTTACAAAGACACCAAGTAAATCCTTCCGCTATGCCCATAGAGAAAACCTCTATCCTAGAGATGAATCGTCTCACCACCGAGGAGTACCACTCCGCTCCCAAGGTGCCGCTCACCATCCTCCTAGACAATGTACGTAGCATGCACAATGTCGGCTCGATCTTTCGCACGGCGGACGCCTTTCGCCTGGAGGAGCTTCTCCTCGTTGGCATCACAGGCTGTCCGCCACACCCGCTCATTCACAAGACCGCCATCGGCGCCGAGGAGGCTGTGCCCTGGCGACACCTAGACTCCGCCATTGAGTTTCTTGAGCAGTGCCGAGCAGCCGGACGCACCATCCTCGCCCTCGAGCAGACTCATCAAAGCATCCCGCTCGGTAACAAGCCAGCACTGGACGATCGTGGTGCGGTGCTGATCGTAGGCAACGAGGTACACGGCATCTCTGACGAAGTCATTCAGTATGCTGACTACTGCCTGGAGATTCCACAGTACGGCACCAAGCACTCGCTCAATGTGAGCGTCGCCACAGGCATCGCCATCTACGATCTCTGCACACCTTATCTAGAGATGCAGCATAGCTTAACCTAGCCGCAAAGGTCGTCTCGATCTTTTTACGTAGCTTTGCCATATAGAAAAACCAATACCCACAACACTATGGAAGAAAACATGATCGAATACATCGGCACCAATGCAGGTCTCGTCTGGAACGCACTAGACAAACTAGGCAAAATGGACGTCAAGCAACTCAAGAAAGCGACTAAGATACGTACCGAGAAGGATGTCTACGCAGCGCTCGGCTGGCTTGCCAAAGAGGAGAAGCTCACCTTCGTCTACGAAGACAACACGCTACTAGTCGCACTGCGATAGTATCTCCTAGACAAGTAGACTAGCCAAACTATCTAGATCACTACACATCAGAGCGTTGAGTCTCTCTGCCGTGAGATTTACGAGATCTAGGTCGTACAGTTGCTTGTTAATTCAAAGATTATTCTTACCTTTGCAGACGCAAACCTCGCTGCGGTCGTGGCGGAATTGGTAGACGCGTTAGACTTAGGATCTAATGCCGCAAGGTGTGTGGGTTCGAGTCCCACCGACCGTACAACGGGTGAATTATCCCGGCATAGTAACGTCGTTGTAATCGCTATGTGCGCCATAAATCGTACATTTGCAACAAATCACATGCAATCTATGCCTGAAGAGAGCTTTCATCCACAGCAGGTCGACATAGCAGCTATCCTCAATCGACGACGCAAGAAGCCATTGCCCGCTTTCGTGACCAATGGGGTCGCTCGACTGATCCACCAGCGTGAGATCAATGATGTGCTACGTCGCTACGGACACCTTGAGGGGGTAGACTTTATGGATGCCCTGGTCCAAGAGTTTCGCATTGACTTAGCACTCATCGGTGCTGAGCATCTGCCAGCAGATCCTCGTGCACTCTTTATCAGCAATCACCCGCTAGGAGGACTGGACGGGATCTGTCTGACACACCTCATAGCTAGTCACTATCAGTCTGACATTCGCTACATCGTCAACGATCTCCTACTCAATCTCAAGCCGCTCGCCAATATCTTCGTTCCTGTCAACAAGTACGGAGCGCAGGCTCGCACCTCTATTCAGAGAATGCACGAAGCACTTGAGAGCGACCTGCCCGTGATCACCTTTCCCGCGGGACTCTGCTCACGCCTCATCAAGGGACAGATACAGGATCCCCTCTGGCGACCTAGCTTTATCAAGCAGGCAAGACAATATCACCGTCCCATCGTACCGCTCTACTTCCATGGGCGCAACTCGATGAAGTTTTACCGTATCGAGCAGCTACGCAAGGCGCTCGGCATACGCTTTAACATAGGCACCGCATTGCTGCCACACGAGATGTTTGCCGCACAGGGCAGCTCCTTCACCATAGTGGTCGGGGAGCCTATCCCTTACGAGACGCTCGAAGGTATAAGACCTAGTGAATTACCTGAGCAGGTAGAGCGCATCAGGCAGCAAGTATACCAACTGAAAGACCAACTATCCAAATGAGTGCTACAGAGCAACCCATCATAGCGCCGATAGATCGGCAATTGATCAGACAGGAGCTGACACCAGAGCTCTTCGTCCGTAAGACCAATAAGAGTAATAACGAGATCTACGCCTTTCGAGCTGCGCAAGCACCACACACGATGCGTGAGGTGGGACGTCTGCGCGAAGAGAGCTTTCGTGCGGGCGGTGGCGGCACGGGGCTTGAGTGCGATGTAGATAAGTATGATCTGATGGACGATGGCTATGTACAGCTCATCGTCTGGAGTCCTGAACTAGAGAAGATCATGGGTGGCTACCGGTACATCCTCGGTGAGGCGGTGCTACGCCATCAGGAGCAGACGGATGCGCTAGCCACATCGCACATGTTCAGTTTCAGCGAGGAGTTTGTTCGCGACTACCTCCCCTACACGATCGAGCTAGGACGCTCATTCGTGAGCCACGAGTTTCAGACGACACGGGCGGGGCTCATGTCCTCCATCTACACGCTCGACAACTTGTGGGACGGGCTCGGAGCCTTGACAGTCATCTATCCTGAGATCAAGTACTTCTTTGGCAAGGTCACTATGTACAAGACCTACAACAAGTATTGCCGCAACCTGATCCTCAAGTTTATGGAGATCTACTTCGGCGACAAGGATCGCTTGGTCGTTCCGATGAATCCTGTCGAGGTGGACATAGATCCCGAGGAGATAGATCGTCTCTTTGTCAAGAACGACCTCAAGAGCGACTACCGCACGCTTAAGGCGGAGGTGCGCAAGCACAATATCAACATTCCCCCGCTCTTTAATGCCTATATGTCGCTCACCCCGACGATCCGCATCTTCGGCACTGCGATCAACGATGAGTTTGGCGATGTCGAGGAGACAGGACTACTGACCCCTATAGCGGACATTATCCCAGAGAAGAAAGAACGTCACATAAACACCTTCCAAAACACCCGTAAGTCCTAAGAGCTCAGCTTCATGGCTCTCGCTAATGAGCTCGGTGCCGCTGGCGAAAAGGCAGCTCAGCGCTACCTCCTCTCTCGACGGATACGCATCCTCGAGGTCAACTGGCGTGATCCGCTCTGCGAGATAGACATCATAGCGTCTGACGGGCGGCACCTACTGATCGTTGAGGTGAAGAGCCGTATGGAGTACACCGCCACGAGTCCGCTAGATGCGATCAATGTGGCGAAGGCTCATCAGATGATGCTCGGCGGTATGCGCTATGCACAGCGAATGCGCATCGACCTACCGGTACGTTATGATGTCGTCGAGGCACTCTACTGCCCTGCGAGCGATCTCTTTGAGATTAAGTACCACAGGGGATACTTCTCCGCAGAGGAGATCGCCCTTCAGGAGGCACTCCCCCACGGCTCTGCACAGCCCTAGATGAGAGTTTGTTCACGACAGCTGAGTGCAAAGGTAGTCTAAGCAATAAAAGGAGCTGCGCCCTACTGCATGCTAGTGAGCTTCTACAAGGATCTATCGTCTGCCAGGCTAATTCCTATTTTGAGGTGCTGGGGGAGAAGCCACACGCAAAAAACTAACTGAAGTGAATTGATTAACTTGCACCCCCAAATGAATGAGGAGAGCTTTTCGCCCTCCCCCTTACCACCTCAAATATGACTAAAGAACTAGATTGGATTGAGCTATTCGCTCCACAAGAAATTCTCCGAGACTTTAACTTCGAGAAGTTGGTTGAAGAAAACGGCATTTACCGCATCTTTATGGTAGAGAAAGATGACGCTGCCCATATCCCCGCAGAGTTGAAAAAAGAGGTCAACGGAGATCTTTCAAACATAGTCCTAGACGGCTATACGAACTACATTGAGTTGCAGACCTTCCCAGCTATGGGCAAGGAGGTCTTCCTCTACCTCAAGCGTCGTCGCTGGAAGGTAAAACAGGACCAGCGACAAGAGGAAAAGAGCTACTCCAACAGCTACTCATACAATGAAAAAGGCATGAAAGCGACCAAGGCTTTCGGCAATTTTTTAAAAGAAATTGATTGGGTCTAAGCCCACCAGTATCGGGCAAGTCGCCTACTGTATGGGGATGAGCTCGAAGAAACTCTTTCGCTGGTACAAAGATGTCTTGAGCGGATACAAAAGCCCAGGGCACCAACGCCATTTGCAGAAGGCTGGAGCCTCACGATCTCTAGGGTCTTCTGCTAAAAGCCCTGTAAGTTCTGATCTAAAGATCCCCATTCTCAATGAGAAGAATATGGGATCCACCATCTGCATAGACGAAAAGAACATCAACGGGGATTGCTACACCATCGTGTCGAACCCAGAGACGAATAAAATCGTCCTGATGGTCAACACGCTCCGAGCCTCCCAGATCGTCTATCTAATGAGATCAAACATCTCCCAAGAAGCACTTTTCGCAGTCTCTTGCGTAACCCGTGATATGGCTCCAAACTACGACTGGGTGGCTCGTGAACTCTTCCCCAATGCCTATCAAGTTGCGGACAAATTTCACGTTGTCAAAAACATCATTGATCAAGTCCAGTCAGTAAGAATACGCTACCGCCAAGAGCTTCTACGCAAGCAACGGGAGCTGGAGGAGGCGAGTCGCAAACGGTCTAAACTGCAGCCCGCCCCCAAAATCCAGCAAGAGCTCAAAGAGTTCAAAAAAGAGCTGCCCAATGGAGATACCCAGCTACAGCTCCTCCAGCGCAGCAATGGGTTACTACACAAGCTTCACAACGAGCACACAGCCAGTCAAAAGCTACGCGCTCGGCTACTCTTTAGACTTTTCCCAGACATCAAAGAAGCGTACAAATTCTCCGTAGCGCTACGGAAGTGGTACCAACGTCCTATGCGAAATGGTACCTCCATAACACCCTCCCGACACCTGTTGGAGTGTAAGAAAAAAGCACTTCTAGAGATCATCACTAATCACCTCAGTAGTCCATGTGAAGAGGTCAAGAACATCGCTCACTTTATGGTCAAGCACATAGGAGAGATCTGCAACTACTTCCTCGGCTATAAGACCAACGCTTCAGCAGAAGCACTCAACCAGAACCTCCAACGCTTTATCGCCATCAACTATGGAACCCGAAATAGTGACTTCTTCCTCTACCGCATCGCCGTTCACTTCAGTTAGTTTTTTGCGTGTGGCTTTCTCCCCAGCACCTCAAAATAGAAGTTAGCCATCAAATGCAACTGAACCCAAGTTTCACGGCAAAAATGAATTTCGGGACGTTTTGCAGCGAAACTAAAGGAGGCGAGAGCCGTAACTGATTGAGTGTCAAAGGGGGCTTTTGGCGAGCGGTGCGAATTCCGATTTGTAGGACACTTTTGGTTGAAATATTTGTCGTTACTTTGCGCCATGCCCGCACCCAGCAACCACTACACGCTTTCCCCCGTGAAACTTGGGCTCAGTTCATAATCTATGCGGTTGGCCAGTTCGTCTGACCAATCCTCGCCATAGCGTTCGCACGCACCTTCGACAACGAGGTCTCGTAGATACTCTTCGTCACCAGAGGCATTATCCCAATACTTGGGAAGGAGATAATTTTTTTTCGCCATAGTCATTTGATACGTGTTGCAAAGGTGCTTCCATGCTTATGCTAAATCTAAGCATGGCATTGAAGGTGTTTACCCGCGATTTGAATTTTCAGTGTTTTGCCAATCAATATCGTTGCCGTAGTTCCTTACGGTTAGATTCACGCTGCCAACAGTGGCCAGCGCCTCTCTTGATGACAGCATCTATCGTGGACTCGCCCACATCAAGACGCTTCATCAGTTTGGGAATGCGCTCTTCGATGCCTTTCCATTCGGCTGCAAACTTTGGCCATCGGCTTATGATTGCCACTATCTCTTCCGCAAGTGTCTTACTCGGATTGCCTATCGTAATGTAGTCTCCCAAAGGAGTCAAGAATCGGATGTGGTACCAGAGTTCTTTCTTCTTCTTTCCTGACACTTCCCAATTAAACTCTACCTTGAACTCCCCTTTTGTCAAGAGCCAGGTAGTTTTGACATAGCTGCGCCACTTCATGTCAGTTGTGGTTACATTGGCTTCGTTGAAGCCCAAGCTTTTCAATTCAGACAGCCAAAACTCAGGCTGTGCGTCTGAGGGCAAGCGATGTTTGTAGTTCCATCCAGGGGCGACCCAGTTGGCTCATCCATTGTTTGTGTCGATTATAACTGTTTTCGCTTTCACAGATCCACAATATGCGTGTTCTTGTTATGGATTCTTTATTTGGAATATCAGCTTCTCCGTCTGTAAGAATGATAAGCCCATCATAACAGTTGTGCTCATGCAAGTAGTCTAACACAGGCTGAAAGGATGTGCCACCGCGCCCATGTATGGCAAAGCTTTTCTGCTTCTTTGCCTTTTTCAGGGACATGCACTCACCTTGTATTTCACAATCGAACTGGATTACATCGATTTGTTCAATGCCGTATTTGAAGAACTTGATTATCACGGAGAAGAAGTGCTTGAGCATTTCAGTCGATATTGAGGCGCTGGTGTCAACAGCTATCAACAGACTGGTGGAGAAGGCATATTTGCTGCCCATCTGCTCAAATCCCCACCTCCGGCTTGGGCGCATCCGTGTCAGGTTGCGTTTGCTGGAAATCACCGAGGCACGGAATCCAGCCAAAGCCTTGCGGTAATCGATCTTGGCCTGTGTGGATGCCATAATCTGTTCGACCATACCACCGCTAATGCTTCCCCAATCCTTTATCTGCATTATGAGTTCGTTGATTTCCAGTTGGCGGCTTTCATCCTCTTCCCAAAGTTCAGCTGCCGCTCCATAATCTTGTTGCCTTGAATCATCTTCATTGGCTCTGGCAAGATTCTGATGAGTGCATTCTATATTTTGTGTTTCATCATCGGGTGGTGTCGATGTATTGTCTTCGTTACTTACATCCTGATCTTCTTGACCTTGCATTCCATCACTTGTACTATCTGGTGATGCTTGGCCTTGCGCCTGTTCTGACTCTTGGTCAGGGGTGTCGCCTGGTATGTCAGACGGGTCACTATTGCCACCCAGTTGTCTTGGAGGAATGTGTGCCAAATACCATTCGTAGTGCATCTTTGAGGGAAGATGGTATAGCGAAGGCTTTTTCAACTGGATGATTCTGAACTTATAATGAGAGGTGAGCACCATGTCGCTGGCAGAATACATGTTCTTGCGGGTTGCCCTTGTCGGTTGGCGCTCATAGGGATGTTTCAGGAAGGCACGCAACATCTCTATCCTCACAACTTCTTCAAACGCCGCGTCTGACAACTCGCGCAGCCATCCTGGATTATACTCCAGCCGCCCTTTACCGATACGCATATAGCAGTTGATGCGTGGATTCATCGTCAACGCATGGCTGCAATATATGGCGAAGAAAGCAGGCTCCGTCAGGAACCAACGCTCTGCCAGTTGCTTGAAGCGATCAGAAGGAGATGCCATCATAACTCTGCAATGAATTTCTGAATCTTGGCGTACAGGTCGGGAGTGTTGGTCAGGATGAATACCGTTGCCTTGGGATAGTTACCGCTGCTGTACGTAGAAATCCAGTGAGCAAACGCCTCGCTTTTCTGGGTAGAGAGCAACATTTTGATGTAGGCTGACAACGACTCGGCCACGGTTGTTTTGCAATCTTGAATGTTTGTCGCTTCGATAAAGCGGAAGATGGACTCGTTGAGCAGGGACAACTCATGCAGCTGCATCTTAGCTATCCTGACGCGGTGCTTGGCATAATTCAGCATTGCCTCCTTCCCTGATATGCTGTTGTCGGCCACCACGCTATTGAAGAACATGGTCGCAGCCTTCACGCCGACGATGCCGGCAATGAGTTTCTTGTGAAATATGCACAGTTCGTCCGTCCCGGCAATCATGTCGGACACGTGTTTCCAGGCACGGCGGTCAGGTGTCTTGTCAAGCCCTGTATCTTTGGTGTTGTCCTGACTTTCAAGGTATATCTGATTCTCTCCGATAAAGCGGACCACACGCTCGTCCACGTTATTTTTTGATGCCCACAGCAACCATTCCTCTGCGGTTGGCCGGAATTGGTATATGTTGAAGCGGGACACCAAAGCAGGGTCAAGGTCTGTGAGCTGGTATTCCTCACCATCGTTCACGGCGGCGATGACACGGCTACCATATGGCAAAGCACGTCCAGCAAGACAGCGGTTTAACGTCAAGTCCATCACCGTTTGCAACACTTCCGGACGGGCGCGGTTCAACTCGTCGAGGAACAGTACTACTGGTTTCCCGTCTGTCGGGAACCAGTAGGGCGGCATGAAATCAGTCTTGCCTGTGGCTTCATTCTTCGTCGGCAATCCTATCAAATCGCCAGGATCGCTCATCTGACCGAGGAACAACGTCACCACCCGTTGTCCCTTGGAGGCGAAGAAGGCGGTCAGTATCTCCGACTTGCCTATGCCGTGCTTGCCAACTAGCATCACGTTCTGCGCAGCCGGGGTTGTCTGGAGCAGTTGTTGCAGCTCGTTTGTGTTAATCGATATGTTCATGTCAATCGTATAGCTTGGTCCATTTATAGTCAGAGAAGTGCACGATTTGTCCGACACTGCTGATGCCTTTGCTTTTTGCAAGGTCAGTCACTTCTTTCCACATCTTGTCAAGGCTGTTTATTGCGTCAGCCAGTCCTGACAGGGTTATCTGGAAGTCATCATAACGCGCAGAGAAACGTATCACCTTTGCACATGGAGTTACGATTACTTCAAATGAGTCAGCCTTGTACTCTATGCTGTATCGTCTGGCAGATGTTTTGCGCAGTTCTGCTTCAACAAAAGCTTTGGCAGAACGCTTCTGTATATCGCGTAGCTTCCGCAACTTAAGAATCTCTAAGCGCATAGGGCTGTATTGTTTATGCCATTCTTCCACAACATTAAGAATTCCAATTAACAAAGTCTCCAATTTTACTACATCTATATATGGCAGTATAAGGCTAATTCTTCGTTGAACCCTGTCCGTGTTGATGGTAGACCATCCCTTTTCAGGTGTCAGCACTCGAATCTGCCATAAACTGGCGATTTTGCTTATACAGACAGCGACATCTTCTTTGGAAAGAAGCAAGGTGCTATTAATACTTGCATCGCTCGGACACGTTGCCGTGATGCCGTTTTCAGACAAACGTTTAGAACGCAAAATCGTTTTCGTGGCAACCTTATGGGGCTCGGCGGAGTGTCGGGTCTGTCATTAGCGTGAAGCATCTGTTTCACCTGCTGTCGGAATGTTGTTGTGCTCATATTTCAGTTGTTTGATTACTTTGTTCCATCGTTCAAATGTGGCTTCCGGTTCTTCATAGAAGTAGTCGGTCCCGTGAAGGCATTCCTCCAGCAGGTGCAACACTCTTATGTTGTCCTCCTGGCATTTCTTGTCAAAATCACTCATTGTCCTTGGTTATGTCTTTGTTTCGCCGACCGGCCTGGTCTGTTAGCCGTTGACAAACCAATTGAACATTCACATCAAAACTGTTGATGCGCACGATGTCGGCCAGCGAATAAGGGTTATGGCTATAGAGGGAATGGAATGCGTACCCAAAGCAGATATGTTTTAGATCATCGCGATGCAGGCACTCGTCCCAACTGGTGCCATCGTCCAAATCTGCGAAGTCAACGACAAGCAATTCCTTGTCCGTCATGTCTGGCGTGTTTCCTTCTTCGTGCCGCAAACAACAGTTGTCGATGTAGCCAAGAGCGTAACGCCTTTCTTCTTCGTTGTTTGCGATGACGTAAAGCATATAGGCGAAGTCAGAGCCATAGTAAGCATCGTTTTCCAGATGCAGGACGGTTCCGTAATCGCCCTCTTTGCTGTCATATTCCACTCCTACGGTCAGTTTACCTTCCACCTCATAATCATCATCGAAACTTTTGTCAACGCCATGAGCCAGCAAGGTGCGATACAATGCACAGGTACGCCGATACATATTCTTCCGCAAGTCGGTCAGGAGCGTGTTCACCTGCTCCATACGTTCAATCTCGTCGGGAGCATAGGTGAACATCTTGTCCAGTATCATTGTTCTCAGACCGATGTAGTTGTCTATTTCTTCCATGGCCTGTTGTGAAGGACGTTCAAGATAGAAACTCAATGGATCGTTTCCGACAATACCCTTTATATCTTCTTCCACTGACAGCAATAACTCGCGCAAGGTTGCGACATCCTTGGCCGCTTCAATGCGCTCAATATTGATTGTGCTCTCTTTTCGTGTCATTGGTCGTTCTCTTTAAGTTGTTCTTTCTCTTCTTCTGTAAGATGACGCC
>QWCB01003625.1_pt1 | contig 14495 bp, 12 predicted proteins | sample 1972511 | NCBI WGS metagenome assembly QWCB01 (sample SAMN09866719, study PRJNA288562) | Human gut metagenome isolate term5_stool, whole genome shotgun sequencing... | isolation source: gut | host: Homo sapiens | place: USA: California
GGATGGAGCGAAGCGGAACTCTGTCGGAGCCTTCCGACAACTCTACGACACCCTATATAAAAAAAAGAGACCAACCCTTTTGGGTCAGCCTCTTTTTGTAAAATATAGGGGAACCGATTCCTCAGTTCAAGTCAATGAGCCAGTAGCCGAGGAAAGCGGCTAGAAGGCCGAGGACAATGCTGAGGGCGACATAGAGCCCGAACATCAGGAAGTTTCCTGACTGGAGCATTGACAGGCTTTCATTGGCGAAAGTCGAGAAGGTGGTGAATCCGCCGCAGAAGCCCGTGGTCAAAAGCAGGCAGAGGCTGCCGGAGGTGGAAGAGAATCTGGAGAACAGTCCGTACAGCAGACCGATCAGAAGACAGCCTGCTATATTGACAATGAACGTGGACAGCGGAAATCCGCCGGACGGCCTGACCAGCAGAGATATGACGTAACGCAGTGCGCCGCCGACAAAACTGCCGGCACCGACTAGCAATATCGACTTCAACATAGGTGGTGACCTGTTATCTTCTCTTCATGCGTGCTGCGAGAGAGCCGTCCATGGCGCCCTTCATCAGCTTGCGTGTGCCTTCGAACTGTTTCAGAAGACGGTTCACCTCCTGGATGGAAGTGCCGCTGCCGTCTGCGATTCGCTTGCGCCTGCTGCCATTGATAAGCTCGGCATGCTCACGCTCGTAAGGGGTCATTGACATGATTATCGCCTCGACGCTCTTGAAAGCGCTGTTGTCAATGTCCACGTCTTTCAATGCCTTGCCCACGCCCGGAATCATGGAAGCCAGGTCCTTGATATTACCCATCTTCTTCACCTGCTGGATCTGGTTGTAGAAGTCCATAAGGCTGAACTGGTTCTTGGCAAGTTTCTTCTTGAGTTCACGTGCCTGTTTCTCGTCATACTGCTCCTGGGCCTTCTCCACGAGGGTAACGACGTCACCCATACCGAGGATACGGTCTGCAATACGTGCCGGATGGAATACGTCCAGGGCGTCGATTTTCTCGCCGGATGAAATGAACTTGATCGGCTTGCCCACTACGGCCTTGATGGACAATGCCGCACCGCCACGAGTATCACCGTCCATCTTGGTAAGGACAACTCCGTCGAAATCGAGGACGTCGTTGAAGGCCTTTGCGGTCTCCACTGCATCCTGACCTGTCATCGCATCGACCACGAACAGGGTTTCCGTCGGGTTAACCGCCTTCTTGATGGCTGCAATCTCGTCCATCATCTCCTGATCGACCGCCAGACGTCCAGCGGTATCGACAATCACCACTGAAATGCCTTCAGCCTTGGCTTTGGCGACAGCGTTTCGTGCGATCTGGACCGGGTCCTTCACGCCTTCTTCGGTGTAAACCGGAACACCGGCCTGCTCGCCCATGACCTTCAACTGGTCGATGGCTGCAGGACGATATACGTCGCAGGCTGCGAGGAGCACTTTCATTCCGCGCTTGGATTTGCAGAGGTTCGCAAGTTTCGCTGTGAATGTGGTCTTACCGGAACCCTGAAGACCGGAAATCAGGACAATGCCCGGATTGCCTTTCACGTCAATGTCCTGGGCGCCGCTGCCGATGAACTCGGCCAGTTCGTCATGGACGATCTTGACCATCATCTGCTGAGGCTTGACGGCTGTGAGGACGTTCTGCCCCATCGCCTTGTCTTTCACGCGGTCGCAGAATTCTTTGGCGACTTTGTAGCTGACGTCAGCGTCGAGGAGTGCCTTGCGGATATCCTTGACGGTCTCAGCGACATTGATTTCTGTTATTTTTCCTTCTCCTTTGAGAATCTTGAATGACCTCTCGAGTCTTTCTGATAGGTTTTCGAACATATGTTATTCTATTTTTTATTTCAATTTCAAGTCATCCGAGAACACTGCCGGGGCAAGGTCCCGAAGGTTGTAGCGGCTGCTCATCACGCTTCCGTAGGCGCCGGTGCTGCGGATGGCGAGGATGTCGCCCCGCTTGCTGTAGGGCAGTTCGCGGCCTTCGCCCCAAACGTCGCTGGATTCGCAGACGGGACCTACGATATCGTAAAGTCGCACGCTTTGGGAGCAATTTACTATATCGTTCTCAATCCCCCCGTTAGTTTCAATCCCCCCGACCCCCTTTTCAAGGGGGCGATCAGGATCTATGTTTTTCATTGGGACTCTGTCCCAAACCCTGACGCTCCGCGCGGCCTTTGCGTCCTCCACGTATTTGCTCTCGCAAATACCCGGACCCGGCCGGTCGTCTGATGACGACTTGCTATAGTTTTTCATTGGGACTCTGTCCCAAGCCCTGACGCTCCGCGTTCCACTGTCAATCCCACCGTCGCAAACACCAGGACCCGGCCGGTCGTCTGATGACGACTTGCTAACATAATATGCGGAGAGGTTCTCGATCTTGTGGTAGGCACCGTAGAGGGCGGGGCGGATGAGGTCATTCATGCCGGCATCCATGATGAGGAACGTCTTCGTCTCGCCGCTTTTCACGAAGAGCACACGCGTGATCAGCGAACCGCATTGCGCCACCATCGAGCGGCCAGGCTCAATGCTCACACTCTGCTCCGGCCTGCGCCTCAGTTTTCGGTCAATGATACTGAACCATTTCTCGAAATCCGGCACCGGGTTCTCATCCGGCTCATCATAATCCACACCCAGACCGCCGCCAAGGTCGATGCTGCCCACTTCCATCCCGTGCGCCTCAAACCATTCCACAATCTCCGCAGCCCTCTCGCACTCAAGCGAATACACAGACTCCACGTCAGTAATCTGTGAACCGATATGAAAATGCAAGCCTTTGAAATCCAATGCTTTGCTGCCCTTCAGAATATCTATCGCCGCCTCGAACTCGTGGCGGGAGATACCGAACTTGTTCTCATACAGGCCTGTGGTCACGTACCTGTGCGTGTGCGCGTCAATGTTGGGATTTATACGCAGGGAAACATTGGCCCGAACCCCTTTCGAGGCAGCGAGGGCATCGATCACCTGCATTTCCATCAGAGACTCGACATTGAAACAGCCGATTCCCAGATCGAGCGCGTCTGAAATCTCCTTATCCGACTTTCCGACTCCGGCAAACACGATCGAAGACCGCGCAAAACCGCTCTTCACCGCATATTTCACCTCATTGCCGCTCACGCAGTCAGCACCGAACCCCTTGGATGCGATATAACTGACCAGACGCGGCTCCACATTGGCCTTCAAAGCATAATGCGCACCTATTCCGTATCTTTCCGACAGAGATGCAGCAAGTTTTACAGTCTTGCGGAATACATCCATATCGTAATACCAGAAAGGTGTCGCAAGTTCTTCCACCCTGCCGAAATCATTGAACTTGAGCATAAATCTTCCAATAAAAGCCGAACAAATTGCAAAATTACTCAAAAAAACATAACTTCGCACAAAATTTCGGGGAGTATAGTTTCACGCCCCGACTTAGGATAACTGTAAATTAAAAGTTGGAAATGGAAAAAGGACCAATTTCAAATTTCATCACCCACAATTACCGTCACTTCAACTCGGCTAGCCTTGTTGACGCTGCGAAAGCTTATGAAGAACTTCTCGCAAAAGGCGGAAAGATGATGTTGGCAATGGCCGGCGCCATGAGTACAGCCGAGCTCGGACTTTCACTTGCTGAAATGATCCGTCAGGACAAGTTCTCCATCGTATGCTGCTCAGCAAACAACCTTGAAGAGGACATCATGAATCTTGTAGCGCACTCTCACTATTACAGAGTGCCTGGTTACAGAAACCTCACCGCAGAGCAGGAGCAGGAACTTCTGAACAACCACTACAACCGTGTTACCGACACCTGCATCCCTGAGGAGGAGGCATTCCGCCGTCTCGAGGGCGCACTCGTAGATGTATGGAACAAGGCAAAGGCAGAAGGCAAGAGATACCTTCCTTACGAATATATTTACCAGATCCTCAGAAGCGGTGTTCTCGAGAAATACTACGAGATCGACCCTAAGGACAGCTGGGTACTCGCTGCTTGCGAAAAGAACATTCCTATCATCTGCCCTGCATGGGAAGACTGCACCACAGGAAACATCTTCGCAGCACACTGCATCAAGGGCGAATTCACACCGGATCTCGTAAAGAACGGTATCGAGACAATGCTCTTCCTCGTTGACTGGTACAAGAAGAATGCTGTAGGCGCAGGCGTAGGATTCTTCCAGATCGGTGGCGGTACAGCAGGTGACTTCCCTATCTGTGTCGTTCCTATGATGGAGCAGGACCTCCAGTGGCACGGCACTCCGCTCTGGTCATATTTCTGCCAGATCTCAGACAGTACCACATCTTACGGTTCCTACTCAGGAGCTGTTCCTAATGAGAAAATCACTTGGGGCAAGCTCGCACCTGAGACACCTAAGTTCATCGTGGAGTCAGACGCTACCATCGTAGCACCTCTTATCTTCGCATACGTTCTCGGATGGTAATCCATTCTTGAGACATAAAATATTACGGGGCTGATTTATAAGAATCAGCCCCGTTTTTTTATCTCAATATGTAACCCTCACTACTGGTGAGCAGGCCTCAGCAAGTCGAGAACGACCTTCACCGGATTGAACGTATCCAGCGGAACTTCCACGAAGCTGGTATTCCAGTCGCTCATCGAGCCGTTCCACAAGCCGGGGAGCTCAAGAGCCTTAAGCTCACGTCCCTGATAACTCTTGGAACTGATGAAGCCGGCATCCTCATCCACATAGTCCAGAAGATTGAACTTCTCACCTTTATAATTCCTGATGCAGCAGACGAGGTCCACCGGATTGAAATGGGTGGCGTGGGCGAGAATATCCCGGGACCGGTCATCGTTCATATTGATCTGCACGCTCTCGAGAATCTGGAGATTTGAGGAGCCGTCCTTACCTGCGATTACAAACGGGCCACCGCCAGGTTCACCCTGGTTGCGCACCATACCGCAGACACGAATCGGCCTGTTCAGCTTGGACCTGAGCAGTTCCACCCTTTCCTCGATACTGCGTGTCAGAGGCAGCTGAATGCAAAGCTCGGCGTCCAGGAAAGACTCCACCTTGTCGCAAAGCTGGCGGCAGGCATCTGACTTGACATCGGAGATGACATCGAACTGATGCAGGTAAGAGAATATCTTGTCCCTGAGTTCCAGGCACTTGCCCATAAGAACCTTCTTGTACTTGGCAGTAACCGGGAGGAAACGCTCATTGGACACATTGTCGATATTCTTGATGGAAACCAGCTCGTCATCCAGTTCATTGAGATTATAGATCAATGCCCCATGACCTGCCGGTCTGAACAGAAGCTCACCGTCCTCGTCACGGAACGGCCTGTTCTTCAGATCCACGGCAACAGTGTCGGTGGACTTGTTCTGGAAAGTGAACGAGATATTGTACTTGACCCCGTATTTCTTCTCATAAACAGCCTTCACCTCTTCCAGGGCCTGCTCGAACAACGGCTGGAACTCAGGCGATATCGTGAAAATGATATTGGCGGAACCGTCCGCATTCCGCATATACTCCTGCGCCTCTACAAGATGCTCCGCAAATGCAGTACGGCACTCGTCAGCATATCTGTGGAAACGGATAACGCCCTTAGGCTTGGAACCGTAGCCCAATCCCTTGTCTGTCAGCACTTTCTCTGCAACTTCCTTTCTATAATCCGCAGAATCCTCAGGCTCACCGAACATTGACTCAGTATAGAAAGCGAAATCCTTTATCCGGCCCGCGAGCTGTCCGACAGGCGAATCCGTACCAGGATCACCGCCATTCTCGAGAGTGGCAAGCCCGGAAAATATATCCTTGAACATTCTGGAAGCGGCACCTGAAGCCGGCACGAATTTGCACTTGCCGTGCACAGAGGCATTGTCACAATAAGCCACGGCAGCATCAGCCTCTTCCGGAGTCAGCACCTGGATTCCACGATGAGGAGTCGCAGGCGAAACAATGTTCATCCACGGAAAGCCCTTCTTGAAACGCTCCACCTGAGCCTCCACCGTCCTGACTGAAGAGCCACGCTCCTCTATTTTTTTAACATCTTCTTTCTCAAACATATAGCTATCAGTTTTAGTCAATATAAACTTCTCTACGGTATTTGTATTCCGACCTGAGCTTGTCGAAATCTTCAGGATTCAGCCTGAGCATGAAATCGTCCGTGAAAATTGGATAATTGTATTGCAGCATTGCCGCAATCTCTCCCTGTCCAAGTCCCTTCAAATCGAGCTTTACCGCCTCATTTTCAGGCAGATCAGTCTTAGGGAAGAATTCATACAGAGCAGTGATCCCGAAATAGTGGGCAACTGCGCGCACAGCCGCTGCCGTACCGTTCTGCTTACCCTGATACGAATAACCGGCAATATGCGGAGTCGCTATCGCAGCCATATCCATCAGTTCCCTGTCAATATCAGGTTCGTGATTCCACGTGTCGATTATGACCGGCCCGAGCTTAGGCATGGCCTCCTTCAACGCCTCATCACACACCACCTCACCTCTCGAAGCATTGATAAAGAACGCTCCCGGCTGCATCAGCGAGAAGAAATGCCTGTCCGCCATTCCACGCGTCGTCTCATTGAGCGGAGTGTGCATCGTGACAATCTGCGAATTCTCCAGAAGATACTCCAGGTCACAGAAACCGAACGGGCCTTCCGCCTCAGCACGTGGAGGGTCGCATTTGAGAATCTTGAAGCCCAAAGCCAAGCCCATCCTCTCTATCAATGAACCCACATGTCCCACTCCGACAATTCCGATAGTGTCGCCCTCCAAGTTGATCGCCCTGCGCGAAGCCAGTCCGTACAATGCAGAGAAAACATACTCCATCACTCCCCCGGCGTTGCAGCCCGGAGCATTCCTTACGGTAATTCCATGGGCGTCGCAATAAGGAAAGTCAATGTGGTCCGTACCGATGGTGGCCGTGGCAATGAACTTCACCGCCGAGCCGTCCAACAATTCCGCATTGCACTTGGTCCTGGTCCTGATGACCAGAGCATCTGCATCTTTCACATCCGCAGCGCAGATATCCTCCCCGGGGATGTACTTCACATTGGCATACGGCTCGAAGACACCCTCCATAAAAGGGATGGCGCTGTCGGCCACGATATTAAATTTAGGTTTAGGTTCCATTCGGTTCCTCCAATATATTTATTTCAATATCAATATTTTAAGCGGTTCGCGTCCTTGCCGTCCATTATACAGTGGATCGGCCTTCACTTCATTGTTTATCGCCTCTACTATAGCCAACCTGTTATAAAACAGCTGGTTACGCACCACGGAAGAGGAAATGGAGCAGTAGAGCACCCCGTTCTTCATCGACTTGGACAATGTATATGGACCGGCTCCAGTCACCTTGTCCCACGCCCTCATCACCAGCTGCTCATCCATCCCGGAAGACAGATGCATTATCCTCAACATCTGCGGAAGGATTTCTCCCAGCTGCGAAGGGTCCTTGCGTTCCAATGACAGACTCTTTCCCTTGTACCTCATCAGATTTCCTCCCTTCTGAAATTGCCTTCCGACGTTTCAAAGTAGGCCCTGTCGTCAGTTATGCTGTCCACAATGCCTGCAAGCCGCACCTTGTTGCTGTCCGTAATGAATATCTGTCCGAAATCATTGCCGGCCACCATCGCCAGAAGCGCGGAAGTCCTGTCCATATCCAATTTGTCGAAAACATCATCAAGAAGCAGCATCGGAGGCACTCCGAAACAGTTCTTCATCAGTTCGTACTGCGCGAATTTCAATGACACCAGAAACGACTTCTGCTGTCCCTGCGAGCCGCAGCGCCTGATGGAATGACCGTCCATACTGAAAATCAGGTCATCCCTCTGGGGCCCCGCCGAAGTATAGCCGAGAGCCATATCCTTGTTCCGCACCGATGCGAGCACATCTGCAAGACCACCCTTCTCCATATCCGACTTGTAAGAGATGCCTACCGCTTCCCTGCCGCCGGACAATGACTCATAATAACGCTGCACCACTCCGGAGAGTTCCTCTATGAAGGCCTTGCGTTTCTCGAATATACGTGACGCGTAGGATTCCATACGTCCGTCCATGACCTCCAGGAAATAGATATCAGTAGAGTCTGTTTTCAATGCTGCGTTTCTCTGGCTGAGCAGACGGTTATACTGCTGGACATCAGACAAATATGTCTTGTCCATCTGAGACAGCACCATATTCAGGAAACGCCTGCGGTCCTCACCTGAGTCACTGACCAGTGAAATGTCGTCCGGAGACACCATCACCACCGGCAGTTCACCTATATGTTCGGATATACGCTGATAAGGCTTGTCATCACGGCGCAGTCTCTTCTCCCCTTTCGAAGCGACCTTTATAGAGAATCTCGAGCGCAACTGATTCTGCATCAAGTATGTACCTGATATGGAAAAGCTGTCTGCCCCATAGCGGAAATTGTCCTTCTCCGATGTACGGAAAGCGCTCTTGGTCATCGACAGATACCAGATGGCATCGAGAAGATTCGTCTTGCCCTCCCCGTTGCCGCCGGATATGCAGTTTATATTGGCAGAGAACTCAAGTTCCGCCAATGCAATGTTCCTATAGTCCTGAACTACAAGTTTTTCCAGTATCGCCATCCCGCCGTGATAAATTATCCAAGCAAAGATAATTCATTTCATTGACTTTTCCGAACAACTGCCGCCACTATATATAAAAGGAGGGCGACCTGACAGGCCACCCCCACTCAAATAGGTTAGAAGTTGTTATCTTGGTATCTGCGCCCCGCATCCTGGAACAGCACCGAAGACGTCGAGAGCCTTCTGCCATGGATAACGGTTGAAGTACATGGATACTGAAGACGTCATAGTACCGGTCATATTCATTCCCATTGCCGAACGGAAAGTGTTGGCTGCGGAATTCGGATTATATGACGTGGTCTCCTTGTAGGAAACGCTCAGGAATCCGTTCAGGTAAGCCTCGTCAATCTTGCCCTTGAAGAGGGCCGGATCGGTGAGCGACTTGTTGCCGCTGCTCTCCGCAATAGCCTCTACATCATCGAAATCCTCTACCTTGACTCTGGTGAGCATTCCGCCTCCAGGGATGGTCAGGTCGGTGATACGGTTCAGGAAGAAGATATTGTTCTTCACTGCATCGTGACGTTTCGCCTCGCGGTTAGCGTCGCTGTCAATGTGAGTCCTGTCAAGACCTGCGAAAATGGTCAGACCGATGATGTTGTTCTCGAGAGTACAGCTTGTGCCAGGCTGGAACCTGAAACCGAAGCCCTGAGACTGGAGATCCTTGGTGTAAGACCATACGAAAAGCACGGTATTGTTGCGGAAATTCACCTTGGTAATGGCATTAGGATCCGGTCCGCGTACATCCATCGTAGTCACGCGGTTGTTGATGAACGCGCAGTTGTCCACTGTCAATGAACCCTTCAGAAGACCGCAGATGGTGGTGTTAGGACCATTTACGAAAGTACAGTTACGCACGAAGACATTGAGATTGTTCACCTTGCCGGCAACACCGTCGAAATAGATGAAGTAAGTCTCCTGGGTATATACTTCCTTGTTTTCGAGGTTAGGACCACCCTGTCCCTTGGAGCCTTCACGCATCATGAACGGAGTCTCCACTCCCTCCGGCCAGCCTTCGCCGCGGAGATTGTAGCCGATGGCATTGCCCTTGTTGAACACGAAACCGTCGATCACGAGGGTAGAGGCAGGTTTTTCAATGCTGCGGATCTGGATGGTTCCGCGTCCCTGTGAAGAGCCGTTGGAATTGTCATCCGGAGCGATGGTGGTAAGATACTTGAGCACATCACGCTCGGAAAAATCCGCATTGTAGCCGCCCATAATCACGAGTGGCTTGTCAATGATGATATTGCCCTTGTTCAGGAGGCCGAAATAGTTGCCTTCCGCAACTCTGATTTCAGAGCCCTCAGAAGCCAGGTCAATGGCCTTCTGGATATTCTTTACCGCTGTTGAAGGACTGAGTCCGTCATTCTTGTTGGAGCCACTGCGGGACACATAATATGTCGGGCCTGAAGCTCTCGGCACAGCCACAGCACCTGATGATGCTGAGCCGGCATTGTCCACTGCCGTATTCACTTTTTCTGTAGCGTTATTTGCCGCATCCTTCAGTTTCTTCAGAAAACCCTGACCGTTTGAAGGTGTCGTCAAAGCCAAAAGCGATACTGTCAGCGCGACGGTTTTCAATAATGTTGTATTTCTCATAAACAAGAGCTGTTAAAAGTAATAGTTGAGCGAAACATTGAAGCCGATGTTTTCAGTTCCGTAGAGAACGGCGCTGCTGCCCGGGCTTACAAGGTCATTGTACTGCTCCACTCCTCCCGTCTTGGTAGAGAAGCCTTCGAACTTGGTCCAGGTCTGAGGCTGGAAAATGAACATCACAGGAGTAAAGGTCATGGCACCGGCAAGAGAAATGCGTCCGGTCATGAACCACTCCACACCCATATCGGCATTGATACCGATACCGTGGATGTAACCTACATTGTAACGTCTTGTCGGACGGGCATACGCGATGCCGAGCTGCGACTGGAAGTCATTGAGTGTAGGGTTTTTGGAACCTGCAGGAGCCGGACGTGTCATCGGCATTGACGAAGGCACGCGGTTTTCCGGTGTCATGGCGTTGCCGTACTTGAAGTTCAGACTTCCGCCTGCGATGGCATAGGTGAGGCCGAATCCCGCAGTGAAGCGGAGAGGGCCTTTTCCTGCCAGATACTGCATACCGACAGAGAGGCTACCGCTGTTGAGATTGGACAGCACCGCATCCGCAACCTGATTCTTGGAATCCGGATTGACAGCCTTGGCGAGGTCATCGTCCACATATTCACGGTAATTGATATGGCTTCCGTTGAGACCGAGCGTGGCACGGACTGCCCAATTGTCACTCAGGTAATATCTTACGCGGAATGCTGCCAGAGGATCCTGCGAAAGGATGAACATCTGCTTGCTGGACGTTGCCATCCCTTCGATGAAATCACCGGCGAAATCACCATTGTCCGGCTGCATTTTCAGCCGATACGAGAGAGTCGCAGGGTTGAAAGTGACACCGATGGACCAATCGCCGCGCTTTGGTGAGAAATGGGGAGCCTTGTCAGAGTACACATGATAGCACGTGATACGCTTGCCTTCAGGGACATTGCTCTCCCCCTGCGCCTTAGCGCCCACGGATGCCAATGTCAATGCCGCAAGACTCAATATCAGAATTTTTTTCATTATAAAGTCGATTAAATGTTAGTTGTTGAAATTCAGACATGCAGACATCTGTCATGCAAGACATGAAGAGCATTACGGCTGAACAAGTCCAGGCGTGGAAATATATGCAGCAGGTTTCATGTCAAGCGGGAAATAGGCTGCTGTGCCACAAGTAACCGATTTGGCAACCTCCGCATGGAAATACGTGTTGCCTGTGTGCTTGTCGGAGCTGCCTGTTTTTGATGCTTCTGCCTGAGACATTGCAGTGCATTCCACTTTGATTTCCAGATTCTGGCCTACAGGACATCCGATAGTGGTCTCGAAATATCCGTACTGGAGAGTCTTTACAGTTTTCAATGCATATTCCACATTTCCCTTGTCGTCTTTCTGTCCATAGAAAATGTTCACATCCAGACCCACACCTGCATTAACCGGATCTTTGCCTGTAGGAACGAATCTCACGTGACCGCAGACAATGCTCTTCACCGGATGGACAATTTTCTGAATTCCTTGAGCATCGGTTCCAATGCGAGAGAAGCCTTGCGGGCACGCAATCCCGCCGCCTTGTTTCCTTTCTTCTCCTGTGCTGTAGCGTCGCGAAGCATCGACTCCGCCGACTTCTTGATTTGTTTCAAAAGTTCTTCCATAATAAAGTGAGTATTAATTGATTATTTAATATAATTTGAAAGTAATAGTTTTCATATTACCGAAATCATCCGAAAAAATAAGTCTAGTCCCCACGTTACTAGAAGTAGGATATACCCGTACGAAGTTTGCGTGATACAGGTAATATTCATGAGGATGATCCTGTTTAGCCGAATTAGTAACTATAATTCTAGGGAAACGATATGCATTCCCGTCAAAATTCAATTTGACGATAATGCTTCCATCTGAAAATAGTTGGCTATCTGGAATATCATCGTGAACAGCACTGCCATCACCATATTTAATATAGGTGGAAGTTTTCTTCATATAAATTTGAAATCTGTCCTTCGACTTGAATTCTACCCATTCACGAATATAGAAACCGGCAGATAGCGCCGTGCCATAATCATCTTTGGCTTCTATTGAATAGTACTCAGGTTCTTGATATTTAGTGGGATACTTTTTGGTGAAAACACCAAAGATATTCCAAGGCCTCAGCACATTAATTCTAATGTCATCGAATTCACCGATATAACTATGGTTCTTGCTCTTTTCTATCGCCGACGCCCAAATCTGATCCCAATATGCTTTGTCAACAATAGGTTTTCCTTCTGCAGATGTTGCGATTTTAAGATAGGTGCCCGCATCGTTTTTCAATGGCATACCATCCAACACTTCACTCCAATATCCGCCAGTGGGATCCACATTACCATAACTATAATAGAGTTTGGCGCCCTTCGGGAAATGGAACGCGGCAGATTGAATACGCAGAGTCTGTTCCTGTCCTATTTCATCCTCCACAGTGATAGTCACAGATTCCATCTTTTGATTAGGCGTAAATTCGAAATATGAGATAGTGTTGGTACTATTAGTCGAAATATTTACACTTCCATAAGAATTCAGTTTTTCCAAACCGGACCATTTCACCCCAGCAAGTGTAACAGGCACTTTTTTATTTCCGTAAAGTGCCACCACTGCTTTGTTACCGATATCCACTTTCGCATCTTCGTAGAACATTTCGCTGTTCACTTTGGCGCCCAATGCGTTTCTGCCGAAAGCTATCGGACTGTAGATGATGATCTTATGTGTGAGCCTGTTGCCGGCATCATCGGTGCAGACAAGGGTTGCCGTCTTGCTGCCGCTGAAAGTAGTAGTAGAAATCGGAGCGACGACAACACCACTGGCACCGACTGAGGTAAGACTGCATTCACACGAAGGAGATTCGATTGTCCACTTGAAATTAGTGAATGTGGAGAGGTAATTTCCGGAAGCATCCATAAGGCCGAACGCTTCATCGTTTCTGCCGTCATATGATGCACGGATTGTCGTGCTTTCACCTACAGGCTCAATCTTGCCATTCACCCGGATACAGATCTTCGTCCCCGCCGGGAATGAAGCCTTGGATACCCTGACCATGAATTTACGTGTATGCTCTCCACTTTCGTCGGTCGCTGTGATTTCAGCGGAACCATACTCGTCAAATGTCCGGATCTCCGCCATCGGAGAGAATCCTGTTCCGTCACTTGTTGCCGGAACCACCTTGGCTACGGATTCATTGCTGCTGGTCCAGACGGCATTCACAGCCGGATGCTTCTGTCTGGTGATGGTAAAGGTTTTCGTATAGACATTGTCATCCTCTTTCAGAGATACGGATACCTTGGTAGCGCCGACCTCAGACTTCTCTTCGACATTGAGGAGAACCTTACTTTCGCTGCGTTGACGTTTGGTTATGGAAACGATTCCCGAATTTTCATTATTAACCTCCACCGAAGATTCCAGAAGCTTGTCTCCATCTAATCTGATCATTTCAATGCAGCGAATTCCCTCATATGAAGGCATCCCGATATCAGTGATGTCGAAAGAGTCATCGTTCAGAATCTCCACATAACCGCTTTCATCTGATATTGATCTCCTCATGAGCTTGAAGATTGCAGGATAGACCGTAACCGAGATTTGCTGCGACGCTTCCGAATTATTATAAGGAGTCACCGTGATCTTGCATCCTCCCTCTTTCTTGGCATTGACAAAAGCCTTACCGCTTTCAATGACGACTTCTGCGATTTCCGGGTTGTCCGATTTCCATTCCAGCGACGCGGCATTGGCCTTTGCCGGTTCCACTGTCAGTTTTACAGGTGTCGGCATGTCCATGTAGGCGTTCATTGATTTCGGGACACTGAAGTTGGTGACCGGAATCGGCACCACCTGCACGTCCAGGGTAGCCGAGACGTTGCCGCATTTGACAGTGATGACGGTATTTCCCGGCGCAATGGCTGTCACTTGGCCGTTGAACACTTCCGCTATGTTTGTATCAGAAGAGGACCATTCCATGACTGCAGTAGCCGCCGCACTCTCAGGAACAGTGGCATACATTATATATCCAGTCTGGCCTTGGGAAAGGACCATGGACGATGATGCAGGATCCACGAAATATATCTTTTCGAGGGTATCTCCTCCCCCTTTTTCCTTTTTGCAGGAAAATGCGCATGCAAGCGACAGGAGTACTGCGACTGCTGCCGTAAAGCGCCTCATTGGATTTTGGATAATTTTAGGTATCATGACAAATCTGTATTTTTAGTGTCTGGCTAAGTTTATCGCCATTTATAACGTTTTTGCAAATGTAGAGCATCGTAACATTGAAACCAATAGGTAATTCTACGTATTTTTTATTACGTAGGTAATCCCAAATCCGACTTTTTTTCACATCTGCCGTATAAAAAGGCATTTTTTTGTTTCCGAAAAAC
>QWCB01008035.1_pt1 | contig 14466 bp, 9 predicted proteins | sample 1972511 | NCBI WGS metagenome assembly QWCB01 (sample SAMN09866719, study PRJNA288562) | Human gut metagenome isolate term5_stool, whole genome shotgun sequencing... | isolation source: gut | host: Homo sapiens | place: USA: California
GATTGAGAATACAGCCGGACAGGGAAGTAATGTGGGAAATGAATTCTGGCATTTGAGATATATTATAGATAAGGTGGAGGATAAATCTCGTGTGGGAGTCTGTCTGGATACTTGCCATACCTATACCGCCGGTTATGATATTGCGAATGAATATGACTGGGTCTTTACCGAGTTTGATGAAGTCGTGGGGGGAAACTATTTGTGTGCCATTCACTTGAATGACTCAAAGAAACCATTGGGCAGCCGGGTAGACCGTCATGACAGTATCGGAAAGGGGCTGATTGGTATTGATTTCTTTCGCCGTTTCATGCAGGATTCCCGTTTTAACGATATGCCTGTTATTCTTGAAACTCCCGATGATACCATTTGGAGGGATGAAATTAAAATGCTTCGCAGCTTTGAATTATAGCCTGTGCTTTGAGTGAGATGTGGTGATGCTTTTAATAGTAAACCTGTAGGTGGGAATGATTTGTGTTTTCATGTGTATGGTTAAGCCTTTTTTATTTTATGTCTAAACCTGATTGAACGCATTATTTCTATCTCCATAGTCTTTGGAGTTAACTCCCAAGCTTATGGAGATAACTCCAAAGGCTATGGAGTTAACTCCGCAAGCTTGGGAGATAGAAGTTATCAGTAAAAGAATCTTTAACCTGAAGGATACAACTAACCCTTAACCTGAAGGATACAACCGCTTAGCTTGCCGTAGTTTATAGGATAATATATCCTTTCCGTATCCTTCGTTTATTTTATGTCCTGATTACATGTCTTTTATTTCATCCAAGTTCTTCTGGATATCTTCGTCTTTTAACTCATAATTCATCAAGTTACCTGCCAGGTATTGGTCGTATGAGGCCATATCAATCAGCCCGTGACCTGAAAGGTTGAACAGGATCACTTTCTCTTCACCGGATTCCTTGCACTTGTTCGCCTCGCGTACAGCGGCGGCGATGGCATGGCACGATTCGGGAGCCGGAATGATTCCTTCTGCTTGTGCGAACAAACAACCAGCCTGGAAGGATTCTAATTGCTGGATATCAACCGCTTCAATAATTGTGAAACGATGACACCTGCACCGTGATAACGGAGACCTCCCGCATGGATATTGGCCGGAGAGAAATTATGCCCCAGTGTAAACATGGGCAGCAACGGGGTATATCCGGCTTCGTCGCCAAAGTCATACTGGAATTTACCACGGGTCAGTTTCGGGCACGAAGCCGGTTCGGCAGCAATGTATCGGGTTTGTTTCCCATTCAGGATAGTGTGGCGCATAAAGGGGAAGCAGATTCCTCCAAAATTGGAACCGCCACCAAAGCAACCGATAATCATGTCGGGATATTCGCCTGCCATTTCCATTTGCTTTTCGGCTTCCAGACCGATAACCGTTTGATGCAGTGTGACATGGCTTAATACCGACCCTAGTGTATATTTACAGTTGGGAGTGCTCATTGCCAGTTCGATAGCTTCGGAGATGGCTGTTCCCAGTGAACCTTGATAATTGGGATTACGGGTAATGATATCCTTGCCGGCACGGGTAGACATGGATGGAGAGGCGGTGACCGTTGCTCCGAATGTCTGCATGATGCTGCGGCGATAGGGCTTCTGATTATAGCTGATCTTTACTTGATAAACGGCAGCTTCCAGCCCGAATACCTTTGCGGCATACGATAGAGCGGCGCCCCATTGTCCGGCACCGGTTTCTGTAGTGACATTGGTTACGCCTTCTTCCTTGCAATAATATGCCTGGGCCAGAGCCGAGTTCAGTTTGTGGGAGCCGATGGGGCTGACACTTTCATTTTTGAAATAAATATGTGCGGGAGTCCCTAGTGCTTTTTCCAGTCCGTAGGCACGTACCAATGGTGTGCTGCGATAGTATTTGTACATTTCACGCACTGCTTCGGGAATTTCAATCCATGCGTCTGTCTGGTTTAATTCCTGTTTGCAAAGTTCTTTGGCAAAAATGGGGTAGAGGTCTTCCGGTTTCAGCGCTTCTTTGGTTTTAGGGTTCAACGGCGGCATGGGTTTGGTCTTCATGTCTGCCTGTATGTTGTACCAGTATTTAGGAATTTCATCCTCTGGTAAGATAAAACGTTTCTGTTTTGTGCTCATAATCTTTCAATTTAATAGTTTTGCGGTCAAAATTAGGTAAAAAAAGTATTCCTTACTAATTTTCAACTGCTTTTTTGTCGGGAACAATAAAAAAAGGGATGTCAGAGTAAAAATGCGAAGTTATTTGTTATTATAGGCAGAGATGTGAATATTTTGATTAAGTTTGTTTTCTGTTAATGCAAGATGATATCGACATGGAACCTTTACACAAACTATTTATCTATCGTAAGAAGTTAGTAAAACCGTACATAGAGCGATTGCTGAAATGGATGGACGGGATAACTTATATGATGTCGGCCTTGTTCATCCTTACATTGGTTTATGAGCATGGATTTCTTATTTCTTTTGAAGAAATGGAGATGATAAACACGCTGTATCATTTTGTCTGGATTGTTTTTCTGGTTGATATTTCCCTGCATCTTTTATTAAATTACTCGGATACCAAGCGGAAGTACCGGGGACTGGCATGGATACTGAGTCTGATGCTTTATCTGACTTTGATTCCGGTTATTTTCCATGAACCGGAGGTGCAAGGGGGAATTCATGATTTCTGGTCTTTTTTCCACAGTCGTTTATATCATGTGGTGCTGCTCACTTTGCTTTCGCTGCTGCAATTGTCTAATGGGATAGTCCGGCTGCTGGGCAGGCGCACCAACCCGTCTTTGATCTTTGCATCCAGTTTTCTCATATTTATTCTGATAGGGGCAGCGTTACTGATGCTTCCGCGTGCCACTTATCATGGCATTTCCTTTATCGATGCTCTGTTTACCGCTACCAGTGCCATTTGTGTCACGGGGTTGGTTTCGGTCGATGTTTCTTCTACATTCACGTCCGAGGGGTTGTTCATCATTATCATGCTGATACAAATCGGCGGTTTGGGAGTCATGACCCTGACCAGTTTCTTTGCCATGTTTTTTATGGGGAATACTTCGCTCTACAATCAGTTGGTGGTCCGTGATATGGTAAGCTCGCAGTCACTCAGTTCGCTGCTTTCCACCTTATTATATATATTAGGGTTTACCTTGGTGATAGAGGCTGCTGGGATGGGGGTTATTTTTTTAAGTATACATGGCACTATGGGCATGGATATTGAGGAGGAACTGGCTTTTTCTGCTTTCCATTCCATCTCTGCCTTTTGCAATGCCGGATTCTCTACTTTGTATGGAAACTTAGGTAACGAACTGGTACTTCATAATCATAACTTGCTATATATCACTATCTCTTTCCTGGTTATTTTGGGAGGTATAGGTTTCCCGATTCTGGTAAATCTGTATGAAACGGTTTCTTATGAAAGCAAGCGCTTGTATCACCGTTATGTCAAAAAGAATAAGAGGACAATCCGTAAAATACATTTATATAACCTGAATACCCGTATCGTATTGATTATGACGGCTATCTTGCTAGTGACGGGTACTGTGGCCATTGTTGTTTTCGAATGGAATCATGCTTTTGCGGGAATGACGGCTACAGAGAAATGGGTGCAGGGCTTTTTTAACGCAACTTGTCCCCGTACGGCAGGATTTTCAAGTGTGGGCATGACTACTTTCAGTGTGCAGACGTTGCTGCTGATGGTGGTGCTGATGATGATTGGCGGCGGTACGCAGTCTACGGCCGGTGGTGTGAAGGTGAATGTGTTTGCTGTAGTCATGTTGAACTTGCGTGCTATTCTTATAGGTGCCGATAAAGTCAATATTTTCAACAGGGAGTTATCTCATGATTCCATCCGGCGTTCTAATGCCACATTGATTCTTTATCTGCTGATTGTTTTCGCGGGTATCTTCGGTTTAAGCATTCTAGAGCCGCAGGCTTCAGTGATGGCGTTGGTTTTTGAGTGTACTTCGGCACTCAGTACGGTAGGTTCAAGCCTGGATCTGACACCTACTTTGGGAAGTGACAGCAAACTGATTGTCATTGTTCTGATGTTTATCGGACGAGTAGGGGTGCTTACTTTGATATCCAGCCTTATTAAACAGAAAAAAATAACAAAATATAAATATCCGAGTGATAACATCATAATCAACTAGTTATGAAATACATTATTATTGGTTTAGGAAATTACGGCGGAGTGTTGGCCGAAGAGCTTTCCGTATTGGGACATGAGGTGATAGGAGTGGATACAAACGAGCATCGTGTGGATGTGTTGAAGGACAAAATCGCGACTTCTTTTATTATTGATGCTACGGACGAACAATCGCTCAGTGTGCTGCCACTGAAAGATGTGGATGTGGTTATTGTTGCTATCGGCGAGAATTTTGGTGCTTCTGTGCGTGTGGTGGCACTGCTGAAAAAGAAAGGAGTGAAACATATCTATGCCCGTGCGGTAGATGATGTGCATAAGACCGTGCTTGAGGCTTTTAATTTAGATAGTATTCTGACACCGGAGAAAGAAGCGGCACGGAGCTTGGTTCAGTTGTTGGATTTACACGTCAATGTGGAGTCTTTTCAGATTGACGAGGAACATTATGTGATGAAGTTCAAACTTCCTTCTTGTTTTGTAGGCTATAAGGTGAGTGATCTGTCATTAGAAACGGAATTCAATATAAAAATCATTGCATTGATAAAAGGGGAGAAAGTGCTGAACGGTTTGGGTATTTCGATATTGGAGCATCAGGTGGAGAATCATTTTGAGGAAAATTATGAGTTGGAGGAGGAAGATCAGTTGGTCTGCTATGGGCTTTATAAGAATTTTATGGATTTTTGGAAGGCGTTGTAGCAGGAATGCCTTTCAAAGAAAGAATATTTTTTTCTAATTGAGATTAAACCTTTTCTTTTGGGTTTAGTCTAACTTAATAAATAATTTAGTTTAGTTTTTAGTTTTCTCTGAAGGCCGGCCAATGTGATATTGCCCGGTTTTCGCTTTTTATGGAGGTTTTCTTGTGAGTGTCCGTTACTTTTTGTTACTTTGTCACCTAGAAATCGAGATTTAGATGAAACAGATATATTTTTTATTTGTCGTTTTGCTGGTTGTAATGACCGCTTGCGGAGGTAAGAAAGAGGCTTCCGTTGATGCAGAACAATTGATGTTCCAAATAGACAGTGTGGATCATGTGACAGGTTTGCAGCGTATGCAGGTTTCACGTATTGACCAGCATATTGTCAGTGGCGGAAAAAAATATAATTTGTTTATAGAGCGTGCTCCCAGTGATTCTCTGCCTTCAGTCAAAAGTGACTTGGGAATTTTTGCCGACAATCGTATCATCGTTAGAATTTCCCGTGAAAATGGGAGCCGGGTCTTTGCCAAAACTTTTACCAAGCAAAGTTTCTCTGGATTCGTAAGTGCTGATCATCTCCGTCATTTTATATTGGAGGGCGTGGTATTTGATGAAGAGAAGACCCGTGAGGGAAAAAATATCATATTGGCTGCCAGTGTGAGTTATCCTCAGACAGATTTGTATATTCCTTTCTCCATCACTATTACTCCTGAAGGAAAAATGAGCATATCTAAAAATGAGGATATGGAGGAGCTTCCTCCCATGTTGGGAGACAGCCTTAATTAAATCTAAAATACAGGAATAATTTTTCGCGTCATAATCTTTTTAGGCGGTTAGTTGTTGGTATGGCATTAACTAACTAAAGAATAAATTAGATTATGAGAAAGATTTTATTTTTAATGGCTATGCTGGTATGCTCTCTTCAGTTCGCCATGGCAGGCGATGTTGTGACCCGCGATGTGAATAAGCTTCCTGTTGCCGCACGTGAAATGATCGGCAAACATTTCTCCCAGACTAAAGTTGCGTATATCAAGATTGAAAAGGACTTGTTTCAGACCACTTCCTATGATGTAAAATTGGCCGATGGCATTGAATTGGAGTTCAATTCAAAGGGAGAGTGGCTTGAGATAGATTGCAAGAACAAGGCGATTAAAAAGATTTTTTCTGTAATAGGGGAACTATCTCTCCTTATAGTAATGATGCCATAAGAGGGTGTATCAGAAATAAATTGAACTATCTTTTTATTATCAGCGTTGAAAAAGATAGTCGCAACGAATTTTGATTCACCCTCTTATGTATTATAAATACAGTTCTCGGTCTTTGCCCTGTTATTAATCCATCGGCTCGTAATCTTTTGCCAGACCGCCTTCGCTGGTTTCCTTATATAAGGAAGGAAGGTCATGACCGGTCTGTTTCATTACTTCCACCACTTTGTCAAAGGATACACGGTGATTACCGTCTGTAAAGGCAGAATAGATATTGGCATCAAGAGCTCGGGCCGCTCTGGGCCGGGCTACCTCCGAATAATTGGCTGGCAGCGGCGGATGCCATTGAACAGGCCACTCCTACTTCTGCCTGGCAACCGGCTTCGGCTCCGGAAATGGAGGCGTTGTGTTTTACTATATTTCCTATCAATCCGGCAGTAGCCAGTGCTCTTAAAATCCGCATATCGCTGAAGTCACGGCTTTTTTGCAAGTGATAAAGTACAGCCGGAACCACTCCGCATGATCCGCAAGTAGGGGCTGTGACGATTTTGCCACCTGAGGCGTTTTCTTCACTGACTGCTAGAGCGTATGAGAATACTAACCCGCGGGAACGCAGATTGTCCTTATAACCTTTTGCCTTAATATAGTAAGTGGAGGCTTTTCTGCGCAGATTGAGTGGCCCGGGTAATACGCCTTCTTGATCCAAACCACGCTCAATGGCTTCTCTCATGGTTTTCCATACTTCTGCCAGATAATCCCAAATGTCTTCGTCTTCACATTGCTGGACGTATTCCCAGTAATTGCGTCCGGTACGTTCACACCAGTAGAGGATTTCACTCATACGGTTCATATCATAGATTTCCGGAGTTGAGCCTTTGTCGTGCCCTTCTTCGGCTAGAGCACCTCCGCCTACACTGAAAACAGTCCATTCATCTGTCACCTTTCCTTTTTCATTCAAAGATTTGAAAGTCATTCCATTGGGATGAAACGGATAGAAGACATGGGCTTTCCAGATAATTTCTGTAGGCGCATGCGGTTGCAATGTATCTAAAATGGCTACATCGGTCATGTGTCCTTTACCGGTAGCGGCGAGGCTTCCATAAAGAGTAACTTGAAAAGCTTTGGCTTCGGGATGTTTTCCTAAGAAGATTTCAGCAGCCTTGCGCGGTCCCATAGTATGACTGCTGGACGGACCGGTGCCGATGCGGTATAGTTCTCGGATAGATTTCATTTCGTTTTATAAGGTTAGTTATTATGAGGAACAAAGGTATAAAATAAAAGGGGGAAAGTAGCAAAAAAGGAAAAGAAAAACTCTCTTGACAAATAGGAAAGTTGTCAGGAGAGTTTGGAAAACCACCGGTAGGATTTGGTGTATTGTCTTTATTCTAATTGTCTTTGTATACCTTTGTCACCGACGACAAAATACTGATTATTTTCAATCAGCATGGCACGTCCGCGCTTTTTTTCCCGGTTTTCTTTATTGTCCACATTTACTCCGATAACCTTGCCGTTATAGAAAGTGGAAATATCTTTGAAAATGGTATGTCCCACAATAATATGTTTTGCCTTATAACGGTCCATAATCATTTCTAGGGAGTCTTTTGCCAGCGGATTGTATTTGCCATCGGTGCGTACTAGTCCGCGATACCAGATGGGACCGCTGTTTCCATACAGGAAGGCTGTGAGTGGAGAAAGCGCTTTGCGTTCTTTTTTCGTCATAAATAGTCCTTTACTCATTTCTTCATTGACAGTGGGAATGCTCAAGTTCTTGTCATAGAAGTCTTTGCCCAGTCCGGCATGTACATATAGGTCGTTACCTATCATTTGCATGGTGTTACGGGTTCCCAACCATCTGCCCAGTTCGGTATCGGGACCGAATAGCCGGGGGTACTCCATCTTTAGTTTTTCTGCTAATATTTTATATTTTTCTTTGGTGTATCGGAGGTCATTGGCCAGCACCATCGGTTCATGATTTCCCAGTATGAACGATACGTGTCCTCCGGCTTTGGCTGCTTCCTCTTCCAGTTTGTAAAATAGCCAGAAGATTTGCGGTACATCTTTTCCTCTGTCAAAAATATCACCGATAATCATCAGATGGTTTTTCCCGAAGCTCCATTTGTAGTCTTTATCAATGATATGATTGCCTTGTAACAGGCTGATTACACAGTCCAGCCTTCCATGAGGGTCGGACATGACAAAAACTTTGTCTGCCTGGGGATAATTCCATCCGGGACGTTTTACCGGGTGTAGTTTTACATCAAATGGAAACCTGCCTTTGTGGTCTGTCACATGCAGGGTAAAGTTTTGAGGTAATGTGGTATAAGTGGTATCAATGATATTCCTTCTCTATCATCTATTTCTTCTATATTGCTTGTTCCTTCTATAATATCTCCAGTTGCAAAATATTTTGAGAAGCTGAATTTTATATCTGGATTATTTTTATTTATTAGTTCTACATAAAGATGGATAAGTAAATCATCCTTTTTTATTGGGTAATGTGCATGAAAATGTTTATCACTGGAATCCCCTTCTAGAATATCAGTGCTAAAGCTGGAACCTCCCCCATAATACTTCATTTCATTTATATAGCCAAAAGGAGGGGCAGATGCATAACTGTTTGATTTGAAAAGTAAATTAGCTTTGGAATACACCCTATATTCTTGAGAAACAACAGGATTAACAAGAATTTCGTAATCTCCTACTTCATATTCATAAGTAAAATATCCGGCATCATAATACATTCCGATTTCTCCTTCGACATTTCTGATTATTTGAGGAGATTTTTTTAGATTCCACACACCAAGGGGAAAGTTATAAATGGGTACATCATTATTGTTGTTTGTGGTTCCTGCTACTGGAAATGACGAAATACTTCCCCAACCAGTTGTTGTTTGTTCACTTTCAAATTGCATTTGTGTATTTGTATTGATTTTTAGATCAATTTGTCCAATTGAAGGCTTACTTTTGTTGATGCCAATAATGGAACCTGCTAGACCTTTTAAGGCACTTACAGCTGCAGAGCCTCCTGACGTAACTAATGCTTTTAACCCGTTTTTAATGCCACTAACAGTTGCACCTTTAATACTGTTTCCAATACTTTTCCAAAAAGAATCTTTCTTAGTTATTCCGTTTTCAATTTCTTTACTGACTGTATTAATAAACCCTTCTTGATTAACTGCAATAGAAGTTTTTGAATTATTGAATGTATTGGCAAGATTGAAATTGAAGTTAGAAATATTAGTGGTGTTCATTACGATAGTACCTGTGATATCTCCACTTGTTTGAGCCATACCTGTAGTTTTTATTTTATTAACAGCCCAACCTCTAATTTCGAAATTAGCTAAGCTTTGTGTATTAAGACTAGGATCATAAGCACACTCTATTTCTAATCCATACCAATTGTTTGCTTTATATCCAGAGCTAACAAACTCGTTTCCTAAAAATGTACCTTCTGTACTTGCTATATATGAAGATTTTTCTGAACGATTTATGGGTATAGAAATTTCTTCCATAAAGTTGAATAGACTGGTAGTTTTGTCTGTACGGATTCCCCAAAAGGCCTCTGAACTACCTAAGCCTGCTGATGAAGCTATTTCATAAAAGAAAAAACGGAGTAATCCTGTATATTTGTGGTATAAAGCAAAATATTTTGTAGGAGTACTTTCGGTTATATTGCTATAAATGAGTTCCCAGCCATTTTCTCTAGAATAATATCGATTTGCATATATTGGATCAGAAGCATTCTCGTCTAACCATGTTGAAGGAATTCCTAGATTATTGCTGCTACCTTTTTTCCATGGAATTCCCATGGTAGTTATGGTATGTGTAAATGGGTTTATAGTTTCAATGTCATTTATACGGTCCCAATCAAAGTAATTATCAAAAGCAGAACGATTACTTGGTGGATTATTGGGGTGGGTGGTTATTATGTCATTGGTAAAGGTGTCATCACAACTATTAAATAAACATGAAGCAAAGATGAATAATAATAAGGATTTTCTCATATCTTTATGTATTTTATATAGTTAATTTCTCTTTAAGTTAGGGAGTGATAATACTCCCTAACTTAAAGAGAAGGATTTATTGATTTGGATTTTATCAATTTGTGTTGACTATTATTTCAGATATTCTGGTGTTTGTACAATATTAGAATTAGCATTAATTTCTTTTTGAGGAATAGGTAATATTGTACGATAATAGTTTCTGTCGAAATCCATAGATGTTTTTTCGTCAGCGAAATGCACTACCTCTTTCATCATATCGTCTGTTTCGTTAATACGAATTACTCGTAAGTTATTACGTAATAAGTCAAACATGCGGTGCCCTTCACCAATGAGTTCTTTCCTGCGTTCTTCTAGAACATCATCAAGGGTAACCTTTGCGGGCATCGTATAGTCCGGATTTCCTCGGAGTGCAATGGCTTTCAGGTATTTTGCAGCTTTTGTTGCATCTCCGTTTTTCACGGCTGCTTCGGCTGCATTTAAGTAAGTTTCGGAAAGACGTACTATAGGAATATTGGCATCCATAATATTTTCTCCAGGTTGTGGTTGATACTTATTCAAATACATTACTTTTTTGTCTTGATTAACTAATAACTTAATGCGTACATCATTAGGCGTTTCTAACAGATGGTGATAAAAACTGACTGTAATGCACATATCTTGATATCCTTTTGGAGAAGTTAGATATCCCATACTTTCATTGCCGGGGCTTTCGGTAGTAGTATTGACTATTTCGAAGAGAATTTCTCCCGGATTTGCTTCGGAGGCTTCCGTACCCCATACAGTGGGATATTCTTCGGTATTCCATAATTGGTATTTATTGGCTTCCGATCCTTTTATTGCTTCTTCTGCAGCTTGTAAAGCTTCACTGTTCTTCCCCATATACAGATATGCCCGACTTAACAAAGTTAATGTGGCCCATTTACTGATTTTACCTTTCTTATTTAAGGATAAATCTTTTTGATTCAAACTAGTACCTGACCATGAATATGTGGGTATCATTAAACTAGCCGCATTCTTTAAGTCTTTGATTATTTGATCATAACATTCAGCTACAGTGTTACGTGAAGGTTTACTGTCGGCAGTGGCTGATGCTGAAGTGATGATAGGTACTCCTAAAGAGGCTCCGTTATCTTTTAAATAAGTATATCCGAAGAAGCGCGTAAGGTCAAAAAGGGCCAGACCACGTATTGCTAATGCTTGTCCTTCCAAATCATTGCGGAAGATATGCTCATCTTCATCGTTTGGAAGAATTTCGATATTGTCAATGCCGTCTAAAATTACATTACAGTTTTGAATGATGGAATAAAGATATGACCAGTGTGTACTTGGTCCATTTGCAGGTAACCAATCCATTTGGTAATAGTGAGCTGTTCTACAAGTTGATTGTACAGCTTGCATGTCATCTCCTGTTACATCTCCGTAGTAGATTAAACGCCCGGAATACGCATAGGCATTACGCATTGTCGCATAAATGGCGTTTAGTGAATAATCAATGTCGGAGAGAGATTTGATACTCGTTTCTGTTGGAATTTGTGTGGACGGTTCTAAATCCAACCAATCGTTTCCACATGAAGTAAACAATCCGATGGATAAGACTATTGATAAAAAATTATGTAATGTTCTCATATTGTTGTTTTTTAGTGGTTAAAAATTGATGTTGAGACCAAAAGTAACGGTTTTTAAAGGCGGTGTGGTTTGAGTTGCACTACCGGCACTAACAGCTTCAGGATCATAATTGTCATAGGCCGCCCATGTCCATAAATTGCTTGCTGATGCATAAAAACGAACATTTCCTATATTGATTTTATTTGTCCATTCTTTAGGTAACGTAATGCCGAATGTGATATTTTTTAAGCGGAAATAATCAGTACTGTGGATACGGCGGCTACTTGTTATTTTATGCATTGATACAGAAGATGATTTACCCGGCATATATACTTCTATATTGGTTTGATCACCTGGCTTTTTCCAGCTATCACGATAATAAGTCGGAATGTTTGCATAGGAATCGTAACCGCCATGTTCTGTCTTTTGTGCCCAAGTATCATAAGAATATCCTCCGAATTGATAGGAGAATAAGAAATTTAAATCAAGCCATTTATAACGCAATGAATTAGAGATACCTCCGTTAACAGTTGGTTCTGCATGTTTATAAGGAATGAATTGTGCATTTTTAGAGTTCTCGGTAATTTCTTTTATATAATTTCCGTTCTCATCCAATTCATTGGTATAGAATAGAGGATTTCCTGTTTCAGGATTGATGCCCGCAAATTCTTGTACATAGAATGTACGATAAGAACTTCCTACTTTGTGTATTTGGGTTCCACTGACAATTTGTGTCTGTTCGCCATCTAATTTTACAACTTTATTGGAGTTATGACCTAAATTGAAAGTTGTATTCCAGTTAAAGTCTTTTATTTTAATATTAGTGGAATTAATAGTTAATTCAATACCTTTATTTTTCACTTCACCTATATTCATTAAATAACTACTAAATCCTGTTGTCATGGATACAGGACAGTCCATTAATAAGTTTTTAGTTGTACGGGTATAATATTCAATCGTGAAGTTCAGACGATCCCAAAAACCAAAATCCAAGCCAATATTCATATTATAATTGGTTTCCCATTTCAGATTAGGATTTGCAATTTGGGACATTTGAATACCGGGTTGCTCCAAGTAACCACCACTAATGGAGCTTAATCCCATATAGCCGAAATAATCAGAAGGAAGAGTACCGTTTACACCGTATGATGCTCTTATACGCAAGTCTGTCAACCAATCTTTTACAGGTTGCATAAATTCTTCTTCAATAGTACGCCATGCTCCGGATACAGACCAAAATGTTCCCCAACGATTGTCACGGTGCAAACGTGAACTGCCATCAACACGAAAACTAGCTCCTAGATAATATTTATTTTTGTAATCGTAATTCAAACGGCTTAAATAGGATACCAGTCTGTACCTTGAATCACTTCCCCCTACAGATACTGTTTTCATTCCATTACTAATGGCATGTTTGTCGGGAGTTGTAAAATTGTAAGCTTCCCCTGATAAATAGTCATTGTAGGTATCATCAATTTCATATCCGGCAAGAAAGTCCAAATGATGAATGTTGTTGAAAGTAGTTAAATAGCTTAAGGTGTTACTCCATACCATTTTTTTATATTCTCTTATGCGTTTTACTACTTCTCCATTTTCATCTTCACCGTTGGAAGTACGTGGGTCATACCATTTCTCACCTTTTACAGTAGTGTAATCATAACTGAATGTTGTTTTGAATTTCAGATTTTTTATGATTTCGTATTCGGCATAAAGCGTATTGAATGCGCGTAGCATTTTTTCATGTTTATAATCGTATTCAGCTGATAATTTGGGGTTGCGGTCATTGGCTTTACGAATAAATTTACGATTCCAACTGCCATCTTCATTGTAGACCGGATCTGAAGGAGTAGCCCAATTACGTGAGGAATAGAAAGGAGATGTATAAGTGAATCCTTCGTCATAAACACTCTGATTTACATTTGAGAAAAGTATCTTGGCGCCTACAGTCAATTTGTCTGTTGCACTGAAATCTGCGTTCAAACGCCCTGTTACACGTTCCAAACCGGAACCTTGTACAATACCGTTCTGCTTCATATATGATAAAGAAGAGTAATATTTAAATTTATCGCTGCCACCGGCTAGTGATGCTTCATAGGTAGAATGATGTCCCTTTTGGAAAAGCTCTTTATTCCAGTCTGTGAAACCACACCATGGAATTGGAGCATATTTATCGATTTGCCCATCTGCATAAGTTTTACTTTGTGACATTAGCTCTTCCTCTGATATATTAGGATTTTTATCAGCTAGTTTACGTTGTTGATATAATATCAATCCATTGTAAATATATTCACGTCGTTCTTCTCCCCCCATAACTGGGCGATAATCCATTGCGAAATCATTGCTACCCCAGTCTGCTTTTAATGAAATTTGTGCTTTTCCGCTTTTTCCTTTCTTGGTGGAGATTAAAATAACTCCATTTGCAGCACGTGAACCATAAAGGGAGGCTGCTGCAGCATCTTTTATTACTGTAATATTTTCAATATCCGAGTTGTTTAATGTAGACATTATGTCAAATCCGGAGTCGGAGCTGGTAGCAGCAACAGAACCGGATTGGACGGGAACACCATCGATTACGTATAGTGGAGAATTGCTTGCATTGAAAGAACCCATACCACGAATACGGATAGAAGTGGAGGCACCAGGCTGACCTGAACTGGAAGTGACTTGTACTCCGGGAGCATTACCTTCTAGCAAACTGGAGAATGAAACTACGGGTAAATCTTTTAATTCTCCTGTCTTCACAGTAGAAGCAGAACCTGCGTATGCCGATTTCTTGAAAGTACCATAACCGGTAACAACCACTTCTTCCATAACATTATTATCAGGAGCCATGAC
>QWCB01009306.1_pt1 | contig 14449 bp, 8 predicted proteins | sample 1972511 | NCBI WGS metagenome assembly QWCB01 (sample SAMN09866719, study PRJNA288562) | Human gut metagenome isolate term5_stool, whole genome shotgun sequencing... | isolation source: gut | host: Homo sapiens | place: USA: California
TCCTGCCGATGGTACAGACTTTATCGTTGTGCAAGACTTACCCATCGTAGATCAAGGTGCGGTGCCAAGTTATGACATGTTTGACAATCCAACCACGCCCGTCATACCTTCGGCTTCATACCAAACACCTGTAAACACGAACGCTTCCAACCAACCAGCGTACGACTTTTCTGATATTATTGAAGCAAATGGTGTCCTGGAAATCATGCCAGATGGCTATGGATTTCTGCGTTCCAGCGATTACAATTATCTGTCTTCGCCTGATGATGTGTACGTGGCCAGCTCACAAATCAAGAAGTATGGCCTGAAGACAGGTGATGTGGTGCAATGTCATGTTCGCCCTCCACATGACGGAGAGAAGTACTTCCCATTGACCAACATCGACAAAATCAACGGAAGAAACCCAAATGAGATTCGTGACAGAATACAATTTGAACATCTCACTCCACTCTTCCCGGAAGAGAAATTCACACTCTGTGGCGATAAAGCAACGACAAATCTGTCAACAAGGGTAGTCGACCTCTTCTCTCCTATCGGCAAAGGACAGCGTGCACTCATTGTGGCACAACCCAAAACCGGTAAGACCATCTTGATGAAGGATATTGCCAATGCCATCGCTGCCAACCACCCCGAGGCGTATTTAATGATGCTTTTAATCGACGAACGTCCAGAGGAAGTAACCGATATGGCGCGAACTGTGAATGCAGAGGTCATCGCATCAACATTCGATGAGCCGGCAGAGCGACATGTTAAGATTGCTGGAATCGTGCTCGAGAAAGCCAAACGAATGGTTGAATGTGGGCATGATGTGGTGATATTCCTCGACTCTATTACTCGTTTGGCCCGCGCCTACAACACAGTGAGCCCAGCTTCAGGCAAGGTATTGACCGGTGGTGTGGATGCAAATGCATTACAAAAGCCGAAACGATTCTTTGGTGCAGCCCGCAATATTGAGGGAGGAGGGTCACTGACTATCATCGCTACAGCACTGATTGATACGGGTAGTAAGATGGATGAGGTAATCTTCGAAGAGTTCAAGGGTACCGGCAACATGGAACTTCAATTAGACCGGTCACTTTCTAACAAGCGTGACGACTTGCTGCAAGACAAGACCACGTTGGATAGGATGTGGATTCTGCGCAAGTATATTGCCGACATGAACCCAATAGAAGCAATGAACTCAATTCATGACAGAATGATAAGAACCCACAGCAATGACGAGTTCTTGATGTCAATGAACTCATGATAATGAACGAATATATCGAAATAAAAGGTGCCCGTGTCAACAATCTGAAGAACATCAGCATCAATATTCCCCGAAATCAATTTATTGTTATTGCCGGACTATCGGGTTCCGGCAAATCATCCTTGGCCTTCGACACATTATATGCCGAAGGCCAACGTCGCTATGTAGAATCTCTTTCTTCCTATGCAAGACAATTCTTGGGGCGCATGAGTAAACCCGAATGCGACTTCATCAAGGGGCTGCCACCGGCCATTGCCATTGAACAGAAAGTGATTTCTCGCAATCCTCGAAGCACAGTTGGCACATCAACCGAAATATACGAATATCTACGATTGCTTTTTGCCCGCATTGGCAAGACATACTCCCCCACCAGTGGCGAAGAGGTAAAGAAGCATTCAACTGACGACATCGTCAACTGTACGCAACAATATTCTAAGGGAACCAAGTTTGCCATCCTGGCTCCATTGCACCTGATTGAAGGCAGAACGCTGGAAAAACAACTTGAAATGGAAATTCAAGAGGGCTACACTCGTCTTTGGTTCAAGAATGATTTCGTGAGGATTGACGACTTTCTGGCTGACAAAGAGGCGTTGGAAAAAGCAAAGATTGATGAGATTTTCCTGTTGATTGACCGCCTGTCTGTTGACGACGCCAAGGATGTTATCTCCCGACTGATAGACTCTGCAGAAACTGCTTTCTACGAAGGACACGGCGAATGCCGACTGGTGTTCTTCCCCTCCAACATAACTTATGAGTTTTCCATGCGTTATGAAGCTGACGGAATGACCTTCGAGGAGCCCAATGACAACATGTTTTCATTCAATTCTCCTTTGGGAGCTTGCCCCACTTGCGAAGGATTTGGTAGCATCATTGGCATTGATGAAAAACTGGTTATCCCCAACTCTACCCTCAGCGTCTACGATGGTTGTGTACAATGCTGGCACGGTGAAAAGATGGGACAGTGGAAAGATGAGTTTTGTCGACGCGCGAAACTTGACGACTTCCCGATATTCAAACCCTACCTGGAGTTGACAAGAAAAGAAAAAGACATGCTGTGGCATGGCTTACCATCCGACATGCACAAAGACGAGCGTGACCGAGTGAGCATTGATGCCTTTTTCCAAATGGTGAAAGAAAATCAATACAAGATACAATACCGTGTCATGATGAGTCGCTATCGCGGCAGAACCACTTGCCCAACCTGTCATGGCACACGCCTGAAAAGAGAGGCCAGTTGGGTGAAAATCAACGGCATGAGCATCACTGACCTGGTAGAAATGTCCATCACCAACCTCCACACATGGTTCAAACAACTTGCTTTAGACGATCACGATGCAAAGATTGGTAAACGATTGCTCACCGAAATCAACAACCGATTGCAGTTTCTCATTGACGTGGGACTGGGCTATCTCACTCTCAACCGCCAATCCAACACCTTGAGTGGCGGTGAGAGTCAGCGCATCAACCTCACCACCTCACTGGGAAGTTCCTTGGTGGGCTCACTTTACATCCTGGATGAACCCAGCATTGGCCTACATAGTCGCGATACAAAACGATTGATCAGTGTGCTAAAAAAACTACAAGCACTGGGCAATACCGTCATTGTGGTGGAGCATGACAAAGAAATCATGCAAGCCGCTGACACCTTGATAGACGTAGGTCCCAACGCGGGTAGATTGGGTGGAGAAATTGTTTTCAATGGATCCATCAAAGATATTGATCGCAACAAGGAACAATTTGCCAAGCAGTTCTCTCGTTCTCATACCATCCAATACCTCACAGGAAAAGAAAAAATCGATAAACCCAGTTCTCGAAGGTCATGGAACATGGCCATCGAACTGAAAGGTGCCAGACAAAACAACTTGAAGGGAATTGATGTAAAATTCCCCCTAAACGTGCTGGATGTGGTGACTGGCGTTAGCGGATCGGGTAAGTCAACCCTGGTGAAAGGTATTCTATACCCCGCCTTAAAGCGACATTTGAATGAGGTAGCCGATCAGCCTGGCGAATATATTTCGCTGGAAGGCGACTGGAAACACATCGAGCATGTAGAGTTTGTTGACCAAAATCCCATAGGCAAGAGCACGCGCAGCAATGCGGCAACCTACGTTAAGGCTTACGATGCCATCAGACAATTGTTTGCCGAACAACCGCTCGCCAAGCAAATGGGCTTCTCACCTCAATACTTCTCCTTCAACACCGATGGCGGTAGATGCGAAGAATGTAAGGGCGCAGGAACCATCACCGTTGAGATGCAGTTTATGGCCGACCTCGAATTGGAATGTGAAGCGTGCCATGGCCAACGATTCAAGAAGGACATACTGGATGTGCGGGTAGATGGCAAAAACATCAATGACGTGCTGAACATGACGGTTGCGGAGGCTCTTGAGTTTTTCAATCGCTTGAATGAGAAAACGGTGGTCAGCCGACTGCAACCGCTGGATGACGTGGGGTTGGGATACATCAAGTTGGGACAAAGCTCGTCTACGCTTTCGGGTGGTGAAAACCAACGCGTAAAACTGGCTTACTTCATTGGACGCGAGAAGCAAGAACCTACCTTATTTATCTTTGACGAACCAACCACCGGACTACATTATCTGGACATCAAACGTCTGTTGTCAGCATTCGATGCATTGATAGAACGAGGACACTCCATCATCGTCATCGAACACAATCTGGATGTCATCAACTATGCCGATTATGTCATTGACCTCGGTCCTGACGGAGGTGACAAGGGCGGTTCTTTGGTTGTCGCAGGCACACCTGAAGAGGTAGCCAAGTGTAAGGAAAGTCTTACCGGCCAGTACCTCAAAGCTGAGCAGTCGTAGAAACCAGCAATATCGGGCTTAAACGCAACCACTCTCATATTTACAATCAACCATGAATCGCAGCGAGCTATCCATCTTAATCCCTACCTACAACGATTATTGCGTAGATTTGGTCAAAGCACTGGCTTGTCAAGCAGCGAACATACCCAAACTACACTATGAAATCATTGTGGTAGATGATGGTTCCACCCGCCCAGAAACCAAACTGCAAGCCACTGAAATCAATGCGTGGGACAACTGTAGGTTCATCAGTAGAAACATCAATGTAGGGCGTGCTAAAATTCGTAACATACTCACTGTGATGGCGCGCCATCACTGGCTGCTGTTCTTGGACAGTGACATGAAAATCACGAGAGACGATTTCATTCTGCAATATCTTCAAGCCGACCGGCATGCAATGGTCATCTATGGCGGCAACTGCGTGCAACGCCCGCTCAAACCAACCGATGGAACGTTGAAATATCATTATGAAGCAGCGGCAGAGGATTCACACTCGGCTGCAGAGCGAAATAAGTCACCCTATCAACAGTTTAACACGTCCAACTTCCTGGTGGCCAAGTCGGTGATGGAGGCCCATCCTTTTGATGACCGAATACAAACCTATGGCTATGAAGACGTGCTGTTTGGCAGGTCTTTGGAGGCAGCCGGCATCAACATTTACCACATTGACAATCCTGTTGGTTTTCAACAATTTGAATCAAATGTCAGCTTCCTGGCAAAGACGGAGGAAGCCATGTACACGCTCAACTTATACCACGAAGAACTGAAAGGCTATTCGAAAGTTTTGGATGCTTACCACAAACTTCGTCTTCTGGGCCTGGCCCCGCTCCTTCGGTGGCTCTTTCATGCCGCACAAATAAAGATGAAAGCCAATCTACTGGGTACCCATCCCTCTCTCTTCATCTACAAATGTTACAAATTAGGGTTTTACGCAACCATTGCACACGGAAAACATCGTGACAAAAAAGAGATAAAAGAATAAATTTTGCTGGACGCTAATTCAGGTGCTGAATTTTAAAGATAATTGAAAGAATTGGCTTTTTAGCGTTTGGCGTAACGCATTGAACCTCAAGTGATTCCGTTGGAATCTTTTGTGATTCGGCTGGAATCATTTCCAATATTCTTGCATTTTGATATAATTGGATATATAACAATGTGTTAAACTGTTTTGCTAAACTTTCACTTTGCAGTTGTTTTTGTGGTGGTAACACACCAGTAACACATTGTGTATATGACCCAACAAGAATCAAGGATAAGGTGCATCAAAAATTAAAAAACTTAGCATAACACCTACTCCATCTAAATAACGAAACAAAGATAGCTGTTTTTCTTGAATATGACAACTAAACTCATAAAAGATTCAATCAAAGAATACAAAAATAATCATTGAATGACAATAAAGAGCATCAACAATTAAGGTAGGTTCTATTAATTCATATATTAACGTGGGGTTGAGATACGATTTATCATAGCAGAAGAGGTATTCGCCACCATCTTCAGTCAGGAGGCCAGCAAGGATTCTCTTTCAATATACCTCAGCTTGTCTCATTGTTTCTTGGTAGCCGTTAATACGTAATCAAACCTCTCACGCTCCTATAGGGCTCGTCCTGAATTTTTCCAGAAGTGTTTTTGTATTTTATTCTATTTTTAAAGTCTTTGTAACTTCTGCTGACTATCTTTGTGCCATTTATCAACCATTCAAGCATGAAGAACTCAAAGAAACTTTCCCTTGTCCATGGGGTACAGCGGCTGGCCTACCTCCTCCTCTTGTCCGCATGCCTCCTCGCTTGTTCGTCTGAGGAGAACGGTACAATGCCTGGCACACCCCTTTCTTTCACGACACTGGTCTATATGATGGCCGACAACTCCATGGATTCACAGGTGGACTATGCGGTCGGTCAGCTCAAGCAGGGAATGAAAAGCAAGGATGTGGGTAACACGGTGGTCTATCTCGACCGACAGGATGCTTCACCACGACTGTTCCGCATTTCAAGGCAGGGAGAAGAAATACCCCTTAAAGACTATCCAGAGGAGAATTCGGCCAAGGCGGAAACGCTGGTGCGTGTCATTGGTGAGACTAAGCAGCTTGTCCCTGCCGACCATTTCGGGCTTGTGCTGTGGGGACATGCCACGGGATGGCTGCCGGGAGGCTATTCGCACCACATCATGCAGGTCAGCGTCCCTTCACGTCAAAATCTCAACACCCGATATATGGGCCTTGACGGCACGCCCAACGAGGCAACCACCTCTCCATTGATAGAGATAGACGCCCTGGCCAAGTTGCTGCCCGACCACGTGGCTGACTACATTTGGTTCGACGCCTGTCTGATGGCGAATGTCGAGACGTTCTACCAGCTGCGCCACAAGTGCCAGTACCTCATCGGGTCGCCCACGGTAGTACTTGCCGAAGCCCAGTACGACGTTTCGGGCATTCCCTATGCCAAGGTGCTGCCTTTTCTGTTCGGTGGAAAGGATGCTTTGGTGCAGGCCTGCAAGACCTATTATCGTCACTATGAGGGAAAGAAATACAGCAATATGCGCTCTGCCACGATTACACTGGTTGATGCGTCCAAGATGGATGCCCTCTACCAGCATGTGAACGTCCTTTTGAAGGATAGGCTGTCCTGCGTGGAGACGATGGACACCCGCACCCTGCAAGCCTACCATCGTGACAATGACCCACACGTCTTTTTCGACCTGGCTGACATGGTTCATCAGTCAGCGGACCAAGCCACTTCGACATTCGACAAAGCCCTGTCCGATGCGGTGCTCTACAGGGCCGCCACCGACAAGTTCCTTGACCAGCTTACGCTCGTCACCGGCCATTGCTGCGGGCTGAGCGTCTATGTTCCTTTGAAGCAATGGAACGCCACGAAAGAATACAAGTATTATTTCAGGGAAATGGAGTGGAGCAATGTGTATGGAGCTAATACTCCTTGAACATCAGTAGGGTATGGGAACATACCCAGGAGCAGGGGATGCGGACTCCTCATTCCAAACATACGATGCTGGTTTCCATTCCCTGGAAGTCATATCGTTTCATAGAGCCGAAAGAGAAGAAGAGGGGTTCCGGAGTAATCTGATAGATCTGCATGAATCCTTTAGCAACATCTTGTGGAGTTGGGACAGCCTCCCTACCGTCCTTTGCCGAAACAATGCACAGTCGGTGGTGGAACGAACTAATATAGTCTTTGACAACACTTGATTTACAAAGCAACTCCAGTGCCGCATTCAGTTGTTGACGAGCTCTTATCTTTTTTTTGGCGATTTTTCCTTCTGATAATTCTTGGATAATAAAATATTTCTTGCCTTCATCTGTATTATAAACTATTAAGTCTGGACGAGGTTCTTCCTTGAGCATGGCGACCTTCGCGTTCCCTTGCCCATCATTGAAGACAAACTGATTCATATATTCCTCAAAGCAGACAAATCTAAGTGGATAAGTATTATCTGGAGTTCCATTGATATAAGAAGCTGCCCCGGATCCATAGGCTTTCTTGATAGAGAGGGAGCTGTTTTTGGGGTCTTGGACATCAAACAAATATTCGCTTATATCTTCTATCCGAACTTCAGGTACAGACTTCCATTCAGGTGCTTGTCTTATCCTTTTCTTGTTGATAACCTCCAAGACATCCGACCGTAGGTAATCTTCCAATTCCATCCGTGTTCAATTATTGTATTCCGTGTACATTTCTGCAATGGGATCAGACATCAGACGGGCATCAATAATCGTGTCGCCTTGAGCTGTCTTCATCTTCAATGAAACGGCGGTTCCATCCATAATAGCATAGACATCCACTTTATCCGGATCCATACAAGCCTTCGTTTGCTCGCCTTTGACAAGCCGCTTCATCAGCAAGTTGAGATAGTTAACCAAATATGGACTATGAGTGGCCATCATCAGCGTCATATTGTACGGATGGTCGGTCCTAAAACAACGCTCAACAAGAAAATCCATCAATGAAGCCTGATTGTCAGGATAGAGGCTCAGCTCAGGTTCCTCTATCAGGATATGAACATTCTTTTGCTCTATTTCTCCAATATTCTGAGCAGTGTTAAAGTATTTCAACCGATCTCCTGCCTGCAAATACTGAAACAACGAAGTATCCATAGATTTCTTAGGGTCGAAATAGCGGGAATAATATTCTACGATCAAGCTCATCGGAATGACATTCTGCATTCCAGAAGATGCGTTCTTCAGACTGACATTATAAGGTTGGTTGTCCTGATTTTCACCCATTACTTTATATTTGGCAGCACTGCCACTCTTTTCCACCTTGAACTTTACGCCGAGATAATCTACAGGAAATTCCTCGATGACTCCCTGCGCCAGCAGAAAATTTTCCATCGTATCCTCTAGATAATAATTAGCATTTTTTCTATTAAATTTATTGTCAACCAGATCCGGTAAAATCACTCTCTTGTCGGACAAGAAGCATATTTTCTCCAAACTCAAATCTTTGGGACTTATAGTTATGGTGGCATCCAGTTTACCATTGCGATAAGCAATTTCGTATTCACCTCTCCGATAGATAATCTTCGTCTTCGTATTCTTCTTGTCCCTATATTCTTCGAGACCAGATGTGCGAAGCAAAGCTTGAAAATCAAACCTAATCCCATTATCATTGATGTCGGCCTGTTTTACATACGAGCGAAGTACGACCCGTTTATAAATCCATCGGAACATAGACAGCAATTTCATAACGGTACTTTTTCCGCTTCCTGATTCACCAACAAGCAATGTCAGTTGAGCTATATGATCTAATTCAACATCCACGATGGGACCGAAATGCTGGATTCTTATATATTCATTCATGATGATATTTCTTTATGACAAGAGTTGTTTGGTGCAAAGATAAGCAATATATATAAGAAAACAATATTATCTTTATAAATAATACTCTCTTTACGGGCTTCTTCTCACTCCGTAAACATCAGCAGGGCTAAGAGCATGTAGCCACCTTGAATCAGAGCAAGGCGGATATTCCTGCGCATGAGGCTATATTTCTTATATGTATCTATTCAATACTTTCGAGACGATGGATTCAATCTCCCGACTGGCTATGCCACCTGAGGCATCCGCCGACTCATCCTCCATGCTGTTCACGGCGACCTTAAGTTGCTCTTTATCATCCAAGGATGCCAGACCGTACTTTTTTTGCAGTGCTTCTTTTCGGTATAGGTCGATGACCTGACAGCGGGCTAAGTTCATCAGGAAACCCTTAATCCCGTCCGACGATTCGAGGTGCGTCAATTCTTCTGCTCTTTCCAGGAGGGTAAGCCACAGAGACTGCGCCATGTCGCTGGCAGCCTCCTTGCCGTGCGTCCTGCAATAATAGGTAATTAGAGTATCCTCATACCGTGTGTAAAGAGTGGAAAAAGCCTTCTGCCACCCTTCACATCTTGATGCAATCATCCGGAGCGCTTCAAGATCATCCATTTCCGTTGTCTCACCTACGATCGATCGCTGTTCATAGATTAACATGCGGCAAAGGTAGTTTGGGATTATTAAAATATCAATACAATTTTATGAATAATCTGTTATGAAAAATAGAAGCGTTCATGCGGCCCTTTCTTCTGGAAAGCCATTAAAATAAGGATAAGAGAAAACTTAACATGATTGTAACGTGATTTGCGGTAAAGGTCACCCCTTTTCTTCGGTATTATATATAGAGGGGCATCTCATTTTTGAGTACCATTCGGACGTCATGCCTGCGCACCGGGAGCATTAATGCCCTTCATGGAAAATGAAACCAGAGTTCGGTTAAGAACTCAACATCATGATTTCCGATCGATGTAAACTAATTATGGATTGATTATGAATGAGTATATGAACGAGGAAAAGAGGAAGTACGGCAAGGAAGCCTGTGACTTCTACAATAAGTACATGGCATCGTCTTCTGACACCCCTCTCCAGGCAGATGACCTTGAAGACGACATGCCGGAAGATTCCCCGACAAGGGTCTCTCCACTGAAAGCCTGGCAAATTGAGCAATGCAAGCACATGACCCGAAAGGCACTGTCTGCTCGACTGGGCTTCAACATCGTGGGTTCACCACGGACGGCAAGGCCCAGGTTCTTTGGCATTGCAGCAGCGGTGCTAATCCTCTTCGGTGTAGGCATCATGCTCACCTGGCTTGACCTGCAGCCTGTTCCGCAGCATCGCCTACAGCAGTTGGCTCACTGTGTCACCGACACCACAATCACCCTGCCCGACGGCACGCGGGTGGATCTCCAGGCTGGTAGTTCCCTCTCCATCGCCGACGATTTTGGACGTTCTTCCCGTGTGGTCGCCCTAAGTGGGCAAGCATTCTTCGATGTCGCCACCGATTCTGCCCGCCTGTTCACTGTCGAAGCCGGACAGCTCCACGCCGTAGTTCACGGCACATCTTTTAATGTGCTCGCCCATCCTGGGCAGGCTATCAGCGAGATTACCGTGAGCAGCGGATGCGTCGAGGTGAAGAAAGCCCACGGTGGACACTCCTTCGGCCGTTATCGTCACGGCGACCAAATCGCCTACGATGCCAGGACAGCACGGGCAACGGTACATCAGGTAGACGTGGACGACATGACTGAATGGCAACGTCATGAGTTTCGCCTGACCGATGCCACGCGACAGCAGTTCTGCGACAAGATACGTCGCCACTTCGGCAAGGAGATCGTCATTCGCGACAATGCCATCGATGCCTCCGCCCGCATCAACTATTCGGCCACCGCAGCGCGTCCCACCGTGACCAACGTGATGAATGATATCTGCGTCATCTTTAATGTGCAGTATGCCGACCTGGGCAATGCCATCATCATCTCAACTCGGTAAGGGCATGCAGACGATATTAAAAGCGGAGCGTGATGAATCACGCCCCTACGACAAAACAAGAATATCAATAAACAAAAACAAAACAATGAAAAAAAGGAATTACACCTTTCCCCAATCCTTTATCGCAGGGTTTCTGCTGCTGGTAGGAGGTCTGGTCGTATGGCCGTCATTACGCGCCAATGCGACATCTGCCAGTAGTATGGGCACAACAGCAAACACCCCCACAGCAACAGTCAAAAGCTCAGTGGCGACAGCCGACTATCCGAAGGAAAAACTCAGCAGCCGACTCAAGAGAATACACCAGCAATACGGTGTAGACATCAACTACGACTCGTCCAACATGGCTACCATCACCGTGAAGGCCTCGCAAAAAGTTAGTGTAGAGAACGATCTCGCCAATGCACTCGCCGCCACACCTTACAGCTACAGGAAAGGTGCAGGAGCCAAGTCGTACGTAGTCTATAAAGATGCCAACAAGCCACAGCTCACACCAACCGCTCAGAGACAGGCTTCTGCTACTACAGGGCGTGGCACCATTGCGGGAACGGTGCTCGACAAGGAGGGATTCCCCGTCATCGGCGCCACCGTCATGGTGGTGGGCATGAGCGGCAAGGGAGGCGTCACCGATATCAAAGGGCACTACGCCATCACCGGTCTGCCCAGCCGCTCGTTCACCGTCGAGGCCTCGTGCATCTCCTTTCAAAAGATGCGCATCTCCGATGTCAAGGTGCGCGGCGGCAAGTCCACGCCGCTCGACTTCATCCTGCAGGAGGCCACCAATGAGCTGCAGGGCGTCACCGTCACGGCGTCCTACGGCAATGCCACTACCAATGCCTTGCTCGCCCAGCAGAAGAACCGCATGGCCATGAGCGACGGCATCAGTGCCGACCTTATTCGCAAGACCCCCGACAACAACGTGGCGCAGGTCTTGGGCCGCGTCTCGGGTGTCACCATCGACAAGGGTAAATATGTGGTGGTGCGCGGCATGAGCGAACGTTACAACAACGTGCAGCTCAACGGGGCCGCCCTGCCCAGCACTGAGCCCAACAAGCGCAACTTCTCTTTCGATGTCATCCCCGCCGGACTGGTGGACAAGGTGACCATCGCAAAAACCTTCACCCCCGACTTGCCCGCCGAGTTCACGGGCGGATTGGTGGAGGTCAACACGCTGTCCGTGCCCACCAAGAAGTTTCTCAACGTGAGCATCGGCACGGGTATCAATACCATTTCCACCGGCAAAACCATGGAGACGGGCATCAACTACGCCTCCGACTATCTCTTCGGCAATATCAAGGATCGCAAGTGGGCCACCGAGGACCATTCCGCCGAGGCAGCTGACGTGTACTGCAAGAACGCCGCACAGCGCAACCCCATCCAGTTTTTCAAGTACAAGGCCTTGCCGCTGCAGACCTACTCGCTCACGGCAGGCATTCCCATCACCCTGCACAACGGCCACAAGCTCGGCGCTGTGCTCGCCCTGACCTACCGCAACGAACAGACCATCCACAACATCAAGGAGGCACGTATGATCAGTGCCGACTCTCTCTTTCGCACCAACCGAGCCTATAACTTCGTCACTGCCACTGGTGCCGTACTCAACATGGGCTGGCAGGCGCGCAACCACAAAATTACGTGGCGCAATCTCTTCAACAACCGCTTCACCCACACCACCACCGACCGCTTTATCGTCACCGATTACACCGCATGGTGGACCAGAGAGCTCTACAGCAACCCGCTGCGCACGTGGATGTTCCAGACACAGATGGACGGCGAGCACAAGTTCTGGGAGGATCAGCTCATCCTCACCTGGAATGCCTCCTACAACAAGGTGAACCGCACCAACCCCAACACTGCATTGGTCGAAGCGAATATGGTAGGTGACCGCTATACGACGAATATCTTTGGCTGGGGACCCGAAAGTGGTAGCTTTATGGCATCTGATATTGGAGGGGGGCATCTGATGTATTCCGACCTGAACGAAAGTAAGAAGACCGTAGGTGGCAACGTGGAGCATCCTTTCGAGGTGGCAGGCAACAAGCAGCGTGTCAAGGCTGGCTACATGGGTACCTTTCGCCGGTCCGACTTTTTCCAGCAGTACATCAAGCCCCACATGACAAGCCCTACCGGCCAATTACCGGATAATGGCTTACCCCTCAACGATGCCTTCAATCCCAAATGGTTCGAACAGGGCTTTGCGGTATATTCGCCGGCCGGCATCAATGGTTCATACGCTGACTATTACGAGGGCAGCCAGGACGTGCATGCCGCCTACCTGATGGGCGATTTCACTTTCTTCAACCGTCTCCACCTCACCGCTGGCGTGCGTATGGAGGATGCCCAAACAAGCACCACCACGAGAACAGCCATCCTGACTTCTACGAGTGTTAACTGGAACGACACTACTATTTCCATTAAAAACACCGACTGGCTGCCCGCTGCCACCTTGGTCTATAACATCACGCCCACGCTCAACGCCCGCCTGGCCTTCAGCAAGACCCTTGCCCGCCCTGAGTTCCGTGAACTCACGTTCACCCCATACTATAGAGTGGAAGACCGCATGATTACCTATACAAAATTTGGAGATTACGTCAAGCAGTCCAAAATCACCAACTGGGACCTGCGCTTCGAGTGGTACCCATCCCTGGGCGAGGTGGTCTCATTGAGCCTATTCCACAAGAAGTTCAAGGATCCGGCAGAGGTCTATACCTGGCTAAGACAGGACGGTCACAACTACGACGAGATTCATGCCAATCTGCCCGAAGCCACCGCCAAGGGCATCGAGCTGAACGTGCGCAAGTCGTTAGGATTCCTGCTGCCTGGCTCCTTCCTCCGTGACCTTTGGTTCACGGGCAACTTCTCGATTATCGATGGTACAGTGAAACTCAACTACGATGAGAGCATACAGAACAGTTATAAGAATCGCAGACGCCCATTAATGGGAATGTCGCCCTACACCGTGAACGCGGGGTTGGGCTACTTCGGTAAGAAGTTTAGCGCTACAGTCAACTATGGGCGCACGGGGCGCAAACTGGTTCTCTCCGCAGAAAATGCAGGATTTGACCTTTATGAGAATCCCCGTAACGTACTCGACCTACAGCTCGCCGCCAAGTTCCTGAAAGAGCGGCTTGAAGTAAAGTTCAATGCGAGCGATCTGCTCCATGAGGACTACATCATTTACAGAAACTGTAAAGGAACATACGTTAACGGAAATTATGAAAATCCGCAACCCACTACCGATTTGGGCATGGACTACAATCCCGGCGACTGGGTCATCAGCCGCATCAACAAGGGGATAAATCTGTCCCTGACGGTAAGTTATCAACTTTAATTCACCCGTAAGGGTACTACATCAATTCGAGATAGTATGCAAAAGGACCAGATACGAGAAAGTCCAGCCAAGTAAGATAACAACAGTGGAACTTTTCATCCTTGACGGTCCCGAGGCATCTATTAATAATCATTTATTAACTAAATTCATTCTATTATGAAGAATTTTAAAAAGTTCGCCATGCTCCTCGTAGCAGTCATGGCAGTGGGAGTCACAATGACTTCGTGTTC
>QWCB01002706.1_pt1 | contig 14442 bp, 11 predicted proteins | sample 1972511 | NCBI WGS metagenome assembly QWCB01 (sample SAMN09866719, study PRJNA288562) | Human gut metagenome isolate term5_stool, whole genome shotgun sequencing... | isolation source: gut | host: Homo sapiens | place: USA: California
CTTCCAGATACAGCACGATGCTGGACAGGAATGTGCTACTTCGTTAAAAACGTGATGAAGTTCCTCAGGGAACTTTGTCTTGCCCTGACCGAAATCTGGTGGTTTTTCATCATTATCGTCACTATGAGGGGCTACGTCTGCTACCCTCTGTCTGTGAAGAGATAATAATTCAGCAGACCCTAATTAAATATAAATCTGAGTGGCGAGAAACTATAAAAGTACACCTTTCTCATTGCATTGTTATATAGTACACTTTTAGTACGCGTCGAAAAAGAAAAATCCCTTGTAAATCAACGACTTACAAGGGATTTATAGTACCCAGACCCGCATTTGAAATATTAAATATGGGAACACCTTATTTAATCCTATTAAATCTCATTATTTAATATAAATAACTAATAATCAACGCAATAAAGTAATAACGAATTTAATTTGGTTGAAAATGATAAAAATAAATTTAGGATGACTGGGAACAATTTGGGAACAATTATATATCTTTGCAGCTGAACTAAAAGCATTGATTTATGAAGGTTACTGCATTCATCCGAAAGACCGCAAAAAAGAATGATACGGATAGTATGGCTACTATCTATTTTCGTTTGCGTGACGGAAAGAAAGACATTAAGGCTGCTAGTGAGCTTGCAATTAATCCCAATCATTGGAGTAGTGAGAAGCAAGGGTACAAAGACCGTGTTGCACTGGTTTCTGAAGAGAATAAGTTGCACTTGGCACAGAGCATACAGGATATTGTCTCAATTATTACAGAGCAGTATTCAGCAGATGCCGATAATGAATGGCTCGCAATGATTATCGACAAGTATCATCATCCTAACCATTATAAGACGGAAGAAGAACTGATGCAAGAAAACAAGCCCAAGCTCTTAGAACTCTTTGATAAATTTCTCGTAGAACATAAACTATCAGCAGTACGAGTAAAAAACTTTAAGGTTATTAGGCGTTCGCTGGCACGGTACGAAATGTATGTCAAGACTGTAAAACGAGGACATCGTGACTTTGTTCTTGATGTTGATGATGTTACTGCTGATACTTTGAGAGATATGTGGGATTTCTTTGAAAATGAACATATCTACTATGAGAAATATCCTAAGTTGTATGAGGCTTTTCCTGAGAAACGAGTACCTTTACCAAGAGGTAAGAATACTTTGATAGATAGGTTTTCTCGTATCAGGACATTCTTTATATGGTGTTACGATAAGAAAATCACAACCAACCGTCCTTTTGATGAGTTTCCATTAGACGAATGTACCTATGGGACACCTTATTATATTACCTTAGATGAGCGTGACCAAATATTTGATGCGGATTTATCTGAACACCCACAGCTTGCTATTCAACGAGATATTTTTATTTTTCAAACCTTGATAGGTTGTAGAGTTAGCGATTTATATCGGCTGACCAAGAGAAACATAGTCAATGAGGCTATAGAATATATTCCTAAAAAGACCAGAGAGGGTAATCCTGTAACAGTTAGAGTACCCTTGAATAGCAAAGCAAAGACAATATTAACTCGCTATAAGGACTACGGGGGTGCAAAGTTATTTCCATTTATATCAGAACAAAAGTATAATGTGGCTATCAAACGCATTTTTCAAGAAGTAGGTGTAGATAGGATTGTAACAATCTTAGACCCTTTGACACATGATGAGGTGAAGCGACCTATATATGAGGTAGCAAGTAGCCATTTGGCAAGACGCACATTCATTGGTAATATCTATAAGAAAGTAAAAGACCCGAATTTAGTTTCCGCATTGTCAGGACACAAAGAGGGAAGTAAAGCCTTTAGACGGTATAGAGATATTGACGAAGAAATGAAGAAAGATTTAGTAAAACTTTTAGACTGATTGAGCTATGAAAGGAAGTTTTGAAGATTTCAAACAACTTATAAAAGAGTGGCTTGATACACATCCGAAAGAATATGGTTCATTTGTTGAAGAGATGAACCGTAAGGATAGTGCTGGGTTTCAGAAAGTCTTTATGTTAGTTGTAAAGATTGTACCGAAGTACAAGAATGAGGTCAAGAAAAGAATGTACAATGATACACTGAAAGATTTTTCTGATTTGGAAGAGATGCTTACTAATTCTGACCTTGCAGAACGCTTGATACATGAATTTCATAATACTGACAGGAAATCAATAGTTCCAGCAATGCTTGCATGGTTATATTTTGGTCGTAGTTATGAATGCATGGTAGAACACGGTGAGAACCTTATTCAAAACAGCAAGATCAACCGACTGCACAAATGGATGCTTTCGTTGATGATAAAATACATTATTCGTAGAAGTGTATCATCAGAGGAAAGAACAAAGGAAGATTGGAAAGAGTTTCAACAATACCAGAAAGCTATAGGCTCCGATGGACTTATCGAATCTGCTTTAGAAGAGGAAGCCTCCATCATTGATAAACCAGCCGTAAGTAGTAAAAGGCGTGGCAGACCAAAGGATGAGAGAACCTTAGAAGAACTTCTAAAGCCTGTAGAAAAGAAAGAGTTACTATCAAAAATTAGAACTCGGATATTAACCAAGCCAAAGGAGAAAGACATTGTTTATCTTAAAATTGCTCTGGAAGAGGATTGTTTACTCGAAGAATGTGATATTGCACCATTCTACAGAGCATTATCAGACTATTTCAATGTTCGTCTAATAGGACTTAGAGGTGTTCAGAATGCCTACAAGGAACTTTCCGAGAGCATAGGAAAGACTGGAATAAGGTTGATGGACAGAGGAGAAGATCGCACTTCGATAGATGAAATTAAAGCCTTTTTATCAGAATAAAAGTTCGTTTAATTCGCTTAATCTTTATATGAATTAAGCGTTTGGTAAATCGTTGAAAAGCAATCATTTCACGATATAAATTTGCAGTCGTCATCTCGACCGAGGTGGCGACTTTTTGTTTGCAAGCCACCGACAACAGGAAGTCAAACAAGCTGGTGGAGTCTAAAAAATATGACCGATATTTTATCTATCATTCAAGGCTCTAACGCACATGTGCGATTAGAGGTGTCAGGTGAGGACTTGTTGGCATTTTCCAACGATCTTATTAACCGCGCGAAAGACGAACTTACAACTATCGTTGAAGAATCACGCAAGGAGCGCTTTCTTTCTAAGGAAGAGGTAAAACAGCTATTTGGAGTTTGTAATGCTACTTTGTGGCATTGGGGAAAGAAGAACTATCTGAAGCCTATAAAGGTAGGGAACAAGGTCAGATACAGAATGTCTGATGTGCAGAAAATCTTAGGTAACGCAACCTCACAAATATAATACTATGGAAAAGGAAGAATATATCCGAGTTGGTACCACCTTATATAAATTGGTAAACCAACCCAAGTTAGGTGGTGGTTTTGTACGCAAGCGTATCGTTTGGAACAACGAAACATTGCGCCAAGATCACGGTAAGGACTTCATTGCAAGTGTACCTAAGTACAATGGTTTTTGTACCTTGCCAGACCATGTAAACTATCAACCTGTTGTTGCAAACTTCCTCAATCTCTATGAGCCGATAGACCATGAGCCAAAAGAAGGAACATTCCCTCATATCGAAGCCCTTGTGGCGCATATATTTGGCGAACAGTACGAGTTAGGAATGGATTATTTGCAGCTGCTCTATCTAAAGCCCATTCAGAAGTTACCTATCCTTCTGTTGGTATCAGAAGAGCGCAACACAGGTAAAAGTACCTTCCTCAACTTCCTTAAAGCCATCTTTAAGGACAATGTAACCTTTAATACGAATGAGGATTTTCGCAGTCAGTTCAATGCTGACTGGGCAGGAAAGCTCATTATCGTAGTAGATGAAGTGCTGCTTAACCGTAGGGAAGACAGTGAACGACTAAAGAATCTAAGTACCACACATACCTACAAGGTGGAAGCCAAAGGAAAAGACCGCTCTGAAATAGCCTTCTTTTCCAAGTTTGTGCTCTGTTCCAACAACGAGTACCTCCCTCTTATCATAGATATGGGAGAAACCCGCTATTGGGTAAGAAAAATAGAAAAACTGCAATCTGATGATACAGATTTCCTCAAGAAGCTCAAAGAAGAAATACCTGCCTTTCTATTTTTTCTCCAGCATCGCACACTAAGTACCCAAGAAGAAAGCCGTATGTGGTTCAATCCTAAACTCACGGAAACACCAGCTTTAAAACGAATTATTAGGAGCAATCGTAACAAGTTGGAGATTGAAATGGCAGAACTTGCCATTGACATTATGCAACAGATGAATATCAGGGAATATTCCTTCTGTCTGAATGATATTGTTTCACTACTCAACTTCACACAGGTGAAAGCCGAAAAAGGGCAAGTGCGTAAAGTAGTACAGGATATTTGGAAGCTACAACCAGCAAGTAATACGCTTTGCTATACCACTTACCAGATAGATTACAACCGCCCCAACTATTATTCTGATGTCAGGCACATGGGAAGGTACTATACGGTCACCCTCGAACAACTTTTAGCGTTATAACCCTTATTATTTTGATGAATTGATGAAAAGAGAATATAACTCACTAAACATAAGGGAAATAAATACTCATCAAAAAGACATCATAAATAAATCATTGATGAAGAGGTTATTGCTATCCAAAAGAGAAATTATCATGTATATACATGGTTCATCTTTTGGTCAGCAGTAAATCCCGAACAAGTGAAGTCGCGATAATCCTACTTCGTGAAGTAGGCAGCACTTTTGTCCGCACAAAAGTACAACTTGCTACTCTAAAAAATATACTCTTCTTCTATGAAAAGACAAAATATCGAGATTGTGAAATATAGAAGTCATGATTATATGATAAAAAGATAATGGCTTTATATGATAAAAAGATATAGCGATGAGGATAATATGAAATCATCATATCCTAATCATGTCGTAAGGATAACAAGATATTAACATCTGTTTTCTTCATAAACTTACTAAACTATAGCAATAGGATTGTTCCAATAGTTCCTCTTCATTTCCCTCATGATAAATACTTTGATGAATAAATGATGAGTGGTACATTCTCTGAATATCAATCACTTATCCCCAAATTCATCAAATCATCAATTTTCTAACAACATCTAAACTGTACGAATATGAATATCGAAACCGCAAAACAGATAAAACTACAAGACTTTCTACAAGCGATAGGGCATACTCCTATCAAAGTAAGTGGTGAAAAGCTCTATTACAAATCACCCTTTAGGAATGAAACAGTAGCATCGTTCAAAGTCAATACAAAACTTAATCTTTGGTATGACTTCGGACTAGGCAAAGGAGGTAGCATCATCGCACTTGCAGAAGAGTTATACCATTCAAGAGATATTTCCTATTTGCTTGCACAAATAGCAAAATTAACTCTAGGTATATCAGCTATGAGCTATCATTCCTATCAACCTACAAAGACAGCGGTACCAGAAGAGTCTGCTTTTAAGGATATAAAAGTGTATGAACTATCTCACCCTGCTTTACTTCGTTATCTCTCTGAGCGCAAAGTGGATTTAGAGATCGCTCAAAAGGAATGTGTAGAACTTCATTTTACCCATAAAGATAAAACCTACTTCGCTATAGGTTTTGCTAACAAGGCTGGTGGCTACGAACTTCGCAACTCATTCTTCAAAGGCTGCATAGCACCTAAATCATTTACGATTATCAAATCGAAAGACCAAGCCAATAGCTGTCTGATATTTGAGGGATTTATGGACTATCTATCTTATATGGCCTTGCAAAAGCAAGGTAAGGGTATCTTAACCCTTAGTGATGACAAGTCAGTGGGAGTTTCGGATTATATCATCCTTAACTCCGTCACCAACTTGCAAAAGGCAAAGAGCCTTTTAACCTCCTACGGACACATCGTTTGTCTTTTCGACAACGATAGATCAGGCTGGACAGCTTATGTAGAACTCTCAAAAGAGTTAGGGTATAAGGTTAAAGATGGCGCACGAGCTTACTCAAAATATAAGGATATTAACGACCTACTTTGTGATAAACCTATCATCATTCAACAACAAAAGGGAAAAGGAAAGGGGCTATAAATCATCGCTTACTCCCCTATGGATATTTCATAAAGCGAAATACCATAGCTCATTAGGGCATTTTCTTTACGCAGCCGTTACACTCCTATGCTAAAAATGCCCAATGAGCAAAGGGGAATCCCCTTTTGAAACCCCGAAGAGAATCATCAACCTAAACGTAAAAACAAATAATGTAAGAGGACTATGGGATACGCAGTATTACATTTAGAGAAAGCAAAAGGAGCCGACACGGGTATGTCTGCTCATATCGAACGCACCATTCATCCTAAGAATGCAGATGAAAATCGCACTCACTTAAACAAAGAACTCATTGAGTTCCCTGATGGAATCCACTCCCGAAGTGAAGCAATAAGCCATCGCATCAATACGGCTGGTATCACTCGCAAGATTGGTAAGAATCAAGTACGAGCAATCCGGGTATTGCTCACAGGAACGCACGAGGAAATGAAGCAGGTAGAAGAAAGTGGACAACTTGGTAACTGGTGTCAAGATAACATTCAATGGTTACAAGAAACCTACGGCAAAGAGAACGTAGTGTCGGCTATTCTGCACATGGACGAACACACACCACATATCCATGCGACGATTATACCTATTGTTACCTGTGAGCGAAGGAAAGCAAAGAAAGAAGAAGAGAATGGTAAAAGGAAGTACCGAAAGAAGAAATCTGGTATAGTCAGACTATGTGCAGATGATGTCATGGCACGCAATAAGCTAAAGCATTATCAAGATAGCTATGCCCAACTTATGAACAAGTATGGATTACAACGTGGTATTGAGGGATCTGAAGCGAAACATATCTCTACTTCAGACTATTATAAGTCTCTCATTGGAGCAACAGAGAACTTACAAAGTGAGTTGCAAACACTTGAAACAAACAAGGAGCAACTACAGTCAGAACTCAGAGAAGTAAATCAAGACATTAAGATGGAGAAACTCAAAAACTCTGCCGTAAATGCAACAATAGCCATTACTGATAGTGTATCTTCTCTTTTCGGAAATAATAAGGTAAAGCGATTAGAAGAAGAAAACAAGCAGCTTAATGCAGACAAGGCTACTTTGGAGGGGAATATCTCTACGCTCAAAAGGCAAATGGAGACTTCTGAAATGATGTATCAGCAGCAAGTGGAAACAATAAAAGATGAGTTCACCCAATACTCGATTAGCAAACAAGAAGAGGAAAGAAAGTTGGACGAACTTATTCCTTATCTTGCCGATATTAAGGCTATCGTGTGTGAATGCTTGCAAATGGGCTTTACTCCTAATTTAATAAAGGCTATTGCATGCTTCAAGAAAGTTAACTTCCGTGGTTCGCTTTATTCTAAGCAGCATAATCGTAAGTTTGACACGGAGCAATCTGTTGCATACATTAAAAATGTTGTTCGACCTGAACAGAAAAACAAGTGGCAATTGTTTATTGATGATTTGCCTGTAGTTGAGTGGTTTAAGATGAAATATGAACAGTGGAGGGCGAAAAATGAGTATAAGATTTCTCAAAATAGAATTGGGAGAATGAAAATATAATATTACAACGAAAGCAACATTTTTACGTGGAAAAAGTGTTGTTATCAATATTTTTGCTTATATTTGCCAAATAATGACAAATCACAATGTGACAACTATGGTTTTTTCTGAAAGACTTAAAGAGTTGCGGGAACAAAAAGGATTACTTCAACGGCAATTAGCGTCTGCTTTGGAGATAGATACTCCTATGTATAGTCGAATTGAGCGAGGAGAGCGTAAAGCCAAGAGGGAACAAGTAATTTTACTTGCAAAACTTCTTGAAACAGATGAAAGAGAGTTAATCCAACTTTGGCTCGCAGATAAGGTTTATGATGTGCTTGCAGAAGAAGATTGTGCAAGTGGAGTGTTGAATATGGTTGCTGAAAGTATAAGAGAATATGGAAAATAACATTCAAGATTTTGTTAATAAGGTTATTGAAGATGATTGTCTGAAGGTTATGCCTAATATTCCAGACAAATCAGTAGATATGATTTTGTGCGATTTACCCTACGGAACAACACAAAATAAGTGGGATTCCGTCATTGACTTAGATAAGCTTTGGCAACAATATATGCGTATTATAAAAGATAATGGTGCTATTGTTCTAACTGCGCAAGGTCTTTTCACGGCAAAGCTGATTTTAAGCAATGAAGATTGGTTCAAATACAAAATAGTTTGGATAAAATCAAAATCAACAAATTTCTTAAATGCTAAGAAGCAACCTTTGAGAAAGCATGAAGATATTTGTGTGTTTTATAAACAGCAACCCACATACAATCCCCAAATGACAAAGGGAGAGAGCTATGATAAAGGTATTCGCAAAAATCAATATACAGGAAGTTATGGAGATTTCAAGCCACGACATGTTCAGAGTAACGGCATGCGTTATCCAAATGATGTCCTATGTATGGATGATAATGAAATTCCAATAGAAGATTTTTTATATGTAAAAACGGCAGAGTCAGAAGGAACTGTATATCATCCAACTCAAAAACCTGTTGAGCTTGGGCGATACTTAATAAGAACATTCTCTAACCCTGGCGATATTATTCTTGATAATGCTTGTGGCAGTGGTAGTTTCTTAGTTGCTGCTGCTATGGAGCATAGAAAGTATATCGGAATTGAGAAAAATCAGAATGTAATGCTACATAAGGTCAAAGAAATAGATTATATACAAGTATGTGCAGATCGCCTTGCAGAGGTTACTGCTAAGCAGCACAATGATAAAATGGAACCTGTCATACAAGGTCTTTTTGACAACAAAGTATATACCTCCGCTGCAAAGTAATAGTTATGGCAAAACTTGATATAAAGAGAAACGAACGAGATTGGGCTGGTCAACTTATTAGTTGGATAAAATCAGCTATTGACAGAAAGACTACTGTTTTTCAAGATGCAACTAATGATACAGGAGTAAAAATGAAATCGGGAAGAACTAAATTTCCTGATATTCTTCTTTTCGTTGATAAGACTTCTGGTGTAATATTCAATGGATGGGAATTGAAGTTTCCAGATACTGCCGTTGACGATACCGTTATGTTGGAGAATGCGCTGGAAAAGGCACATAAACTACTCTCTGATTCCTTTGTTACATGGAACGGTGCAGAAGCTATCATTTGGCATATAGACGATGAAGAATATACACTTGACAGCCTATCAAAGTTAAAAGTCTACCCAAAGGTTTCAACTATCAACAATCGTGAGGATTTAGCTGATCCTGTAAAGTTTGCACAGCACGAACCATTATTGAAAGAACGTACAGAGGAAATTCTGCATGATTTAGATTCTTTGTATCATAATGGAACTTTGAAACCTGCACTTGATATTTCAGGGAACATAATTGAAGCTGTACAACAAGCATCAGCAATTATTATCCCTCAATTTAAAGAAGCCATTATTAAGGAAAAGGGCAGTAATCGTGCGTTTAGAGATGAGTTTAATAAATGGAAAATTTATGAAAGTTCCACTTTGAGGATTTTAGAATCCTCATCAAGAAAGAGAGAATATGTCATACCAGAACAGGTTTTGGCGAAGTTTACGTTCTACAATTTAATAGGAAAAATAATTTTCTATTTGACCCTCTGTGAGAATTTAAGTGGAGAATTGGAACCAATTACTTTTGATGAAAGTGAGTCTGCTAAAGATTTGTTGAATAGCTATTTTGACGAAGCAAAGAAGATAGATTATCAAGCTATCTTTCAACCGTATTTTACAGATAGTATAGAATATTCTGATTTGACCGATAAAGCGATTTATGCCCTATTGAAAGTGCTTACTTCTTTCGATCTTAAGGTTTTACCAACGGAAGTTATTGGTCATATATTGGAGAATCTTGTACCTGATGATGAGAAGCAAAAGTTTGGTCAATATTTCACTAATGAATTATTGGCAAACCTTGTGGCATTCCCTGTTGTTAAAACTAATAAGGACGTATTGTTCGACCCTACTTGTGGGACTGGTACTTTTCTAAATTCTTTTTATGAGATTTTACGAGCTTTAGGTACAAAGGAGCATGGAGAACTACTAAAGCAGATTTGGGGCAATGATGTTTCCCACTTCCCTGCTATTTTATCTGTTATCAACCTATATAAGCAAGATGTGGTTGCAACCGATAATTTTCCTCGTGTTATGCGTGATGACTTCTTTAATTTGAAAGTTGGAAAAAAGGTCGTTTTCCCCGATTCGCATGATCACACAAAGCATATTGAGGTCTCAATACCTACTTTTGACGGTATTGCAAGTAATTTTCCGTTTATACAGCAAGAGGATATTCTAAACGAGAAGCTATCAGCTTTCTTTAGAGAACAATTTCAAAGCGAGCAGCAAGCATTTTTGAAAGATAATACTTTCAAAATCAACGAACGCTCAGATTATTTCACATATTGTGTTTACAATGCAGACCGATTCCTTAAACCCGACGGTTGCTTGTCTGCGATAACATCAAATGCATGGTTAGGTAAAGAGTATGGCTTCCAATTTAAAAAGTTCTTGTTAGACAATTTTCATATACGATATGTCGTAAAGAGCAATGCAGAACATTGGTTTAAGGATTCTCAGGTATCTACTATTTATTTTGTGTTGGATAAAACACAGAGTGACGAGCCTACAAGGTTTATCACTCTTAACCGCAAGCTTAATGAACTATTTGTTGCGGACTCTATTAGCGAGCAAATAAAGCAGATTGAAGACTTTTATAGCGACATTGATAATTGTAGCGACCCTTGTAATGATTTGTGGGAGAAGGACAACTTCTTTAATGACCTATATAAGCGTAAGGATGGAAGATTGTCAGTATGTTTAGCATCTAAAGAATGTTTATTGGGCAGTCTTGATAGTAAGACTAATTGGGGACAATTCTTCTTTTCTACCAACTTGTTTGGCAGCTTTGAAAATTGTTTGACTCAATATCATCCAAGCATAGTAAAAGTGTTCAGAGGTGAGCGAACAGGATGGAACCAAATGTTTGTTATCAAAGAAGAAAATGTAAGGACTTCACACATTGACGAAAAGTATTTGGTTCCGTATGTAAAGTCATCATCAGAACTCCAACAGATAGAGTTTGATGAAAAATACAAGTTCTGGCTATTTGTCTGTCAAGAAGAGAAAAAGGCAATAGATGAAGGGACAAAATCGTGGATTGATAAATTTGTGAATGTGCCAAACAGAAATGGCAGCCAAACCGTGTCAGAGGCGTGCGCAGGACACCGTCCTTTTTGGTATTCTCTAAATCCCAAAAGAGGACACATAATCACGGCAATTAATCCCTACGAACGCTTCTTCTTTACTTTTTCCAAAGAACCATTTGCTATTGATCAACGCTTGATAGCAATGCAGGTACAGGAAGGCTATGATGTGGAGCTAATAGCAGCTTTACTCAATTCTGTTATTACATTCTTAATACTTGAAATGCGTGGTACTTCACGTAATTTGGGTGCTTTAGATTTAAACGCTGACTTCCTTAAGCAGATTAAGATGCTAAATCCTAACTTATTGAGCAAAAAAGATGTAGATGCAATAATCGCAGCATTTCAACCATTAAAGAATCGATCTATTAATTCTGTGGTTGATGAAGTTACTCGCACGGATAGGCGTAATTTTGATGCGACAGTATTAAGATGTTTTGGCTTAGACGAGCAGCTGCTTGACAGTCTGTATAATATCCTTATTGGTGCAGTAAATGATAGAATATCTATGTCAAAAAGATAGTTCAAAATTTATTCTACAATTAATATATCAATTAGAGCAAAGATATAAAACACTATGGAGATGAACGAGTTTAAGCAAGTGCTTAAAAATAATGTTAGTGAGTTAATCGCATTACAAGAACAGTGTCAAAATACAGATGTTAAGTGTGCTCAAAGCATTCTTAACACTATCTTATGGATGAAAGAAATCAATGAAGATATAGAAGGGGGGATAATACCATCTTCTTATGATAATATACTAATAAATAGCTTTGACATTCTTTCTCCAATGATGGATGTAATAAGACAAAATATAAGTAATAACGCGATAGAGAATATTGCAAATCTTGATAATTTTTTTTTATCTCAAATAACTGCAAATATAGATAGTTACCACTTCTATAAGAGTTTAGGATTTGCACAAGAAAACACCGTGGTTGTAGGGGCTAATGGTTGTGGTAAAACAACCTTAGCTAATACGTTGCAGAAATCCTTAAATGTTAAAGATGGTATCGTTATCCCTGCTCAAAAACTACTTATCATACCAACATTTAGCAGTACACCTAATTATGCTGCTACTGCAGAGAGATATAATCAATACCAAAGAGAAATATTAGATGATAAGCAAACATTTAATGCTTCTAAATATGATGATCTCCCATGGAATGTAACAAAACAATATGGATCGGAATTTAGATACGTTTTAGCTGCATTATATTCAGAAAGAATGGCGCGCAGAAATAAGTTTTGTGATGCCTATGAAAGAGGCGAAAGACCTTCGGAGCAACAATTACACAGCGTGTTAGATCGAACTGCCGGCATTTGGAATTTCTTAATTGAACACAGGACTTTACAATGTGACGATAGTAATAATTTGATTTTAACTGATGATACGGTAAAAGAGGCTTATCCTGCTTTTCAAATGAGTGATGGAGAACGTATTATTTTATATCTTGTAGGGAGGGTGTTATTAGCTCCAAAGAATTCTCTTATTATAATTGATGAGCCAGAAATGTATTTACACAAGACTATAGTTGATAAATTATGGAATAAATTAGAGTTGGAAAGACAGGATTGCACTTTTCTATATCTAACACATGATTTACAATTTGCAGCGAACCGTGATGCTCGAAAGGCTTGGATACGTTCCTTTGAATATCCTTCAAAATGGACTATAGATAACATTGAGGGAAATGAAATTCCTGAAGAATTATTATTAAAACTCTTAGGTAGCAGAAAGAAGATTCTATTTTGCGAAGGAAAGAGAAATAGTTTAGATTCGAAGATATTTGAATTATTGTTTGAGAATTATACTATAACCCCTGTTGAAACATGTAAAGATGTGATAAACTTTACAAAATCTTTTAATAAAATACCCAATACAGTTGCAAAAGCCTATGGAATAATTGATCATGACTTTCGTTCAAAAGAACAACTTGCAAAATTAGAGGAACAAAATGTATTTTCTTATGATGTGGCAGAAGTAGAAAATCTATTCTTATTGCCGGACATTATCATAGGATTTGCTAAGTACAAAAAAGAAGAGTGTGATATTGATGAAATTAAAACACGTATTTTAAACCAGTTTGAAAAAGATAAGCAAGCTCAGGTATCTCAGTTTGTTTCATCTGCTATCAATGCTTATTTTAAATCATCCCATATCTCAGTTGGTAATAAGAAAGAAGAAGTAGAACAGAATTTTCAAAAGTTTATATCAGAAGTTGATATTAACAAGTTATTTAATGAACGAGAATCTTGTATAAATGGTGTAATAGCCAACAAAGAGTATGAAAGAGCTATCATGTTATACAATAATAAGGGGCTACATACTGTAATAGAGAAATATTTTAATATGGGAGATTATAGACATAAGGCTTTGGATTATTTGAGAAGAACAAAGGAAATAGAACCTATAAAAAGAGTTTTCCCTGACCAGTTATGGAATGGTGATTAATGCTGGTTGGGAACAATTTGGGAACATTTACAAAATAAGAAAAAGCTAAGTGTTGATTAATCAACCACTTAGCTTTTTGCTTGGTACCCAGACCCGGGCTCGAACCGGGATGGATTGCTCCACTGGTGTTTGAGACCAGCGCGTCTACCTATTCCGCCATCTGGGCTTAATGCCTTTTTGATTAAGCGGTGCAAAGGTATATAGAAAATATGGAAAAAGCAAATTTTTTGATAAAAATATTGTGGTTAATTGTGTAGATGTTGGGTTTAAAGGCTTAGAATGTTGTTTAAAATGGAAAATTCGATGGTTTTGAAGGAATTAAAAAGATCTGTTTTAATGTGTAATAAAAATGGTTCTGTAGGTGGAAAAGGGGTAGTAAAAGTTAAAAGCGTAAAATATGGTTCATTCTTTTTAAATAGTATTTTGCTTAAAAATAACACTTTAGCGATTTCATTCTTGTTGCATGTTCTTACATTATATTCTGTTTTCCAACTCATAGAAATTACGAAAATATTGTAGAGGAACGAAAAAATAGTAAAAAAGTGATTTATTTACAGGATTTTACTTACCTTTGCGAATAGATAATCAATTCAAATTTTAAAATAACGAATTAAAATGAGACTAAGACACTTTCTTTTAGTTGCTTTACTCTTTGTTGTAGGATTGGCTAATGCACAGCAGTTTGGTTCTATTCCTGTGAACAAAAACGTAAGGCAAGGTAAGCTCAGCAATGGTCTGACTTATTACATTTTGCGTAATAATTGGCCTGAAAAGGTTGC
>QWCB01002714.1_pt1 | contig 14421 bp, 9 predicted proteins | sample 1972511 | NCBI WGS metagenome assembly QWCB01 (sample SAMN09866719, study PRJNA288562) | Human gut metagenome isolate term5_stool, whole genome shotgun sequencing... | isolation source: gut | host: Homo sapiens | place: USA: California
AGTATTTAATTATAAATGGACTGCTACTCAAATTAAAAATGGAAAAGACTTTACTCAAAGTGAAGATGATAATGACTCAATTAATCTTACAGTTAATCTTCCACAAGAATTTGTTTTAGGTGGAGATATTTTAATAGGTGAAGATACTGAACATAATGCTTTACATGAAGTGAAGGCTGGCGATGTTCTTGAATATACTGGTAGACTTGATGTAAGTAGTATTAAAAATCAAATAAAACTTCTAAATGAAAGTTATAAAGGAGATTCAAACACTATAACAACAGAGAATATAAAAAGTGAATTTGTAGCAGAGCTTACAATTCCAGAAGGATTAGAAATTCCTGCTGATTTAAAAGCGACATTAACAGAAAACAAACTTTTTGAAGTTAAAGCTGGAGATGTTAACCGTGATGGAAATAAAATCATTGTAAAAATGACTTTAAAAAATGGAAATTACACTAAATTTTCTGATTTATATAAGGATGTAACATCTGTCACAGATACCTTGGATTTAAAAGTGCCTGGAATTAAAGTTAACGAAAAGGTGCCTGATGGAAGCAAGTTAACTGTTGTAGGTAAGGTTCATGGTAACTTTAAAGGAAAGGCAACTTCAGAATCTGATAAAAAAGAAGTTTATAATTTCAAATGGATAGCAGAACAAACTGAAGATGGCAAGGACTTTATTATCAAAGATCAAAAGGATAATAAAACAATCCAATATACAATACTTGTAAAGAATCAAGCTAAGCCAGAACCAAAACCTGAGCATAATTATTATTATTATTTAAATACAGAACCTGCTCTAAATATTGATGACCATTATGCTTATATGAAGGGTTATCCGGACAAAACTTTTGGACCTGATAAACCAATGACCAGGGCAGAAGTAACTATGATGTTTGCGAGACTATTAAAAGAAAGACCAGAAAAAGGCAGAAAATATATTATGCCTTATAAAGATATTTATGAAAATGACTGGTATGCTTACGCTGTAACATTTATGAGTGAAAAGAAATTAGTTTCTGGTTATCCCGATGGAACATTTAAACCAAATGCTCCAATAACAAGAGCGGAGTTTGCTTCAATAGCATCAAGGTTTGATAGCTTAGTTGATAAAGCTGACCTCAAGTTTAGTGATGTAAGTAAGAATCATTGGGCATATAAGGTAATATGTTCAGCAGAGGCAAAAGGATGGATAAGCGGATATCCGGACGGTACTTTTAAACCTGAAAAAAATATAACAAGAGCAGAAGTGGTAAGTTCAACAAACAGGATTTTGAATAGATATGCAGATTTAGATTTTGCAAAAGCTCATGTACAAGAACTTGCACCTATGATTGATATAAATGATAGTCATTGGGCATATGGTCCAGTAGTAGAAGCCATGAATGGTCATGACTATAAAAGACTTTCTGACGGCAAGAATGAAAGATGGATTAGGTTAAATGGAAAGAGATTTACTTTTCCAGTACCACCTTATGGTGAAGAAAAATAATTTAATATGATCTAACAACACTTATTGAGGTTTATCTTAAAATTTTAGCGGTTAAAAGTGTTGTTAAAGACGAAGTTATAATATATGGTCTAAGGGATAAAACTTGGACCATATATTTTTTTTGAGAAATACAAAAAAGGTAGGTGTAGAAAGTTTTTTTCAACTCCTTCTTGTGTACCAGGTCATTTACCCTATCTATATAACTGTACACATTCTTTTTTGAATTCATAGATATATTTCATATGAATTTGCACTTTATTGTTGTGATAAATGATATTGTTCTGGTTACGTCGATATTATTCTGGGAAGATGTTACAATATAAGTAATTAAATAAAAAATTTTTAAACTCATAGCAGGAGATATTCAATAAGTAGTAAAAGAAGAGGAAAATAAATATGTCATCATCGTCGTAGACCATCAAGACAAACATGTGGAAGTAATAAAGCGGATATTAAGAAAAGATAAATGAGCACGAAAAAATAAGTGTTTTGGAGGAAGAAGTATGAAAGGTTCAGAATGTAGATTAATAGAATATATGGAGGGGTCTAAAAAGCGTTTTATAATTCCTGTTTACCAGCGTAACTATGATTGGAAGACAGAGAACTGCAAACAGCTTTATGACGACCTTGTTAAAGTTATAAAGAATAAAAGAAAAAGTCATTTCTTTGGAAGTTTGGTTTCTGTTTATGAACCTTCTGGTAGAAATACAGAGTTTCTTGTAATCGATGGTCAGCAGAGGCTAACGACAGTATCATTGTTGCTCTTAGCAATGTATAATCTTATTAAATACGAGATAGTAACGCCTGAGGATGCCTTCTTAGACAACCAGATTTATGAAGATTTCTTGGTTGATAAATATCAGCCAGAGGAGACTCGTATTAAACTAAAGCCTGTAAAGAACGATCAGAAGGCGTTTGGTAAGCTATTCAATGATGCTGATGAACACATTAGAGATTCAAATCTTACAACTAACTATAATTATTTCTATGAAAGAATCCAAAAGCAGGAAATAACGATTGATGAATTATTTGATGCGATCTGCAGATTGGAGATTATTAACATCACACTTAGCAATGAGGATAACCCTCAGTTAATATTTGAAAGCTTGAATTCAACTGGACTTGATTTGAGCGAGGGTGACAAAATCAGGAACTTTATTTTGATGGGGCTCCCTTCAAAAGAACAAGATGAATACTATGATAAATATTGGAACAGAATTGAAGAATTTACTAAATATGATGTTAGCTCCTTTGTAAGAGATTATTTGAGTGTCAAGCAGCTCGCAATAACATCGCAAAAGAAGATATATACAGGCTTTAAAGACTATGTAGATAGGAAATCTATGGAAGTAGAAGACCTTCTGAAAGATTTACTGGCATATGCTAAACGATATGAAATTTTGTTATGTGGCGGAACGAAGAACAAGGCTTTAGACGCATGTATTTATAGGCTAAATAGACTGGAGACAACGGTTATACGACCATTCTTCCTTGAAGTATTAAGGATTTATGACGAAAATAAACTGGATATGTCGCAAGTTGCCGAGATATTTTTGATTACAGAAAATTATTTATTCAGAAGAACAATATGTGACTTGCCGACAAATGCATTGAATAAAATATTCCTTATGCTACATAGAGAAATTACCAGGTATGAAGGCAATGAAGAAGGATATGTTGAAAAATTTAAGTATGCACTTTTATCAAAGAAAGAAAGGGCACGCTTCCCTGAAGACTTTGAATTTTCTGAAAGATTTACTGAAAGACAGGTCTATCAGATGAATAGAAAGAACAAGATTTATATCATGGAACGTCTTGAAAATTATTCAACCGCAGAAGACAAAGATATTTATGGCCATTGTGATGATGGTACTTATTCCATCGAACATATTATGCCTCAAAATTTGACTCCAGCGTGGGTTAAGGCCCTTGGAGAAGACTATGAAGAAATTCATGAGACATGGCTTCATAGAATTGCAAATTTGACTTTGACTGCCTATAACTCAAAGTATAGTAACAGTACATTCGATGAAAAGAAATCAATGAAGAATGGCTTTGAAGACAGTGGTATTCGGATGAATACTTATATTGCCAAGAAAGATAAATGGACTTTAGATGAACTGGAAGAACGAAACCAATACTTGATGGGACGGGCTCTTGAAATATGGGATGCGCCTAAAAGCAAATTTAAGCCGGCACAAAAGCAGATGGATTCATATACTTTGGACGATGATACTTCATTAAGCGGAAGATATATTGTACGTTTTAGTTATAAGAATATAGAACAGCCAGTTTCAAGTTGGGTGGAAATGTTCCAGAAAGTATTGCAAATCCTATATGCTGAAGACAAGAGCGTGATTACAAAACTAGCCGTTTCTGCAGAGGATAATGTCGCGCAACATTTTACCATGAATGCATCAGATTTCACAAAGAGCGTTGAAATTGGAGATGGCATTTACGTATGGACTAATTCAAACACACAGAGCAAGCTTTCAGTATTGAACAGAGTGTTTAAATTATACGATGCCGAACCAAGTGATTTAGTTTTTTACTTACGTGATGATGATTAAAATGCATAGGAAGAGAAAAGAACGCAATAATAGATACCAATAAAGTATTGGAACTATGTATTAGATGTTATTTAAGAAGTTCATGGAGAAAGCAGTTTTTTTGCTAGCACAAATAAATCAAATGAAAACTGGATCGGCGGTTTCTTTGTGATTAGAAGATTTATCATTAGCTGTGTGACAAAATATGATTTTGCAAGGATTTACTTTTCTTTTGGAAAATCTAAGAAAGAATATAATATAAAAAATTTTATTTATCTTTAGAGTAGCTTAAAAGGCTGCTCTTTTTTATCCTATGGTAATAATTTGCCGCATTCTTTTAAATAAATAAAATTTTACATAAGATTTTATATACGTAATAAAATTAATAAGATCTAAATTTGTATTAGTAAATAGGAATTTTCTCTCAATATGCTATATAATGTATATACATAGTTTTAATTTAAGTGGACCTTATCTTTATTAAAAAAAGGTGGTGATTAAATGAGCAAAATATTAAATAAAAAAGAGATGACTGAAGAGGATATAAAACTCCACTACATTACTCCGTCCATTACCTCCAAGTGGGATAGAAATAAGATTACGATGGAAACTCAAATTACTGACGGGAAGATTAATATTCGCGGCAATCTAAAGCTTAGAGAAAAACCGAAGAGGGCGGACTACATACTATACTTAAACAACAACAATCCAATCGCTGTCGTAGAAGCTAAGGACAACAAAAAGAGTATCTCTCATGGTTTGCAACAGGCTATGGAATATGCAAAGATGTTGGATCTTCCATTTGCATATAGTTCCAACGGAGATGGATTTATGGAACACGACTTCCTAACTGGAAAAGAGCGTGAACTTTCCATGTCCGAATTCCCTTCAGAAGAAGAACTCATAAACAGATTTAAAAGAGAAAAAAATAATGGCGAAGGCCTCACAGAAAACGAAGAAAAATTAATAGAGCAACCATATTATTCTGGTCAAAATACTTTTCCACCACGCTACTACCAAAGAATCGCCATCAATAGAACAATAGAAGAAATAGCTAGGGGAAGAGATAGACTCCTACTTGTAATGGCAACTGGAACGGGCAAGACCTACACAGCTTTTCAAATCGTATATCGACTTTTACAAAGCGGACTAAAGAAAAAAATCCTATACTTAGCAGATAGAAATATTTTGGTGGATCAAACCATTGCGGGAGATTTTGCCCCACTTAAAAAGGTTGTACACAAAGTAAACGTAGGCAAAGATGATCCGACAACCATCACATCTCACCAGGTTTATTTTTCACTATATCAACAACTTGTAGGAGATGATGACAAAGAACATTTCTCTGAACTATTTAGACCAGACTTCTTCGATTTAATAATCGTTGATGAGTGCCACAGAGGTTCAGCAAAAGAAGAATCTAGATGGAGAAAGATCTTAAAATATTTCAATTCAGCGACACAAATCGGCATGACCGCTACACCAAAAGAAACCAAGTACGTTTCAAACACCCACTACTTCGGTGAACCCATCTACACCTATTCCCTACGAGAAGGTATCGAAGACGGATTCCTCGCACCTTTTAAAGTTATAAATATCACGACGGACATAGGGGAAGGATGGCGACCATACAGAGGTCAATTGGACAAATTTGGAAATTCAATTGAAGATAGAATATATAATAACTCTGACTACGACTACAATATAGTCATCGAAGATAGAACGCAGCAAGTCGCCAAAGAGATTACAGCCTATTTAAAAGCAACAGATAGAATGGCGAAGACGATAGTATTTTGCCCTACGGAAGATGCAGCGGAAAGAATGAGAATAGCATTAGTAAATTTAAATTCCGACATGGTAAAGGAAAACCCAGACTACTGCGTACGCATAACAGGAACCGACGATTACGGAAAAGGAAAACTGGATTACTTTATATCCGTCTCCTCAAAATATCCAGTCATCGCCACCACATCTAAACTACTATCCACCGGAGTAGATACGAAAATGGTCAAGCTAATCGTACTAGATCAGATGCTAAACTCAATGACAGAATTTAAACAGATAATCGGACGTGGCACAAGACTAAGAGAAAAAGAAGGCAAGACCCACTTCGTAGTTATGGATTTTAGAAATGTAACGAGACTATTCGCAGATCCAGAATGGGACGGACCAATCATGATTGACGAAGGATTTAAACCAAAAGAAGCGGGAGATAGAATCGAACCATACAATCCTAAACCACCGAGCGATAGAATCGTACCAGTCATAGATAAAAATGGACTAAAAGTAGAAATCATACACAAAACAGTCTCAATCTACGACACCAACTCCAAACTCCTAAGAAGAGAAAGTATAATCGACTACACAAAAGAAAATATACGAGGAGAATACGCGGATCTAGATGATTTCATCCGCAACTGGAGACGAGATCCCAAGAAAGAAACTGTAAGAAAAATGCTCGAAGAATATGGCATAGACATAGAAGCATTGAAAAGAGAAAACAATATGGAAGAAGTGGACGACTTCGACTTCATCTGCCACATCGCCTATGACCAAAAACCACTTACGAGAAGAGAAAGAGCGGAAAATGTAAAGAAACACGATTTCTTTAGCAAGTACAGTGGCATTGCCAAAGATGTCCTAGAAGCACTCCTAGAAAAATATATGAACCAAGGCATCCAAGAAATCACAAACATGGATGTATTGAAACTAGATCCATTTATAAAATATGGCAAACCATCCAAAATCATAAAAGAATTTGGCGGCAGAGACCTATATATCCACGCAATCATGGATTTGCAAAACGCAATATACGAAAATGAGGTAAGTTAAATGATAAATTTAAGCGGCTTTGTAAAGAAGCTAAGAGACATAATGCGCAACGACTCGGGTATCAACGGCGACGCACAAAGAATAGAACAAATCGCTTGGATGTTATTTTTAAAAGTTTATGACAGCAAAGAAAAAGACTGGGAAGTAGACGACTCAGACTACGAATCCATCATCCCTGAAGAATATAGATGGAAGAATTGGGCACACGATGACAAGAGCGGAGAAGCACTGACGGGAGATGCACTCTTAAACTTCGTCAACAATGGACTCTTCCCGACCCTTAAAAATCTCCAAGTAAGTCCCCACACCCAAATCAGCAAAGCCATAGTCAAGACCACATTTGAAGACGCAAACAACTACATGAAAGACGGAGTACTACTACGTCAAGTCATAAACGTAATCGACGAAATAGACTTCTCCGACTACGAAGAAAGCCATGCCTTCGGCGACATCTACGAAACAATCTTAAAAGAATTACAAAGCGCAGGCTCAGCAGGAGAATTCTATACACCAAGAGCGGTGACAGACTTCATGGCGAAGATGATACAACCGCAAATAGGAGAACAGATGGGGGATTTCGCATGCGGCACAGGGGGATTTATAACCTCATGGTTAAAAGAACTTAAAAAACAGGTGCACACAGTAGCCGACGAAAACGCATATAGCAACTCCATCTACGGAATAGAAAAGAAACAATTTCCATACATGCTCTGCATAACAAACATGCTCATCCATGACCTGGACGTACCAAAAATCTACCACGACAACTCCCTACAAAAAGACGTGCTCGACTATACAGAAGAAGATAAATTCGACGTAATCCTAATGAATCCACCCTACGGAGGATCAGAAAAAGAAGACGTGAAGAACCACTTCCCACAAGATTTAGCAAGCTCAGAAACAGCAGACCTGTTCATGTCTGTAATCATGTATAGATTAAAAGAAAATGGAAGAGCAGCAGTCGTACTACCAGATGGATTTCTATTTGGCTCGGACAATGCAAAAATAAATATCAAAAAAAATCTTATAAGTAAGTTCAACCTACACACCATCATAAGGATGCCAAACAGCGTCTTTGCACCATACACATCCATAACTACCAACATACTATTCTTTGACAACAAAGGAGAAACGAAAGAAACATGGTACTATCGAATGGATATGCCAGAAGGCTACAAGAATTTCTCCAAGACAAAACCGATGAAACTAGAACACTTCGACAAAGTAGTAAACTGGTGGAACAATCGAGAAGAAATAGAAATAGACGGCTTCTACAAATCGAAAAAATTCACCGCCCAAGAATTAGTAGACCTAAACTACAACCTAGACCAATGCGGATATCCACACGAAGAAGAAGTTATACTTGACCCAATGGATTTAATCTATGAATACCAAGAAGAAAGACAAACCCTAAACGCAAACATAGACAAGATCCTAGACCAAATAACAAACTTGCTTGGAGAATCACAATGACACCCCAAGAATTAAAAAATAGTATCTTGCAAAGAGCTATAGAAGGCAGACTAGTAGAACAGAGAGCAGAAGAAGGAACGGGAGCAGAACTCTTTGAAAAAATACAGAAAGAAAAAAAGGAACTAATAAGAGAAGGCAAGATAAAAAAACAAAAATCACTGGAAGAAATAAAAAAAGACGAAATTCCATTCGACATTCCAGAAACTTGGAAATGGGTAAGGCTAGGGGATGTGTTTACTTTAGAAATGGGTCAATCACCTATAGTGAATTCTGTTAGCTCAGGTTCAGAAGGTATTGAATTTCACCAAGGTAAGGTTATGTTTGGGAATAAGTTTATTTTGGAATCGGATAAGAAAACAACAAAACCAACAAAACTTGCCGAGAAAAATTCGATATTGTTATGTGTAAGAGCACCAGTGGGAAAAATTAATATTACTCCAAGAAAAATCTGTATAGGAAGAGGCCTGTGTTCTATAAATCCAATAAATATTAACTTAGATTTCGCTTATTATTTATTAGTTCAACAGGAAAATAGTTTTGTAAAGCAATCGACAGGAACAACATTTAAAGCTGTTAGTAAAGAAATAATAAGCAATCAACCTATTCCTCTTCCACCACTAGAAGAACAAAAAAGAATTGTAGAAAAGATTGAAGAGCTTATGCCGCTTGTAGATGAGTACGAAGAAAATTGGCAAAAGCTAGAAGAATTCAACCAAAGATTCCCAGAAGACATGAAGAAATCTCTCCTACAAGAAGCCATAAAAGGCAAATTGGTAGAACAGAGAAAAGAAGAAGGAACGGGAGCAGAACTCTATAAACTGATAAATAAGAATGAAATTGATTTGATTAAAAGAGGAATTATAAAAAAGGAAAAAGAATTACCTGATATTAAAGAAGAAGAATATTTATTTGAAATTCCAAAATCTTGGACATGGGTTAGATTTGGAGAACTTGGTAGATTTAAAAAAGGACCATTTGGTAGTGCTTTAACTAAAGATAAATTTGTTCCTAAAGGGGAAAACACCATAAAGGTTTATGAGCAAAAAAATGCAATTAGAAAAGATGCAACTATTGGTGATTATTATATTACAAAAGAATATTTTGAAGAAAAACTATCTGGATTCTCAGTTTCTCCAGGAGATATTTTAGTAAGTTGTGCAGGCACAATTGGAGAAACGTTTGTAATGCCACCAGATATAGAAAAAGGAATAATTAATCAAGCGTTAATGAGAATGACATTATTTGAACATATTAATACAGATTATTTTCTTATTTATTTTGACTATGTGATTAAAAATAGTGCTAAAGAAAATAGTAAAGGATCTGCAATAAAAAATATTCCTCCTTTTTCAATATTAAAAAATTATTTATTTGCTCTTCCACCACTAGCAGAACAAAAAAGAATCGTCGATAGATTAGAAGAGCTACTACCTCTCTGTGACAAACTTATAAAGAATAAAGAAAAGTAGAGAGCTCATATATATAAATTAAGCAATTATTTCCACAGGCTTTTAGGCTCACAAACCTAGAAGCCTTTTTATATTCTCATTCTATGAGAATCATTTATAAAATGCTAATTTAGTTGTTATTACAACGTAGCTTTTGTCTTTATTGTAGTATAATTGAAATATAAAATCAATTAGTAGAATTTATGCTTTGATTCTGTTTTGATCAAAAATAGATGTCTTAGTTTGCTATGATTCTCGAAAGGGATGTGGATATGGTGTTTGAAGAAAAAAGTGACATACAAAAAATAAAAAAATATTTGAGAAAAGAGATGCTGTCCAAAGCCCTTTCACTTCCGGAGACTTACAAAAATGATGCGGACAGAGAGATTACTCGGTTGCTCTTAGGACTTCCTGAATATGAAGATGCGAAGACTATTTTCTGTTTTGTGGGTGTGGAGCATGAGATCAACACGAGACCTTTTCTTAAACAGGTGCTTGCAGATGGCAAGAGACTTGCGGTTCCGATCTGTGTTGGAAAAGCAGTTATGGAAGCGAGAAGAATATTTTCTCTTGATGAATTAAAACGCGGATACTACGGACTCTATGAGCCGGATAAATCTTCGGAGCTTATTCCCATGGATGAGGTTGAGTTTGCTGTCATTCCTTGTCTTACAACGGATCATAAAGGAAATCGTCTCGGTCATGGCGGTGGGTTTTACGACACTCTTTTCAATGAGTATAATAATGTGCCTGCTGCTATTATTTGTAGAGAGCGCATGTGTGGCGAAGTGCCGACGGAAGTCTTTGATCATCGTTTTTCTATAACTGTTACAGAAGATGGCGTATTTCGAAATAATAATTAAATTAAATTTTGTGTGAATCGTGGAAAGATTAAAAGTAAAATCACTATTACTGACAAAAAAGGATGTGATTAAATGAAAGAAAAAATAGGTGAAGTCTTTTCCATAGGAAGGGATAATCCGTCGGTTCCTGGATGTACTATATCAAAAGAAATCTATGGTGGAGAAAGCTCCATTACGTATTTTTCACTGGCTAAGAATACGGACATAAGTGCGGAGATTTATCCTTACCACAAGCTAATAATCGTTGCAGAGGGAAGCTTGGAGGTTTATGGAAAAGATAATTTCTTGCAAAAATTGCAAGTTGGAGAAGGTATCTTAACGCTGACAAACACCCCTATGGGGATGAGAACTGCAGAAGGCAGTGTATATACAGAAATATCTGTAAGAAAGGAGAGTATTATGAACGAAAAAATTAAAGCGGGAGAAGTTTTTAAATTGAAAGACCTTGTTCCTTATGGAGAAGGCAAGATCGTAAATATGGATGTGGTGCATAATGACAAGATGAAATTCGTCGTGATGGCATTTGATGAAGGCACAGGGCTTTCAAAACACGCCGCTCCTGGAGAGGCAATCATCTTCGCTTTGGACGGCGAGGCTGTGATCAGTTATGAGGGAAAGGACCATGTAGTCTGTGCAGGCGAAAACTTCCACTTTGCAAAGGGTGGTCTCCATTCAGTAAAAGCTACAAAGAAGTTTAAAATGGCACTTCTTCTTACTTTGGAGTAAAATTATTTTTGCGAATATTAAAAATTTAGAAGGTGGGGATAAAGATGAGAATTATTAAATATAGCAAGTCTGAGGAAGCTTTAAATATAGCTACCCACATCTTAGGATTTATCCTGAGCCTTATATTTTTCCTACCGGTAGTCCTTGAAGCCTATCGGGGCAAAGACACAATTGGATTTTTGGCGTGGTTAATCTATTTTATAGCCATAGCCATCATGTTTTTATCATCAAGCCTCTACCACTCTATGAAAAATCCACTAGCAAGGACGGTCTTCAGGGCAATTGATCATGGGGTGATTTATCTTACGATTGCAGGTTCCTATACTCCAATTATCTTAATTGGTTTAAGGTCTACTTTTGCCATAGTTATATTTGTTCTAATCTGGATCTTGGCACTATCGGGCATAGTGATGAACATAATTGCATTTGTAACAGGTAAAGAAGATAAAATAAGCAAGGCTTCTATGACCATATACATGGCAATGGGATGGATATCCATTCTTCTTATATATCAAATTTATAAGTATATTGGCATGAGCTATATTATATTTTTGTTACTTGGTGGGCTTTTCTATACCATAGGAGCGGTTTTTTATTCTATAAAGAAAATCCCCTACAATCACGCCATCTGGCATATTTTTATACTTGTGGCAGCCTTTGTAATGTTTTATGGCAACTATAAATTTTTAGGATAATTTTGAAAAAATAAGCAAAAATCAGCAGTCAAAAACACTGCTGATTTTTTATAATTTCTATTCATCTAACCAATCTTTTAAAACAACGGCATTGTTATATTTTTCGTCTTTTGCGGCATAGAGCAAGGTCACATTTAAATCCTTTATCTTTTGTAAGTAAAGATCCTTAAACTTTTGCGACTGTGGATTGCTATTTAGTTCCTTTGTGTAAAGTTCTTTAAACTCATCATATTTTTCAGGATCATGAGAAAACCACTTTCGAAGTTCGTTCGATGGAGCGATTTCCTTTGCCCATAAATTGATATCAGCTTTTTCTTTTTTTATTCCTCGCGGCCAAAGTCTGTCTACAAGAATACGAAACCCGTCAGTTTCTGCTGGAGTTTCATAGATTCTCTTGCAACATAATTTATTCATAAAATGTCCTCCTTAAAAAGAAAATTGTAAAAGTTTCTAATAGGATATTGAAACAACATAAAGATTGATTTTATTGTAGTATAATCGAAATTTAAAATCAATCGGATCAATAATTATAATAATTTGCCGTTTGGGATTATTTGTAGAGAGCTCATGTGTGGCGAAGTGCCGACGGAAGTCTTTGATCACAGGTTTTCGATAACTGGTACAGAGAATGGTGTATTTCGAAGTAATAATTAGAAATTTAGGTTTTTAATCAATCGTTGGAATAGACAAATATAAGTGTGGTAAAACTTGCATGTCAGAGAAAGAGTTATGATATAATTAATGTTCTAAAGAAAATAGAAGAAGAACAAAATTGTACATATTAGAAAGGAAATAGATTATGCATATACTATTAGTTACCATTAGAATATTTTTGGCTGCATTTTTAGGTGCGATTATTGGTATCGAAAGGGAAATTAAAAATAGAGCGGCAGGTTTTAGGACTCACATCATAGTAAGTGTGGGAGCATGTTTGATTATGCTAATTGGAATAGATGGAATCGGTGAGTTTTCTCCAGACAAGGCTAGAGATACGGCTAGAATTGCCGGTCAAGTTGTAAGTGGAATTGGTTTTTTAGGTGCTGGAACTATTCTTCAAAAAAGGGATAAGGTTTCAGGGCTAACAACCGCAGCAACTTTGTGGCTATCTGCAGCAATTGGACTTGCAGTAGGAATTGGCTACTATGAAGGCGCAATCATCGCAACTGCAATTTGTCTTATAACATTGATATCTCTAAAGTGGGTTAGCGACATAATTAATAAGAGAACGACCAGATCTTATATTATGATATTCGATAGTTGTAACTTCGACCAGGATGGATTTATAAATTATGCTGCAAAAGAAGGAATAGAAGTTAGAAAATTGGATATAATTGACGAGGATACGGACGATAAGTTGATGGTCGAAACTAATTTGTGTTTTCAAAAGAATTATAATATGAGCGAATTCTTTAAAAAATTAAAGGTAGAACTTAATTTAAGATCTGTTAAATTGACAGATGGAAATGAATAGACGAAAATATTAACAAATGTGCGAGAGAGAAATCTTTCGCTTTTTTTGACCTTGAGAGAAAAAAGAATTATTGATAATATTGTTTTAGATATTGCGTTAGATGGTACTTAAGCTTCAATTAGAAAATAAATTTATGGAGAGTTGTATGAACTGGATAAATAGTTTTGAAATCATATGTTATTTTATAGTTGCTATATTACTTATAGATATTTTAAAAAATAAAAATTATAGAGAGCTGGGACTTTTGATTTCGGGGGCAATTGCTGGGTTCTCTTTAGAACTACTGGCGGTTAGGCTTACGGACATCTACCATTACAGCAACGATTTCTACATAAGCATCGGCTTTGTACCATACCAATTTCCATTTTTCGGCGGACTTATGTGGGGCGGAATAACCGTGTGCGCACTTCGAATAGCGAAGAAGTTTTCTCTAACAAAGATTATGACAGCGCTACTAAGTGGATGGTTCATAGTTAGCATGGATCTTCTCCTCGATGTGGTTGCCATCAGGCTCGATGGAGGATTCTGGGTGTGGGACGGTCGTCCAATTAATCTAGACATCAATCATCACATGTTTATGAGCGTAATCTGGGTAAACTTTCTCGGATACATGTTTGAAGTTCCGTCAATCGTGTATATGACATTAAAGAGTTGGGAAAAAGGTATCGATGAAAAATTAAATCTAATGAGATCAATGCTCATTGGAATAGGAGGAGTAGCTTTCGTAGGAATTTGTAGCTTTATATCGCTATATTTAAACGAAATAACCGATGAATGGTTCGTGGTCTTAGCATTTCTTGCCATATGGATATTCGTTTTAATAAAACTTATAAGAGAAATTCTAGCACAGAGAAAAAATCTAACCTTTG
>QWCB01003121.1_pt1 | contig 14394 bp, 16 predicted proteins | sample 1972511 | NCBI WGS metagenome assembly QWCB01 (sample SAMN09866719, study PRJNA288562) | Human gut metagenome isolate term5_stool, whole genome shotgun sequencing... | isolation source: gut | host: Homo sapiens | place: USA: California
CCTCTTGGATAGGAACTGGCAGCTCTGATGATCCTTGCCGTCAAGCGTCAGGGACAATGGAGCCTCACCATTCACAGACACGTTGTTTCCCTTCTGGACCGAGACTGTCCCGACAGTCCCGTCCGCTGCGTTTGCCGACAGGGCAAACAAGACGAAAAGTAAAGCACTAAAAGTTCTCATGATGTAACGTTTCTATATTGTTATTAATTCTATCTGCAAACTTACGAAATTTTCATCAAAGTACCAAATATTTTTTAGCTTTATTTTGACCTATGCGCAGCATTACCCCCCCCCGAATACGAATTTCACCGTTATCTATCTGTATCTCAATTAATTACACAGATTTTTACCCAAATATATTTTTTCGGCGAATGTGCGAAAAAAGCCAGCAGTTTGTTCGAAGTTTAGGGAAAGCACAAAGGCCATTGGGAATATAAAGAGCGTCAGTCCCCTTAGTCCCAATGGCCTTATTGTATTTTTTTAATTAATGAATGAAGAGGTCAGCCTTTACTTTGCCACAAACTTCTTGCCGTTTTGGATATAGATATTACCCTTTTGCGGACGCTCCACCTTCCTGCCCATCAGGTCATAGACGCTGTCGTCCTTGCTTTGTGTCTCCACAATAGCAGGGGAATCGATAGCCGTCGTGGGGAACTCGCTCGGGTCAATCTCGACATAGTTCCAGAATTTCTCCCAGCCCATGCAGTTGCGAGAAGTGTCCTTGTACTTGTTGATGGTACCCTTGGGCACATAGACAACGGGGGTGTCAAAGCCATCGGGGAAATCAAAGCCAGAAAAGACACCGCCGTCCGTAGGATCGCACACAGGGGGCTCCGTGGCGGCGCAATAGATCTCCTTGATGTCCCTCCAGTGGACGCAACTCTTAGTGCCCAAAGATTTCATCGAGGCGGGGAAGACAATGCACTCCAAAGAGTCAAGATAGCCCAAGGCACCCTCTCCAAGGGACTGCATTCCCAAAGGAAACTCCAGGCGCTTCAATGACGTGCACTGTGCCAAGGCTCTCTTCCCGATATGCTTTACCGTGTGCGGAATATTGATCTCGCGCAGCATGATGTCATTGCAGACAAACCCATAAGGGATCTCCGTCATTCCCTCCGGCAAATGAATCTTCTCAAGATACCGGTTCATGGCAAAATTCTCGCCGACGTAATCGGTGCCAAAGTTCAGGCAGGAGTTAGGAATGGAGACTTCCTTCAGAGAAGTGTCCCAAAAAGCACGCCACCCAATACTCTCAAGACCCTCGGGCAGATTGACCGAGGAAATCTTCGTGGTGGAGAAAGCCTCGTCGCCTATCTGCTTTATTGTGGAGGGCAGTATGACCTCGGAAAGTTTTCCACAATGACAGAATGCGTTAGCACCGATTTTCTCGAAACCTTCGGGAAGCACCAAGGGGTTCATCCGTATTGGGGTGTTATAGAAAGCATAGTCTCCCACGCTACGGAGCGAGGAGGGGAAGTTGAGTTCCCGCAGGGCAAGGGCCTGGTAAAAAGCACTATTGCCGATGCGCTCCACGTTTTCGGGCAGGATAATCCTCCTCAGATGTATATAATAAAACGTTTCCCCCTGGTGCTGTTCGCCGTCACGGTAGAAGGCATAGGCAGGCACGGCATTGTTCTCCAACTCGGCACCCTTCAGGTTGATGGCGGAGAGATAACCATAGAGAGACGAATGAAACAGGGTCTCAAAATCTGCGCTGTTGACAGGGCCGTTGATCACCAGGGAGTCTATCTCCTCTTTCTGGTCGCCCAACATCTCTGCCAACTCGCCGCCACGGGTCGTCGTCACCTCCTTCCACGTGAACTCATGTTCTTCATCCGAGGACTTAGCTGTACGAGTTCCTTTCTTGCCATAGTCGGTGTCGTTTATTGGTTCAACAAATATTTTGCAAGTTGTTCGTAGATTCCCGCCAACCTGACAGCACTGCATGGCAACTGCTTTTTGTATAAACCGATATAAATGGTGTATCTCGGTTGCTTTGCTGGAATATAGCCAAAATACTCTGCTTTATACCTCGTGGCATTCGAACTGTCAGTCAGTTGAATGGTAGAGCCAATTAATCCTATAGATAGTCCCTTTTGCAGATTCATACGAATATAGCTGTCCTCATTTTCAAACAAACTGCGGACGGCCTTGATGTTCTCAGCAGAAGCGATCTGTTCCCTGACTATATTCGAGGTACCATTGGAAGATGTAAGGGCTATTTGTTTGCCACTATTTGCAATCGCATTCACAAACTCCAAAGCATCCATGGCCGTAATCGGTTCACCGTAACCAATGGCGTTCCATGCAAATGCGGCGTTTGCTGCCACTTTGCTTTTAGGCTTTTGTAATTTATAGCCGATACGAGCGTATGCCGCAAAAAGGGAGTCCATATTTTCACCAAAAGCTGTTGTAGCTGCCTTGTATGCGACAATGTTAGAGCGTTTCAAGAAGGCCTGCTCATAAGTGAGGCGACCAAAGCCTCCGACACGCCAATTGTGGTCTTTCAACATCCGACCGTGGATATTGAGATAACCAATACCAGTATCTACAGTGTCTGTCAAGTGAACCTTTCCAGTTTCGAGTGCTGCCAGTAATGTGGCAATCTGTCCCACGGAACTATGTTCAGGATAACAGTAAACCTGCCTTTTCTCTTTTGGGGCTCTAAAACCACCGCATATTGCTCGAACTTGACCACTCTCTGTATTTACAACGATAACGATGCCACTATCAGCCTGAAGGCTATCCATCGTTGTCAGCAGAAGTGAATCTACATAGTTTGTCAAGGACGTATCAATAGTTGAAGACTGTTCCTTGTTCTTGTCGTTGCAAGCCATCATACAGACAGCGCAGACGAACATGTTGATGAGTACATAAAGTTGTTTCATAACGTAATCGTTTTTATATTGTTGCTTCTGATATAGAGTTGAATATCCCCCAATGTCTATCAGAGTTGATGTGGTGATTGTTCCTGTAGCTGTGCTCTTACCCTTTCAGCATAGCCACTGCCTCCGCGTCGATGTCGTTCCATATTCCATCCTCTCCTCTGAATGTAGGCAGCCCACTCTCAGCAGAGATGCCGGCACCGGTAAAGAACACCATCTTTGGACGGTGGTGAATGGTTGGATTGACCTGGTTGTTTTTAGTAGTGGACATAGTAGTGGAATTTGATGTCTTTAGCCTCGCAGAACTTCTCGATGTAGTGATAGGCGAAATCCTTATGTTCACCAAAGCGGCGTTTCATCTCTGCAATAAGGTCGCGTCCATTTTTGGTACCAGTACGCAGCATCAGTTTCTTGGTATTCTCTTCGTCGAAATACCAAGACTTGTTCCACCTCGCCGTCTCGTGAACGCTCATACTGCGCTTCACCGCCCCAGTCCAGCAAGGTCATCGAAAACTTACCGTCGTAATAGGTGATGGCAAATATCGACCCGTCTGTCTTGCCATCATCGTCTTGAATTCTCTCGGAGCAGTATTCCACTGGCTTCTTATAGCCATAATACTTTTTGTAGCCCATATACAAATGCTTTCTTGTATAGAGCCACAAAAAGTAAAAAAACTATCAGTCGTTATTTCATTCTATTTAGGTATTTGAATAACTGATTTTCGTCGTAGTTGGAAATCTTATCAGAAGCATGTAACTTTCTGACCCATGTTTCTATTTTTGAAATGGCAGAATGGTCGTAACCCCCTTTATAGTCTATTAAGTCGTGTGTATAAGGAATTTCACTACTGCTTATGTGGCAATGATATTTTAGATAATTTTTGAATTCTTGAAAACCACCATCTTGCCATGAAGTAGCACTGCCAAAACTAATCTGAGGGGTGATGACATTGTCTGCTTCAAGGTTGGGTTCAGACAATTCACTGCTTCCAAAAGATACCTGGCCATAAGTGCCGTTATAAATTGCTTCTATATCACGTTGAGTTTTATTAATAATATCCAATTGATTATTAATGTTTTCTAAAAAAATCCCGTTTTTTTCTGATGTAATTTCTGCATCATGTTTACTATGTTCCCAGTATTCTTTTGAATGAGTAGCCTCTAATGCTTTATCTGCATGGTATTTAATATCATCTGCATTATGCGAATCTGTAATGGCTTCAATATGGTGAATATAATCATCCGCAGCTCTTTGAATATTTGGATCGTATAAATCATCTATATGACTAGTAAAAGAGATTTCACTAGAAGATGATAAGTTTAAATCTGGAGAATGAACCATACTAGATGACTCAATCACCGAAAAGGGATTAAGTCCATCCACATGGTTTAAGTCAGGCAAGTCGTATATGTCTCCGCCATCTAACGAGCCTGATGCAGTAAACTCTTCTGGGTTCAGCTCAAAGCCAGAGGAGTCATCTATATTAAGATTGTCAAGCAGTGATTCTATCATATCTCTTTCGATTTATTTTGCTTAAATACTAACGGAAGCGTTGATTCGGAGTTTGAATTTGGGAACTGACAACCTAAAGACACGACATATATAGGTGCACCTTCTTCTATGTCATTATCATTAAAAGATGACATTGTCTTAGAGTTGTAGAAAAATTCTTTAGGAAAGATAACGCAGTCATCCCATGTCGACTCTATACTTGACAAGTACGATATTAAATCTTTTTTATATTCTGAATTGAACTTGTCTATTTCATCAAGGATTTGTGAAGTCTTAGCATCATCCTCTGAATGAGAAATGATAGCATTCTTCAATGCCTCTTGTGGTTCGTATAAATAATTAACAAGCATTTGAAGTAAATCAAGTTTTTTGGCTCTGCCATAGTAACCAATATTTTGTTCAAATCTCATTTTCAACTTGAATAACTCATCAATAGCATTTTTATACTTTGAACTAGCACTTGCCTTTTTCGTGTTGTATTCTGCAACGAGAATTGAAGTTGAACGACTATTCTGTCGTACTTGTTCAGACAGTGTTGACATTTGCCCAACCAAAGACGATACGGACTTGGACAAATCAGAGATTTGATTTGACAACTCTTTGTTTTGCCTTTTAAGCTCTTCATTCGATTCTTGAATGGACTTTATCGTAGGTGACATTGCTTCAAGCAAATATTTCTTTATAATGTTCATAGAAATCCATTTCTTTATTAAACTACCATCAACCGATGATTTTTCAATTATATTGATATATTTTTCTTCTTCCATATTAAATTCCTCTCTTACTAACATTGTGGATAACGTATTCTTTTAGTTTTTTACCGCTTACGTCAGCCAAATAAAACAAGGCACTTCCTTCAACGGCATTAGACGTAGGGTCAAATACCAATTTGGCACTTTCCCAATTATAGCCAAAATCATACTCAAATTCGCCTTCGTATTTTGTTTCGTCACTTTTGAAAATTAGAAGGTCTTTATTAGATGAGTAGACTTTGATACATGCTCCAGTTTGATTGCCCTTGTCTGTAGGGCAAACATCGAAAGATTGTATTTGTGTGACAGGAGCAAATTTAAGACATAGCGGAGAAAGATATGAAATTGTGCCAGCAGAATAATTAATAGTCTTGTTACTCCATTGAGATTCAACGATTCGTCTCACATCTGCCTCTTCAAGCCAAACTCCGAAATGCTCATAGTAGCTCGAACGAATTTCACCACCTAATCTATCCCTAAGGTCTTTGTCATCTCCATTATATTCCATCACAAATTCAGTATAGAAGGTTTTTCTTGACATTCTATGTATTAGTGTATCTTTGTTTGCAGAAATATGATTACCACCTCTTTGAACTGCTCCGACAACGGATCCATCAGATGCCTCCTTGTGGGATGCATATGGGAAATAACGATTTGTTATTTTTTTTATTTGCTTTTTTAAGCGTTTATCTAAACTAAGACCGCCAGCAAAATAAATAGTGTCAAGATCTATTCTTTTCTGTTTTAGAACTTTAAGATTATCTTCGATAGACTTAAGAATTATATCATACACAGGTGTGAAGACATCATTCCTAAGTGCTTTACCATTAAGGTTAAAATCTCCAAATTCATCACGTTTTTTTGCGGCAGCTGGCCAATGAGTTTTTAGCCATTCAAGATATGCGCGGCCAGGGTTAAATGAAACAACATCAGCCTCAATGTTGTCAGAAAATTGTAGCGCGCGCCAACGTTTATCAAACTCCATTGCGCCGGCTGGATTCTCTTTGACAAAATCAGTATACAACAAAATAGGTGAATCTTCTAATCCTGTATTTTGAGCCAAGTATTCACAAAAGAATGATGTGAAATAGTTGTCAATGTCATTGCCCCCAGCTCTCTCACTTGTTGTGGAGTCCTTTCCTTCTTTTGTTGATTTGATTTCATCAAAGGATGTAACGCCATCTGGGTTAAGTGTTTCTTTCATCACGCAGATATCCGCAGTTCCTCCGCCGAGATCCGCAATAAGTGAATATCTGTCCTTTACAAAATCAAGTTGGGCTTTTCCCGAAATATTTATTCCAATTAAAGCACATTCTGGTTCTGAAAGCAGAGTAACCTTTTCTCCAAACACCCTTGTAGCAATGCTCTTGATAACTTCGACAGACTCGGGATTCCATATTGCCAAACCTGGAACTGTAATGGCCCAGTTAATCTCATCAGCCGAAAGCCTAAGACCTGCTTCTACGGCTTTTTGCATGCATTCCTTCTTTATGACAAGGAAAAAGATATTGAGAATCTTTGTGAGTGGATAAAACTTACCATCGTTTGTTCCAATCTTAGTATTGGATGGATCCGAATTACCAACCTTATAGAGTTCCATTTTGGGATGTTGAACTCTCACCCAATCGCTGCTCTTTGAAAGAGCAGCGATACATTTTTCTATTTGATTTTGACACCAAATAAAATTGGCATCTTTAAGATATTTTTCCTCGTCATAAAAAACGCAGGAAAAAATATTTATATCACTTTCTGAATAGGATGTTTTTTCAAGCAAAGAGCGCTTTATCCAAAAGATGGTTGGTTGTTTTGTAAACCCAGCATCTCCTTCTTGTCTATGAACAAAGATTAGTTCAGAGGGGTTATACTCTCTTTCAAAAGCTGTATTTAGAACAGCTCCCGAGTTGGATGAACCAAAATCAAGTGTTATGTAAGCCATAAATTAAATCAATGAGAGGAGTTTTTGTTTTAGTTTTATATTTAATTTTGTTTTCTGTGCTTTAGACAGCCAAGGGTCAAGACTCTTGCGGAATTGCGAATCATCGTCAATATTCTCTATATAGAAATCTATCAATTGTTCGATATTCCAATCACGGATAGCAGTATTGTCAGCTGCGAGTGTCATGCATTTTTGAATAAGAGACTCGCGAATGGGAGAATCCTGCTCGAATTTGGATTTGCTTTCTTTGCCAAGCAGTTTCATGGTCGACTCTTTTTCCATAAGGCGACGATACTCTTGTTCGGGGTATTCATGACTTAGACGAAGATATGTCCGCTCATACATATCACTAAATTCTTCTAGTAGTTGCTCATCTACAAACTCTTCAAAATATTTTTTATATATGTATGGGAAGCGTGGTGTAACATCATTTGCCAATAGGTGATGTGTATCAGATAGTGCCGCTATCATCATGCCCGTGGTTGCACTAATAGTATCTGCGATACCTATGACATCAGCTTGATTGATATACATAAATTTGCAATAATCACCTAATTCATCAAGCTCTGTTGAAAATCCCCGTTCTTTAATCTCTTTCAGACGATTCTGAATGCGATTTTCTAAATTTAACTGCTCGAATATGGACACATTATGCGCATACATAGTGCGCTGATCCCTTATTAGCTTGTTTTCCGTCTTTACAGATTCTGTGGATGAGAGTGCTTTTTTAGATCGCTCATAAGCAGAAATTGCTACCATAGAATTTAAATCCAATGGTATTTGAAGTTCTTGTCTGCTATGTAGTTGTGAAGAATAGCCTATTCCCCAGCATGAGAACATCAGCTTGACAGTTTTTCCATCAAAACGAGGCTCTACGACAATTGTCGGCATTTCTTTCAAGAAGTAATATAACTCGTCAGCAGCATGTAGCCCACCTCTGACATTCTTGTTCCATGCTGCGGAATAGAAAATCACAGGACGTTCTCCATTCCGGCTATACTCATTAACGAAGATGCTTTCTAGTGAGGAATAAACGGAATCAAAAACTTGTGCGGCCAAGACTTCTTTTCCACTAACACGAGAATCAATATGCATAGGAGTAATGAATACATTTAGAGGTTTTGCATCTCCGATACCATTATATATTCTATCCAATGTTTCAGGTGAATTATTTGGATGTTTATTTTCACCCAAAAGAAACGATATATCAATATTGTTATTTTCTAACAATACTAATGGAGAGATATTTAGAGGAAAATTACGTATGGCATCTTGAACCAATGTGTGCCGTAAAGTGGCATGAGCATTCATTTCGGCGAGAAGCATAGAAGAATGGCGGTTAAAAACAGCAATTCTTTCTTGTGCATTTATATTCTCTCGCTGAAGTCTTTCTTGAAAGGCTTCACGCATCCTTTCAAGTTCTTTCTGATGATAAGCACTTTGTTCTCCTTGCTTGTAGACCCTGGATTTTTCATACGGAGTTATTCTCTCTCCAATAGCACTAATCCCTTTGCCTACAGTTCTTGCAGCCAAAATTCCGCAAACAATTTTTGCAACGCCTAATAAGGCTGTTGTGATAATTGGCATAATTTGTATAATTTAATGTTTAGAATTATTTTTAGAGTATGTACTTAAACGCACCTCAGGCTTTGAAATACTGTTCTTAGGCTCGTCCACGGACTTAGGTTTTGAAACTGAAGAAACAGAACTGCTACTTGAAGACGAGCTACCACTATATGAACTTGAGGAATAAGAAGATGAGGAACTGGAAGATTTATTTGCTCTCCTTTCTGAATCTATAGCACGTATTCCATAAACGACACCGAAAATGAGAAGTGAAATTGGGTCCATTGTGTTGTATTATTAAAAAGTTGTTACAAAATAATTACCGGAGTCATCCCAAGCATCTTCGAATTGTTCAACTGGGTAATCTGCAAACAATTCGCCTGTTCCAGGGTCGGTTAAAAGAATGTTTTCCGTGCCAGTAAGCGGGTTTATGGCAAATCCACTAACAAGAAGTGCATGGTCTGCTTGTGGACCAATGATGATGTCCTCAAAAGGTTCAGCGATACTTTTGTTCCATAATTCGCCAGAATCAACCCCCACAATTACATGATGTCCTTGTGCTGTTTCAGCCTTAAGGTCATCAATTGTGGCTCCAGTGATTTTTTCTACTGGAATACCATGTGCTTCAATTAAATCTCCAACATATTCCATGGGTGTTCCCTCTCCAGGGCTATACCAACCATTTTCGTACGCTTCATTGCGTAACTCGGTTTCAGAGAGATTGATACCATATGAATTGAGCACCAATTGTTGTGATTTAATAGCACAAGAGTCATCGAATGTTTGTTGAACCATATCGAAATAAGAATTTGTCATAGTTGCCATTGTTGATAGTTTTAAGTTATAAAACCAAAATTTCATCTAAATCATCATCGTTCATGTCAGAAGAATCAAATTCAGAATTTATATCTATAGAGTCCGCTGAATCAAGAAAGCTATCATCATGCATAGAAAAATTTTCTTCTACGCTAAAGTTTATAGTATCTTCACTCGCATCAAATGAAGGTTGAGTATCTGCGAAATCTGCCGCTATCGCTAAATCTGCTTCATCAACCAAAGGTGGTAGTCCTAACTCCCAAAAACCAAAGTCTCCTTTATGTACATCCCAATCCATACTACGACCACCTTCAAATTCTATGGCATCTTGTGCAACATCTAATATTGCAGAAAGTGTACTATTAGATTCCAGCGAAGACTCTATTAATAAAGATTCAGTAGGGGTGGCATTCCCATCGATATATGCTGCCAGCATCTCATCGGATATATTCTCATTGAAATCTTTGAAATCAATCATAATAATCCTCCTTTCTGCCCATCACAAGGCGAAGCTGCACCAGCGCACGGCGGTGGATGTTATATAGGTTATCTACGGTTACTTCCATTTGCTTTGCAAGCTGTTCTGGCTTGACCTCCTTTAAGTCCAAATACTCGATGACCATGCGGTATCTTTTATTGGACATTTTAAGCAGTGCGGCGCTTACATCCATCCGTCTGTCGGTGGAGAGGCCTGCACTTTGGTCTTGCCACATTTTATCGTTTAGAGTCATTGATGAAGTTTTTTCTATCAGTACTGCACGTTTTTTTTGAAAAAATCTCACGGCAACGACTGTAACCCATGTCATCAGTTTGCTTCTGAAGTCAAACTGACGCACCCTATACCAGTTGTTGCCGGCAAGATAAAGGAAGAGCTCTTGAATAAGGTCTTTCTTGTCCACGTTGCCGTCAAAGATGTCAGCAATGATGTACGCGAAGAGACCAGAGCACTTCTTATTGAAGAAGTACTGTATCGCGCCAATATCATTGCTGATGATGGCTGCAACCAGTTGACTATCGTCGTATTCTTTATAGCTCATAGATTTATTGCATCTTTTTATTAATCAGATTATTTCAATGAATGCTTGGGGAACATACGCCGTAGCTAACGTCAACAGCCCATCTATTACAATTCCCACTCTCTGCTGTCCTTGATAACGAGCGACGGTTCCAGTTACTCCCTTGAACTTACCTTCGATAATTCTTACTACTTGCCCCTTTTGAAACTTCTCTATCTTATCAGTAGATACGACAATGTCGTCCGCATAGGCTTGGCAGATAATGCGGAAACTTTCCATTTGGTCATCGGGAACAATCAGAGGCTCGAAAACAATCTTATTGCCAATATGTATATGTCGACAATAAAAGCGAAGGAAGGAGATGTTTTCGTCTTCTTTGTTACGGGCAAATCTTTTAAGATCTTCTTCTGTTCCGTAAGCAAAAAGGATATTGGGAAGGTAGGATTCTTCGATGGTCTTGCGTTTACCATCGATGATTTTTACAGTAGTTCGTGTGGGATAGAAGGCGGTTCCGCCGCTTTTGATAATGTAATCGTAGGCTTTCTTCTCTCTGCCATAAGTGGCACGAAGAGCGAACCAATGGGGCTTTTGTTTGGCCTTTTTGATTACAGTAGCCTTGTTTGCCGACTGCGCATTTCTTGGGGACACCCCTGTGTGTGAGTTCTCTGCCGTAATCGGCTTTTGAACTTCGGGGAGGGCATCGGGGGTAAGCCCGGTGCAGGGAGGTTCTATACCACCTCCTTGGGTGTTTGCATATTTAGATGCAGGGTCATCGACATTCATATCGGTGCTAGCTTGATTCTAGACAGAACTTCGTTATAGCACATAAAAAAAGCGTGGAATCGTCCTGTTGTCCGTTCCACAAGTCGAGGCTCTTGCATTGCCTAATCCAGATGAACAGACAACGTTAGAGCCCACGCCGATATGAATATAGTCGTGCCGTTAAGAGACCTTCATAAACAACCCATTGCACCCATAGGGGTATAACTCATGCTTACAAGGTCTCCACGGGGTTGATATAATCACACCCGGGACATCTACCGTTACTATGTTCAAGACTGGATTTTTGAATTTGCAAGATTCGACTTGTCTTAAACAGAGCGTTAGTAAACGCCTTCATTATGTATTGGACTAATATTCCCACCCATAGCCCGCTTCATGTGATTCACATTCAGCTCGGCGTAGGCGTTTCTCTTGTGGTTTTGGAAGAACTCGTCTTCCGTAACGACAGCGGAGCTATCATAGTCCGCGGACAAAAATACGAAGAAATTTCCAAAATAAAGAAAGAATCGGCAAGAAAAATGCGACAAGAGGCAGGTTTTGAGTGCGTTTTAACAATTTATTACAGCTGTTTCGCTGTTTTAATACCAAAATGAGGCGAAAAGAGGGAAAAGGCTGCCGTCAGACGGTTCACAAATATTTGGCAAGTGGTTGCGCTCAAGGTCTTCTTACCATTATTAAATGTGCAGATCTTGAGGAAGGCAATGAACCCTTTGCAGAAATCCTTATCCACTTCCGTCAGGAGTAAGTTAGGAGTACCTATATATTTAAGGTATTCCAAAACGGGACAAAAGTGGGCTTAAAATGGGCAAAATTAGGAAAGAATAACGACTGAATCGTAATTCGGCTTATTACCATAACAAACTGTAAATCAGTGATATTACATCACTTTCTTGTCGTATCGTTTCCGATGGTTTGACCCACTTGCAGTAATTGGTAGAACCTCCGAGTCAAAGAGGTATTTATCCTCTTCGATCTTGGCGGCGTTCTTCTTGTTTTGAAGATGTTTTGTCCTAAAACTTCTGTATGAATTTTCGAACAGACTCATCCTCTTTACCCAAGCCCATTTTTTCTTGAGTAGATACAAGTTTTGTTTGACTGAGGTTTCACTGACACACATGATCCTTGCCAAGATGTTGGTTGAAAAATTGAAGCGCAACAAGATGGTGCGAGACGTCGAGGGACGTTGCAACAACAGAGAGACAGGGAAGAGCGTCCGCCCGTTTTGCGCCAAAGACCTTCCCGTCTTTTGAGTTGCTACATCTACGATGGTCGATTGTCCAGTAGTGACGGCAAAGGTAGGGCAAATCCTCGACACAGCCAAAAAGAGGTCCCTGTTTTTTTCTTTATATTTTATATTGCGTAGTTTGACCGCACCAGAATGCCCTTGGATGATACTCAAGAGACCCTCGGGATCGCACTTAAGCAACCCTTAGGACGACACATAAGTAACCCTTAGGACGAGGCTTAAGAGACCTTCGGGATGGTCTCGGGATGCGTTCGGGACGCAGGGCGTGCTTTAGGCCGGACAAAACGCCAGGACACAGGCTATTATTCATAGGGATGCACCATCACGTTTTCAGGTTCATCCGGAAAATCGAGTGATAGGGTTTGTGCTGTTGCCAATACGTCCTGCTGAGTTAGGGAAAACAACAAATACAACTTTTACAACAAGTAACAACCTACACGCTCACGTCGAATCACTCCATTTTCGAGAAGAACCAAAAAAAATAGGGGTTCCCCCATAAAATGTGGGGGACAAGGCTTGGATTCCCCCGTAAAATGTGTATATTTGCAGCGTTATTCCCCCGTAAAATGTGGGAGGACGGAGAATTATTCCCTCATGGAATGTGATTTAAAGATACGGATCATGGAAAGATTGGCCATCAACGAGCTTCTGAAATGGAAGAACAAAGAATATCGCAAACCCCTTATCGTAGAGGGGGCCAGACAGGTTGGCAAGACTTGGCTGGTCAAGGAGTTTGCGCGCCAGAACTACAGGCAGTTGGCGTATGTGAACTTCGAAGAGATGAAGATCCTTCAGAATCTCTTTGTGCAAGACTTCAATATCCCCCGAATACTTACCGCCATCGGAGCTGTAACGAACGTGACCTGCACAGAGGGCGACACGCTGATATTTCTCGACGAGATACAGGCCGCCCCGCAGGCCATCACTTCTCTCAAATATTTTGCAGAGAATGCGCCAGGCTATCATGTCATAGCAGCAGGGTCCCTCTTGGGTATCGAACTGCACCAAGGGGAGTCGTTTCCTGTGGGCAAGGTCGAATTTCTCCCCCTGTATCCTATGAACTTCATCGAGTTTGTGATGGCTATGGGGGAGAAGAATCTGGCACAATTGCTGCAAACGAAAGACTGGAACATGACAACCATGTTTGCTCCCAAGTTTCAAGAACTCCTCAAGTATTATTACTACGTGGGAGGCATGCCCGAAGCCGTATTGAGCTTCAGCCAGCGTCGCGACTGGAAAGAAGTGAGAGCCATACAGAAGGATATTCTGAACAGTTATCAGCGAGACATGTCGAAGCATGCTCCCTCGGAGATCATCCGCCGGATGGCTGACCTATGGAAATCCTTGCCCGCCCAGTTGAGCAAAGAGAACAGGAAGTTTGTCTATGGAGTGGTGCGCGAGGGGGCGAGGGCCAGAGAGTATGAGTTGGCCCTGCAATGGCTGCAGGATGCCGGACTGATATACAAGATATATAATGTGAAAGCTCCCAGACTGCCCCTTGCCAGCTATGAAGACAGGGCTGCCTTCAAGATTTTCGTCTTGGACGTGGGCCTTTTGGGTGCTATGTCCAACCTCAAGGCTTCCACGATAGTGGCTGGCAACAGTATATTTACCGAGTTCAAAGGGGCGTTGACAGAGCAGTATGTCTTGCAGCAACTCATTCTCAGGTATGAACCCTATTATTATGCCAAGTCCAACAGCACGCTGGAGATAGATTTTCTGTTGCAGGACGAGGAGGACGAAATCGTCCCGCTGGAGGTGAAAGCCGAGACAAACGTCAAGGCAATCGGGTAGGAGGTAAATGCTAATCATAAAAGGCATTCACCTCCTATTTTCACATTTACCGACCTCCCACACCACCGTACGTGCGGTTCCGCATAC
>QWCB01003761.1_pt1 | contig 14369 bp, 10 predicted proteins | sample 1972511 | NCBI WGS metagenome assembly QWCB01 (sample SAMN09866719, study PRJNA288562) | Human gut metagenome isolate term5_stool, whole genome shotgun sequencing... | isolation source: gut | host: Homo sapiens | place: USA: California
CCTTGCGGGGATGCTTTTGATACTTGTTTTATTTGGACAGCGCCCTGACAGCATAGTAAAGGCTTTCACGGAAACAGCCGATTGGACGTTTTCTCAGCAGATACCTCCGCCGCCTGATTACTCACAAGGGCATTATCTTTGCACAGTTGCGGCAGGGGGACACGCTAAGCTCGTCAAACCGCAGCGAATGGGTCTGCGGCGTGGGGATAAGATAGTTGTGAACAGACAGCTTTGTGTTGCAAACGCATTTGAAGAGCTTATACAGGATAAGCTTCCACGTTTTCACAAATGTGTGAGAAGCTTTTACGATAAACACGGATATCCCATTTCACAGCATATATCGACGAAATTGCGTGCTGATGTGGTCTATATCCTTATGAAACCACTTGAATTTATTTTTATTGCGGTGCTGTATATGTTTGACGCCGATCCCGAAAGCAGGATCGCTATGCAGTATACAGGCAAAAAGTGCACCGACCTTACGAACTTTATGAAAGGATAGATTTTATGGCAAGAAAAAAGGCAGAGCCTAAAAAGACTGCTAAACCAAATAACAACGCATATATCGAGGGTGCAGGACTTGTTGCAGATGAAAAGATAACAATGTCTCTTGAAAAGAACTATATGCCATATGCCATGAGCGTTTTGGTATCAAGAGCGTTCCCGGAGATAGACGGCTTTAAGCCCTCACACAGAAAACTCCTCTATACAATGTATAAAATGGGACTTTTGAAAGGCAATCGCACAAAATCTGCTAATATTGTCGGAACGACTATGAAACTCAATCCGCATGGAGATCAGGCAATCTATGACACTATGGTCAGACTTTCAAAAGGCTATGAAGCGCTTTTATATCCTTACGTAGATTCTAAGGGAAACTTCGGAAAAAGCTATTCAAGGGATATGCAGTGGGCTGCACCGAGATATACGGAAGCAAAGCTCATGCCTATTTGTAATGAATTGTTTTGCGACATTGATTTTGATACCGTAGATTTTGTGGACAACTATGACAATACTATGAAAGAGCCTACTCTGCTACCGGTTACTTTTCCAAGCGTTTTGGTGAATCTCAACAGCGGAATTGCAGTCGGAATGGCAAGTTCTATCTGTTCTTTCAACTTAAATGAAATAGTTGAAGCAACCATCGGACTTATCGACGACGAAAATTATGATGTGTCCGAAAGTATAAATGCTCCCGATTTTATAGGCGGAGCAACGGCTATAATAAATAGAGAAGAATTCAACGATATTTTGCAGACCGGCAGAGGATCAATCAGGATCAGGGGCAATTATGAGTTTGACAAGAAAAATAACTGTATTGATATAAAACAGATTCCTCCGACAACGACCTGTGAAGCTATAATCGATAAAATAATTGAAAAAGTAAAAATCGGAGACCTAAAAGAGATAAGTGATGTTCGAGACGAAAGTGATAAAAACGGTCTTAAAATAACAATTGACTTAAAGCGGGGAGTTAAAGTTTTACCGCTTATACAGAAACTTTATAAAATTACTCCTTTAGAAGACAGTTTTTCCTGCAATTTCAACATTTTAACCGCAGGCAGCGCAAAGGTTTTGGGCGTTACCGAAATATTAAAAGAGTGGATAGCTTTTAGATTTGAATGCGTCAAGAGACGGGTCTATTTTAAGCTTCAAAAAGCTAAAGATTTGCTGCATTTACTCGAGGGCCTTTCCGAAATTCTTTTAGATATTGATAAGGCAATAAAAATCATAAGAGAGACCGAAGACGAAGACTTGGTTATCCCAAATTTAATGATCGGATTTGGAATCGATGAGATTCAGGCAAACTATGTTGCCGAAATCAAGCTTAAAAATTTAAACAGACAGTTCATATTGAAAAAGCTGAAAGATATTGAAAATCTCAAAGCCGACATTGAAAGAATGGAAAAAATCTTAAACAGCAAAGCTGAAATCAAGAAGATAATAAAAAGTGAACTCAGAGAGGTTTCAAAAAAATATAACGAGCCTCGAAAAACACAGATTATTTATGATGAAGATGTTGTTGAATATGAGGAAGTTCAAGAAATTGATAACAGTCCTGTAAATCTTTTCTTTACAAGAGAAGGATATTTCAAAAAAATAACTCCGCAATCACTTCGTATGAGCGGAGAACAAAATTTAAAGCATGGCGATGAAATAATTTTAGAAATCGAAGCCACAAACGATACAAATCTGCTTTTCTTCACCGATAAAGCAAATGTCTACAAGTCAAAGGCGAGCGAATTTGCAAACACAAAAGCATCCGTTTTGGGCGACTACATTCCTTCACAACTTGAAATGGATGAAGAAGAAAATGCTCTGTTTATGGTACCCGTTAAAGATTATGACGGATTTTTAATGTTTTTTTATGAAAACGGAAAAGTTGCAAAAGTAGATCTGAAGGCATATGAAACTAAGACTAACAGAAAAAAACTTTTAAACGGATGCAGTGATCAATCTAAACTTGTAAATGTCATCTTTTCAAAAGAAGAAAAAGATTTCTTAATTCACACTTCCGAAGACAGATACTTACTTTTCTCATCGGCTCAGTTGAGTTTGAAACAAAATAAAAATGTTCAGGGAGTAAAGGTTGCGTCGCTTAAAAAGAACGCCTATGTCGATTCTGCGGAAATCTATAACGAAGAGATGTTTATAAAACCGTCAAGGTATAAAAGTTCAAATCTTCCGTTCAGAGGCTCAAAGCTCAGCAAGGAAGATTCAGACTCAAATCAATATCAGTTGTTTTAAGAAAAAAGCTTGTCTTTCGACAAGCTTTTTTTGAATTATTTATTCTTGATTTTATTTAATATTAGTTTTTGGAAGTATATCACAAGACCTGTTACAAGTGAGCAAATAGCAACTATCATAAATTTAGTCTTTTGATCGTATTGGATTTTTTTCTTCGTAACCGTAGGTGCCTGATTTCCGTTTGCATCAGCAGAAGCCAAAATTATTCCGTCATTTTCAATCTGTTCGGTAATTAAATTATTCGGCTCATCAATAGTATAGGGGAGAAAAGCTGATGTTTGGAATTTTGCAAGATTTGAGTTTAAGTTGCCGGTAGGATCATACAGTGACTGACTCAAAAAGCTTTCAGAATTTATTTTAGAGTCGTCGATGCCGTAATTTATCGAAGGCAGACTTTCGTTGAGCGGGATTTCATTTGTGTCAAGTGATTTTGAACCGTTTATAATTTTGAATTTGTATGATTTTTTTTCTATGACTTTTTCAGCATTTCTATATTCAAGTTTTACCATAATCGGTTTATTGAAGTCTTTACTTTCAATTTTTACACTACCGCCATGCTTTACGGGAGTTGAATTTATTTCTATTTTCAAGTTCTTCATGTCTTCATTTGGTATTTCTGCAAGTCTTGCAAAAGGTGTGAACCAAATTGCCTGAACCTTGTGCTTTAGATTTACATTGTAGCTGTAAACATCACTGTAAAACTCGTCTTTGACATCAAATAAATCCATCTCAACCGCTTGATTATAAAGCTTTTCAACATCAACATCGCTTATCGGTTTTTTCCCTTTTGAACTGATTTGATTTTTAAGGATTTCAGCAAGTAGGGCGTCGGAGTTCTTGCTTTCAAGGACTTTGCTTAAACTTTTATTGTCAAGTTTTGTCTTAAAAGATTTATCAATAATACCTTTTGCGTAAGACAAATCAATTTCTTCTTTTGAAAGCTTTGTAATATCAGTGTTTTTTGGTATAACTCCCATTTTTTGAGCGAGTGTGGCTTTATATAGCTCCATAAGTTCTTCGGGAGATTTATCTTCTGTTTCAATATTGTTTTTAGTTAAAGTCTTTTTTATATCATTTATGGCAAAGTCTTTAAGATTATCAATCTCCGCATCGTTTTTATCCCCGTAAACTTCTTTTACAAGATCAAATACTCCTTCTTTCGGGGTTCTGTTTTTTTGAATTTTGAAATGTTTCCCGGACACAGGATAAGAAAGGTCATATTTCAAAACATAGTAAAGTAAATCAACATAAGCATCTTTATTATCTTCTTTTGAAGGAGAGTTAAAATTTACATGTTGTTCTTTGGAAAGATAGGTTTTCTTTTCTTCCGGCGTCGAATAATCTTTTATGTCTAACTTATCAAAAACTTTTTTTATCATATTAGTGTAGGATTGTTCGATTGATTGCAAATTTGGATCAACAAGTTTTATTGTAGAATCAGCCTGCATTTTCATTTTGTCAAAAGCAATTCTATTTAGGTTAACTGTCGGCGTCGGCTCAATCTTTTCAAGTTTTGCCGAGTCTTCTCTGATTTGAACATCGGCAAGCCAGGCTTTACTGTCCTTTGAATCCGGCGAAGCCTTTTTTGATATTGCGATAACATTGATAATGGAAAACGCAAAAATAATTACAGATAAGAAAATGATAAAATTCCTTATGTTTGGTTTAATTTTATTTTTCATTATATCCTCCTTATTCAACTGATTTTAGAGAAGAGACCATGTCTATTTTTTGTAACTTCTTATGTATCATTAGATTTACAATTCCTGAAAATAAAACTGTTGCGAGAAATGCTATAAGGTAACTTGTAGGTTTAATTGTTCTTCCAAACATTACAACATTTATTTCGGCTGCCGAGACGACAAGTTTATGTAAACCGGTGCCGAGCAGAAGTCCGAAAGCACCACCCAATAAAGTTAGAATTACATTTTCTCTTATTATGTATTCGGAAGTTTCTCTGTCATTAAATCCTAAAACTTTGATAGTGGAAACTTCTCTTTTTCTCTCGTAAATATTGATGTTTGAAATATTATACATGACCGCAAAGGAAAGCAAGGCTGCAATTGCAATCAGTAAAACAACTATTAAGTTCAAACTGTTTACAATGTTTTTAAAGGTTTCTGTTATTTGAGTAGTATAGGCGACAGCGTCAACAGAGGGGACTTTGTTCAAATTAGCCGAAAGTCTGTCTTTTGCTGCAGCATCTAAATTTTCGTTTAGCTTTGCTGTTATATAATTATAATTTGGCTTTACACCAAAGATTTTTTCAAACAGTGTGGGCGACAGATATACATAGTGGAAAGTATAGTTTTCGGTTATCTGGGAAACAGGGACCTTATATTCGGTGTTGTCGTAGTTGATTATTATGTTGTCACCTTTTTTTATATTAAATTTCTTTGCAAGTTTTTCGGTGATTATAGCGCCGTCGTCAGTAAGAGTAAGCTCTTTTTTGTTTCCTCTTTTATGAAGTGAAACCATTGTGTTTAACTCTTTCGGATTTTCAGGCACCAACATATTTATTTCCATTGTCTCTTTTTTGTCAGGACTTTTAGCATAGGTGACTGTAAGTTCATTTAACAGTGCTTCTTTAATATCTGCTTCTTTTTTAACCTGTGACAGAATAAATCCTTTGTCGCTTGAACTTTGATTTATTACAATCTGAAGATCATATTTTGAAATTCCACCCTTGCCGAATTGCTTTGACATTATTGCACTTATCGAGTCACTTAATCCGAAAGAAGCAAGCAGAAGAGCGCAACATCCGCTGATACCTATCAGTGCTGTTATGAAATTTTTCTTATTTCTGAAAAGATTTCTCGCCGTGATTTTTGAAGTGAAACTAAGTCTCGACCAAAGAGGCTTTATGTTTTCAAGAAAAATTCTCTTTCCTTCTTTGGGAGGGCGGGGTCGCATAAGCGTTGCAGCATTTTCTTTTAGTTCTTTGAATGCTACTGCCGTAATTAGAATAATCGTGAGAAGTGTGTAGCTTAAAAATGAAATAAGTGCCGGTATGAGTCTGAATGAATAAATTCCTTTTGGTAAATCATACATTATTCCCCAGGCTGCGACTATGCCTCTCGGAAAAACTTGAAAACCGAGAATCAGACCGATTAAACAGCCCAAAATGTTTGCCGAAAGGCCGTAATATAGATATTTCAATAGAATAGACTTGTTATCATATCCGAGTGCTTTCATTGTGCCGAGTTGAGTTCTCTCATTTTCTACAAGTCGAACAAGAGTTATAAGACAAACAAGAGCTGCAACAATGAAAAATATTACCGGGAAAACTTTTGAAAGGGCTTTCATTCTGTCCGCAGAGTCCTTGTAACTCAAATAACCAACCTGATCATCTCTGTTTTGAACAAACCACTCGGCTCTGTCTAAATAGTTTAACAGTTTTTCCGCTTCGGCAAGTTTTCCTTTTTCTCTGTCAATCGCTTTAAGCGCTTCTTTCTTTTTACTTTCATATTCTTTTCGCGCTGTGCTTGACTTTGCCTTTGCAGCTTCCAATTTTAATGTGGCAACCTCGATTTCGGATTGTAGCTGTTGTTGACTTACAGACAGTTGCATTTTATTAAAATCAATTCCAAGCCCGGAAGCATTTAGTTTTCTTTCTGCTTCTGCACTTTCGATTTCAGCTCTTGCCAGTTTTTCTTTGGCATTTTGATATTTATCTAATTCCTTTTTTGCTATTGCAAGTCTTGACGATTGTAAATTATATTCATATTGAGCGGCTCTTAATTTTGCCTCTTCCGAAGCGAGTCTTGCCTTATAATTTTGAAGCATGGGTTCGGTGTAGGCAATCATTTCTTCGGCAGTTCCGACAGCTGTAAGTTTATGAATCGTGTTTCTTATTCTCGTTACTTGTTCGGGAGGTAAATTTGAATTATCTAAATAACTTTCAAGTTCGGCTTTTGTTTTTTCTTGATTTGCTTTAAAAAAAGCTAAGGCAGACTCTGTCTGAACCACGAGTTGCCTTGAAGAATCAACGGCAGCTCTTGATAAATCAATCTTTGCTTTTGCGACAGCAAGATCATTTTTAGCTTGATTATACTGTGCTTGAGCACTGTCAAGCATTGCCATCTGTATCTTTGCTTTGTTTAATTCGTTTTGTTTTTGACGCCAAAGCGCATATTTTTGATTGTGTTTTCCTTCGCCTAAATAAAGTTCCCTTTGAGCTTTGCTTAAACTTGCGTTGAACTGTTTTTTCTTATCATTAATGGTCTGTTCTCCGGTTTTCGCAAAGTCTTCAAGCTCTTTGACCTTTTCAAGAGCTTCCTCAAGTTCTGTGTTCAACTTAGCTTCTTTTTCGGCTATTTCGGTTTTTCCGTTTTCTACCAAAGGAGTCAGTGTATATCGCAAATAATTTACGCGAATCGGGACTCTTTCTTTTGACAGTTTTTCCAAATCCTTAATTACCGGATTAATAAAATCTTTATATTCTTTACTGTAAGGATCTAATTTGTCAGCGCCGGCAACTTTTATAAATATTTCATTGTATTCTTCACTCTTAAAATTGCTTTTGTCAACAAAAATGAAAGTTCCGAGTTTGCCGCTTCCGACCTGCGTCCTTCCTCTTTCAAAAGAAAGATAGAGCGGCGTTCTGATTTTTCCGGTGATTTTAAATTCGGTGTTCTGTAACTTATCTTCAATTAGTCCGTAATTTGAATCAATTTTGATTGTCTGACCGACTTTGAATTCATCGGGTGCCGAAAGTTTGCTGGAATCAACAACGCATTCGGTCGGTGTCTTTGGCATTCTGCCTTCTATTAAATCAACTTTGTTTAAATAATTGTCGTTTTTTTCTTTACCGTCCGTAAAATTTTGCGCATCTTTTAAATCCAATGACATAACTCTGCATGAAAGTTCAGACCCGTCAATATCGGTTATGCTCTTATCATTTATTTTCAGAATCCCGTCAACTGTCTTTGAGGTCATTACATTTGAAATTCCCTTGATGTTTGAAATTTCGTTTAAGTCATCTTCCGTAAGTGAAATCGGAGTTGTAACTTTAATATCATAGAGATTGTTAGTCTTGAAATAATTTCTCGCTGTATCTTTCATATCGGGTTCTGCGGCATTTATTCCCAAAAAACAGGTTACTCCGATAGCAGTGATAATAATAATCGAAATAAAACCGACTAAGTTAGACTTGACAGTTCTAATAAAATCTTTAAAGATTGTTTTATTCATTACCACTCAATCCTTTCAACGGGTAAAGGATTCTCGTTGAGCTTGATGTTTTCCACACGACCGCTTTTTAAGGTTATTATTCTGTTAGCCATAGGAGTTAAAGCAGCGTTATGGGTTACGATTATTACAGTCATTCCTGTTTCTTTTGCTGTTGTCTGTAAAAGAGAAAGAATCTGTTTGCCTGTTTGGTAATCAAGGGCTCCGGTAGGTTCGTCGCAGAGTAAAAGTTTTGGATTTTTGGCAAGTGCACGCGCTATTGATACTCTCTGTTGCTCTCCGCCTGAAAGCTGAGAGGGGAAATTGTTCTCTCTTTCGCTGAGTCCGACTCTTTCTAAAACTTTTGCAGGAGATAAAGCTTTGTCAACGATTTGGGTTGCAAGTTCAACATTTTCCAGGGCTGTTAAATTTGGAATCAGATTGTAAAACTGAAAAACAAATCCGACATCATATCTTCTGTAATTTACAAGTTTTTTAGAATCATATTCGTTTATTAATTCTCCTGCGACACGAATTTTTCCGTCATCACAAGAGTCAAGACCGCCGAGCATGTTCAAAACCGTAGTTTTGCCGGCACCGCTTTGGCCTACAATTATACAAATTTCACCTTTTTCAACATTAAAGGTTACGCCATCTGAAGCGTTTACCGTAACTTCTCCGGTTTTATATCTTTTGTAAACACTGTCAAACTCTATAAAACTCATGATTTTCTCCTAATAAAAAAGGTCCCGATGGGACCACAATATATTTTTTCAAAATTATGCTTCCGAAAAAATATAAAAACAACTATATACTTATAAATGCCCCTGATAACAAAATTTTAACTTTTTAGAATGAAAAAGTCAATATTTTTGAAAAAAGTTTACATATTCAGGAGAAATCAAAATAAAAATATGGAGCTGCCGAGCGGATTTGAACCGCTGACCTGCTGATTACGAATCAGCTGCTCTACCAACTGAGCCACGGCAGCATAACTTTGAAAATTATAATAGAAAAACCGATAAAAATCAACTGTTACAAAAGCTTTGCTTTATTGACTATTTTATTTCTCTATGATAACATTGTAACACTTGAAGCTTATGAATAGGCTTGAGTTTTCATGAAATTTTCAAGGAGATAAATATGAAAAAATTTGTTAAATATATTGCTGTTTTACTTGCAATCTTATCGGTTGTTTTTGCTTTCTCATCTTGCAATTCCAAGAAAAAATCTGCCGAGTCAAAGAAAAAAGAAGAATCAAAATATGCGGGTAAGCTTTTAAAGCCCTACATGGACATGACAAAGTCTAAAAAATATATTTTGAAAACACAGGTAAACAGTAACGGAAAACAGGTTGAAGTATCGGTTACTGTTTCTGGTGAGGACAAAAGACTTCTTACTTTACCGATGGAACTTCAAGACGGAACAACGCCTTTTTCATTTTTGTTTAACGGCGAAAACAGATATATACTTATGCCGACAGTAAAAGCTTATTCCCAGGTTGATAAGAGTTTGTTCGATAAAATCGTCATCGAACAGGGAACAAACCTAAATACCTATACCGGATTTTATCAAACTCTCCATAATTTTGCCTTTGTCGGAGAAGGAAAATCCGATGACGGAATGCTATATGAAGACTATTATAACCCGGCGACACAGGCGACAATCAGATTTTTCTTTGATGCAAGTTCAAAAGCACTGAAGAAAAGGGGAGTTGTTGTTGACGGAAAAGTTTCCGATGTCAGACCTTATGTAATTTTAGGTGACATTAAAGATGAAATGTTCCAAATTCCGGAAGGATATAAGGAAAGATCCGAAATAGGTCAAACTTTCCAAAAAATATATTCCGGAGAACAAACAACTGCTCCTGCTACAACTAAACCTGCAAAGTAAAATGAAAGTTTTGATAACCGGTGGTGCCAGGGGAATCGGAAAATCAATTTCTGAAGTATTTGCCAAAAACGGTTATGATCTTTGTATCAATTATAATAAATCGGAAAAAGAAGCTCTTTTATTACAAAAGGAGCTTCAAGATTTGTATAATATAAAAGTTAAACTTATTAAAGCTGACTTGTCTGATTTAAGCTCAATTAATGACTTATATCAAAATTTGAAAACTCTGTATCCCGATGGTGTAGATATTTTAATAAACAATTCGGGCGTCTGCATTGATGAACTCTTTGACAAGGTTGAATTTGAAAAAGTGCAAAAATTATATAATATAAATCTACTTTCGGTCGTTGAATTGACAAGGCTTGTTATAACTGACATGATTAAGAAAAAGTCCGGTTCAATAATCAACATTTCATCGGTCAGCGGAGTTTTGGGGTGTAGTTGCGAAGTTGATTACAGCACAACAAAGGCTGCAATAAACGGGTTTACCAAAGCTCTTGCAAAAGAAGTGGGCGAGAGTAATATAAATGTCAATGCCGTTGCACCGGGAATTATAAAAACTGACATGACATGTGACTTAGACGAAGAGTATTGCCTGTCAAATATTCCGCTTCATCGTTACGGAAGTGCAAATGAAGTTGCAAAACTTGTCTATGACATAAGTCAAAATAAATATATAACAGGTCAAATAATCGGAATTGACGGTGCAATCATAATTTAGGTGAGAAATGAATAGTCTTTCAAATAAGTTCTATGTGACAAAAGGCAAAAATTCAATAAACGGATTCGAAATTTTCTTCTTATTTATGATCGGAAATGTTTTGGGATACTGTGTTGAGATGCTTTATGGTTATGCCCAATTCGGTTTCTGGGAAAGCAGACAGAGTTTAGTCTATGGTCCTTTTGGCTTAGCTTACGGACTTGGTGCCGTTATGCTGTCTCTATTCTTATATAAAGACTCCGATGCAAAGTGGTATAAACAATTCTTAAAAGGATTTTTAATCGGAACAATAGGAGAATATATCTTTTCTTTCGGAGAAGAGGTATTTTTCGGACATGTTTCGTGGGATTATTCCGATCAGATTTTGAATGTTAATGGCAGAGTTTGTTTTTTATATTCACTTTATTGGGGTATTTTAGGCCTTGTGTGGGCAAGATGGATTTTTCCGTATTTTAAAAAAATGACAGCCAAAATACCGCTGAATGTAAAAAAAATAATATTTTGGATTCTCTTCCCACTTATAACACTTGATATCATCATTTCAATAATTGCAGTCGGAAGATACAATGAAAGACAGCATTATATTTCTCCGAAAAATAAGTTTGAACAATATGTCGATAAAACTTATCCGGATGAGAGAATGCATAAAGTATATGCAAATGCGACAAAGTCAGAAGAAAATTCCACGAAAAAGCCGGATAATTACGGAAAAGAGATTATTCGTGTTGCAGGTAAAGATTGCGTAAACTAATAATATATGGCACAGGCGACGGAGCGTCTGTGCTTATTTCTCATCTTATAGAAAAAGGCGTTTCAATATCTGCCGTTGCCGCAAGCGATGATTTTGCGAGAAATCAAACTTTTATGGGCTACAAAGTTTTGAAAATTTCCGAAGCTTTAAAAAAATTTCCAAATGCTTTGGTTGTTGTCGCTTTTGGAAGTGACAGACCGGATGTTATTCAAAAAATAAAAGAACTTAATTCAAAACATGATTTAATCGTCGCTGAAATTCCTCTTTGCGGAGATTTTTTTGATGAAAATATCTGTCAAAAAGACAGAGAAAAAATTGATTTTTGCAGAGGCTTATTTGCCGATAAACAGTCAGTTCTTCTTTTTGATTCAATGCTTCGATACAAGTTATATAACAGATTTGACGATCTTATGGAATATACTGAAAAAAGAGAAGAGTCGCTTGAACTTCTGAATTTGAATAATGATATGATATATGCCGATATCGGGGCATATAGGGGAGAAACACTTTACGACTTTAAAAAAGTTTACGCTTTCGAGCCTGCAGAGAAAAACTTTATTCATCTGAAAGAGAACATAAAAAGCAGAGACGGAGAAGTTACTCTTATTCAAAAGGCCGTTACTCAAGACAATAAAGGAGCTTATATTTCTCAAAATAACGGCAGAGGTGTCAAAATTTCCGATAAGGGAATTAAGGTTGAAACCGTTTCATTAAATGAATATTTTAAAGATAAGAGAGTAGATTTCATAAAAATGGATATTGAGGGACAGGAAAAACAGGCTCTGCTCGGTGCAGACAAAATTCTAAAAAGAGATCGTCCCAAACTTTTGATATCTGCTTATCATTATCCGGATGATTTTTATAAAATACCCATTTTAATAAATGAAATTTATAAGGATGTCAAAATTTATTTGAGACGAGAAAAGTGTTTTCCCGCATGGGAATTGAATGTATATGTAAGACCGGACTATAAGTAACAAAAATGACATGGAAGAACCATGTCATTTTTTATCTAATATTCAAATGATTCTTATTTGAAATATCTTTCGAGCGTCTAAATTCAATTCTTTAGCGCGTTTAGCAAGGTCAAATTTACCGTCGCAAGCACCATATTCGGCATCAACTCTCATTTCGAGATTCTTTGCGGTAGAGTCTGTTAAAACTTCTCCTAAAAGTTCTGCAAATCTTGAAGCGTGATCTGCTTCTTCAAATGCAGCTTGTCTGTAATAGAGACCAACTTCAGGATATCCTTCTCTCATTGCCACTCTGGACATAGCAAGATACATTCCGACTTCTGAGCATTCTCCTTGGAAATTTGCTCTTAAATCTTCAATGATATCTTCCGGAACATCTTTAGCGATTCCTAAATCGTGTTCCGCAGGCCAGTGGTCGTCGTCGTTTTTCTCTTTGAACTTATCTGCGCCTGCTCCGCAAACCGGACATTTCTCCGGAGGAGTATCTCCTTCATGAACATAACCGCAAACTGAACATACCCATTTTTTCATAATTATTTCCTCCTTAATAAAATAAAATCAATTATTGTTATTTGAACAATCTTCACAAATTCCATAAAAGAAAGTGTCAGAAGATTTCAACAAATGATTTGTCTGTTTTTGTGCAAAATCTAATAAATCAAAATCAAAATCGAGATCTAAATCAATTATTTTTTTACACTTGTTGCAACAAAAGTGAGAGTGAGGTTCTGTTCTTGCATCAAAATGTAAAATCTTGTCAATCGGTATAACAGAGATAACTCCCTCATTTGCAAGTTGACTTAAATTTCTGTAAACAGTGCCGAAACTTATTCTCGGTAAAATCTTGCGAACATCAATATATATATCTTCTGCAGTCGGGTGATCAAATCTTGACGTCAGATTTTTTAAAATTGTAGTTCTCTGTTTTGTCTCTCTAATCATATTTTCCACCTCTTTCTTAATAATATTAAGAAGTATTACTGCTAATAGCATTATAACCTTAATTTCAACAGGAATCAAGTGTAATAATTATCTAAATGAAAAATTGTTATTATTCATAATTGTTATTAAAAAAAATTTGAAACTATGTTATAATTAAAAACCATGGAAAATCTCAAGGAAAATTTAAACTACACATACAAAGTTAAGGAACATTTTGATAAAAAGGGCAAAATCCCCAAGGCGTATATTCAGACATACGGCTGTCAGGGAAATGTTGCCGACTCCGAACGCATACGCGGAATGCTCTTTGATATGGGTTATGTTTTTTGTGATGACGTTCAAGACGCGGATTTAATTATTTTTAATACCTGTGCAGTCAGAGAACATGCAGAGGACAGGGTTTTCGGAAATTTGGGAAGGCTTAAAAAATTAAAAGAAAAAAATCCCGATTTGATAATAGCCGTCTGTGGTTGTATGGTGCAAAGAGAGAGCGTCGCTAAAAGAATAAAAAGCAGTTTTTTATATGTTGACTTGATTTTCGGCACTTTTGTTACCGATGATTTTCCTGAACTTTTGTATAAAGCGATAAATTCAAAAGAACTCGTTGTAGATATATCTGAAAACGAACTTATTCCGAGTGAAAAAACAAAGAGAATAGGCAAGTTTGATTTTAAGGCTTTTGTTCCTATTACCTACGGTTGCAATAACTTCTGCACTTACTGCATTGTGCCTTATGTCAGGGGCAGGCTGAGAAGTGTTCCATTTGATGATGTTGTTAATCGTGTCGAAGATTTGGTGCAAAACGGATACAGAGAGATTACTCTTCTCGGTCAAAACGTAAATGCCTACGGTAAAGATTTCAAACAAGATGATCTTTTTTCAAAACTTTTGTATAGACTCAATGAAATAGACGGTGACTTTATAATCAGATTTATGACCTCCCATCCTAAAGACTTATCTTTTGAAGATATAGATATGATTGCAAGTCTTGATAAAGTTGAAAAACATCTTCATCTTCCCGTTCAATCGGGAAGTGACAGAATTCTAAAGCTTATGAACAGAAAATATGATTCCGATTCATATTTAAAACTTGTGTCCTATGCCAAAGAAAAAATCAAAGGAGTTACTTTTTCTTCGGATATAATCGTCGGTTTTCCCGGGGAAACAAGAG
>QWCB01002726.1_pt1 | contig 14366 bp, 10 predicted proteins | sample 1972511 | NCBI WGS metagenome assembly QWCB01 (sample SAMN09866719, study PRJNA288562) | Human gut metagenome isolate term5_stool, whole genome shotgun sequencing... | isolation source: gut | host: Homo sapiens | place: USA: California
AGATAAAAAGCCTAAATTTTTCCTTGCTGAAAATGTAAAAGGAATGATGGCAAAAAGACACAACTCTGCAGTAGAAAATATAGTTTCACAGTTTGAAGATGCTGGATATGATGTATTTATTCATTTATTAAATGCAAGTGATTATGGAGTACCACAAGACAGAAAAAGAGTATTTTATGTCGGATTTAGAAAAGATTTAAATATTAGTTTTGACTTACCTCCTAAACCATATGATTATAAGTTGACATTCAGAGACGCCATTTATGACTTAAAAGATAACGCAATTCCAGCATTGGAAAAGAATAAAACTAATGGTGATAATTGCAATTTTTCAAATCATGAATATTTTATAGGAGCATACTCTCCAATATTTATGAGCAGAAATAGAGTGCGTGATTGGGACGAACAAGCATTTACTGTTCAGGCTTCTGGCAGACAATGTCAATTGCATCCTCAAGCCCCTAAAATGGTTAAGAAAGATAAGAATAAGCAAATATTTGAACCAGGCAAGGAAGATTTATATAGAAGATTATCTGTTAGAGAGTGTGCTAGAATACAAGGATTTCCAGATGATTTTAAATTCTATTATACAAATCTAAATGATGCCTATAAGATGATAGGAAATGCGGTTCCAGTAAACCTTGCTTATGAAATGGCTAAAGCTATTGACTTAGCTCTTAATAAACCTAACGTATTTTCTTACCCTAAACAATTACAAATGATATAGAGGTGTGTTATGAGTAACAAAAGCAATAACCAAGGTAGAGCTTATGAATTTGCATATTTAAATACTTTACATGAAGAAATATCGAAATATAGAGTCTCAAAAATTGAAAAAAACTCAAGCTATAAAGCTGCTGAAAAGGCGTGGAATACTTTAGAAGAATCTGAAAAAGATATGTATAAAGTAAGTGCTTTGGCAGGTACTAACGCAATTTTAGAATTAGAACCCTTAATCTTAGACGATGGAGATGATGAGTTAGAATTAAAAATTCAGACTGATGATAAAGGCAAAGATGGAGATGTAAGGGATGTTTTAATCATTAGAAAAGGTATAGAATGGGAAATAGGTCTAAGTGTAAAGCATAATCATTTTGCAGTTAAGCACAGTAGATTATCTAAAGGATTAGACTTTGGAGAAAAATGGTATGGAATAAAATGCTCTGATAAATATTGGGAAGATATAAAACCTATTTTTGATTACCTAGAGAATGAAAAGGAAAAAGGTTCAAAATGGAGAGATCTTCCTAGTAAAGAAGAAGATGTTTACCTACCTCTTCTAAATGCTTTTAAGGATGAAATAGATAGACAAAATAGTGTTTATGGTAAAGATATTCCAAAATTAATGGTTGAATATCTTCTTGGAGAGTTTGATTTTTATAAAGTAATTGGCATTGACAGTAAACAAATGACACAAGTTCAAAGCTATAACCTAAGAGGAACTTTGAATAAAGAAGGCAATGTACGAAAAAGAAGTGTCAAGCTGCCAATAGCTTCGCTACCTACAAGAATTGTTAGTCTTGAATTTAGACCAGGAAGCAAAAATACTTTGGAATTATACCTTGATAGAGGTTGGCAATTTAGCTTCAGAATACACAATGCATCAACAAAAGTAGAAACAAGTCTGAAGTTTGATATACAAATAATAGGTATGCCTACTACTATCATTTCTATAGATTGTAAGTGGAAGTAGAGAGTGTTATGAATATAAAAGCAATTGATTTATTTTGTGGTATTGGAGGACTTACCAAAGGAATTGAAAATGCGGGGATAGATGTTGTATTAGGTATTGATAGCGATGAAAGTTGTAAATACGCATATGAAAAAAATACAAATTCTATTTTTTTGAATAAACCCATTGAATCTTTAGATATAGAAGAAATAAGAAAATATTATACCGATACAGATATAAAAGTTTTAATGGGCTGTGCTCCTTGTCAGCCATTTTCTAATTATTCATTAAGATATAATAAAAATGGAATGAAAGATGAAAAATGGAAATTATTAAATTATTTTTCAAATATTGTCATGAAGATACAGCCAGATATTGTATCAATGGAAAATGTTCCACAATTATCAAAAAAACAAATTTTCAAAGACTTTGTTACTAATCTTATAGATTTAGGATATTTTGTTAATTATAAAATTGTTAATTGTGTGAATTATGGAGTGCCACAAAAAAGAAATAGGTTAGTTCTTCTTGCATCAAAGTTTGGTGAAATTGATTTAATACCTAGTACTTATGACAAACCTATTACTGTTAAAGAAGCTATTGGGCATTTAGAAGAAATATCAAATGGTGAATATTCAAAAAATGATTTATTACACAGATCAAGTAAATTGTCAAAAATTAACTTAAAACGAATACAACAATCTGTCCCTGGTGGCACATGGGAAGATTGGGATGATGAATTACTACTACCTTGTCATAAAAAAGATAGTGGAAAGGGATATAAATCGGTTTATGGAAGAATGAGTTGGGATGAACCATCACCAACAATAACAACTCAATTTTATGGTTATGGAAATGGAAGATTTGGACATCCAACACAAAATAGGGCGATATCTTTAAGAGAAGGAGCTATTTTACAATCTTTTCCTGAAAATTATGATTTTAGTTTGGAGTTTGGAGAATATAATATGAAAAAAATTGGGACTCATATTGGTAATGCTGTTCCAGTTAAATTAGCAGAAGCTATTGGACAAAGTATAATTAACCATTTAGTAGATATGGAGAAATGATTATGGTAACTTTAGATATGAAAAAATCAGCAGAAGAACAAATAAAAAAATTAAGGAAAGAGATTGACTATACTACAAGAGATTATAGTATAGATTTTTTAGTACAAAAATTCAGAGAAGATGAATTTTATATACCTGATGAATATCAAAGACAGTTTATTTGGGATAACAATAAAAGATCTCTTTTTATTGAATCAGTTTTATTAGGACTGCCTATTCCACTTATGTTTTTCTCAGATACAGATGATGGGAGATGTGAGATTATTGATGGAGCACAAAGAACTCAAAGTTTAGAAGAGTTTATGAGCGATGATTTAGAGCTAACTAATTTAAAAAAATTGGATTCTATAAATAGCTTTAAATACAGTGATATTCCTGATTATTTCAAAAAGAAATTTGACAAAACTAATATAAGAGTTGTAGTCTTATCTGATGAAACGACTTTAGATATAAGACAAGAAATATTTACAAGAATAAATACCTCTGGAGAAAAAGCTAAACCTATAGAAGTCAGACGTGGTCGTTTTATGCAATCCGATTTTATGCAGTTTGTAAAAAAATGTTCTGAAAATGAAATGTTTTTAAAATTGTGTCCTATAAGTGAAACCCTTAAGAAAAGATATGAAGGACAGGAATTAGTGTTGAGATTTTTTGCGTACCTAAATAACTATAAAAATTTTGAGCACAGGGTGGATCAATTTATTGATGATTTTGTAGAAGAAAATAAAGATAAATTCGATGAAGAAGAATATTTATTAGAATTTAACAGAATGTTAAAGTTTGTGGATGATAATTTTCCGTTTGGATTTGCTAAAAGTAAAAAAGCTAAATCTACTCCAAGAGTACGTTTTGAAGCAATATCAGTTGGAGTTGCTCTGGCTCTTAGAGAAAATGAAAATCTTAATGTTGACAATATAGACTGGATAGAATCTGATGAGTTTAAGATTCATACTACATCACATGCAAGCAATTCTCCTAATAGGGTGACAGGAAGAATAGAATTTGTAAAGAATAAATTGTTGGGGAAATAGAAATGGATCTTGTTAGAGCAAATTTTAATGATAGAAAAGATGAAATAGATTTATATTTTGAATTCATAGATTTTTTAGACAACATAGAAAAAACGGAAAATATGAGAAAATCAAACCATATACTGTACAACAAAGATGTGGAAAAAATTATTAGAGCGAACTCTCTATTAATGCTATATAATCTAGTCGAATCAACATTAGTAACTGGTATAGAGGAAGTATACAGTGCTCTAAAAGAAAATAACATAACATATAGTCAGGTACGTAGGGAAATAAGAGAAATATGGTTTAATTATAGATTTTCGAATGCTTATGATAGAAAAGCACATTATGATACTTATAAGAAAACTGCTGAAAAGATTATTACATCAATTATGCTTAATGAACCATTAATATTAGATCGTAAAGCTACAGGTATAAGTGGAAACCTAGATGCAACGTCAATTCGAGATGTATGTAAAAAACATGGTATCCAATTTAATACTCCAGGGAATTGTCATGGTGGTGAGAAATTAACACAAGTGAAAGATCAAAGAAACCAATTGGCACATGGAACACTTTCTTTTGTAGAGTGTGGCAGAGATTTTACAGTCGAAGATTTACATGTAATTAAGGAAGAGGTTGAGAATTTTTTGTCTGGTTTTATAGATTCTATAGAATCATATTATGATAATGAGGAGTACCTAATAAAATAGATTTTCGTAATTCCGGTACTGGGACTGGAACGGGACTAAAAATCTGAAAACGTCCTATAATTAGGTGAATTTAGTGATACTCGAAAAAATAGAATATAGTATTTTGAACGGTTTGGTATATATCGTACGTTTGGAAAAGAAGAGTGGGAATAGAGTAACAAATATGTTTCTGTTGAAAAACCATTGAAAATACAGTGTTTAAGCGTTTTGTAGGAGCAAAAAAGTCTTGAGTGATACTATTTTGATACTAAAAATGGGAAAAAACAGGTCTGAAAGGGAGTTATTGAATTTAGATAAATTGTTTAGAAAGCCTTCCATCATTTTGGTAGGAGGCCTTTGTGGATTTGGGATAAGTTGATAAAATCTAAGCTCTAAATTTCTAATATATGTGATATCTTACTATTCTTAAAGCTGTTTATATATTGATATTTACCTGATAATATAAAAATGGAGGTATTTTATGGCTAATATGACTGAACGCATAGGAGTTCATCATTGTGCTGAAATCGCTGTGCGTAATAAGTGGATATTTAGAGAGCAACCAGTTGATGATATCGGGATTGATGCTCATATGGAGTTTGTAGACGAGTCTGGGAAAAACAGACAACTTTTAGCATTGCAAATAAAAGCAGGTTCCAGTTGGTTTAAAGAGAAAAAAGATGATTATATAATTTTTAGAGACATTAATGAAAGACAATACAATTATTGGATTACAAATTCTTTACCATGTATTGTGGTTCTATATAATCCGGATGATGATATGTGCATTTGGCAGAAGTTAACTGATAAAACTATTGAAAGAACAAAAGGAGGTAGAGGCAAGGGTTTTTTTGTTAAAGTTCCTGCTGATCAAACTTTTTTAAATTATTTATCAAATAAAAAACTTCTTTCTTTTAGCAACCTACCGGAGCATGTTTTAAACTATAACTTTTTGTTGTCTCAAAAGAAATTCATGGAGATTATTAAGGATGGTGGGACAGTTAAACTTCATTCAAAAGAATGGGTAAACAAGAGTAGTGGCAGAGGAGAAACAGAGTTAATCGTGAATGATGGAGAAAATGAAAGGAAATATTTGTATCCATATTATTTTCCTTTTACCCCTTACACTGAAGTTTTTCCTAAGTTGTTTCCTTGGGCAGATTTTGAAGCTGATGAGGATTTTTATATGGAAGAAGACGAATCACTATGGCGTGAATATCATTGTTATTATGATAAGGAAGATGAAGAATGGTTTATTGTTGGAGATACATTTGAAAAATTTCAAAAAAAATTAAATCCGATGCGTAGCATTAATTATTCAGGGGAAATGGCTGAATATATGTTGAATTTAAGTATAAACGAATTGGGAAAATCATTTTTAACCATAGATGATTACATATCACAAGCTCAACCATATGCAAAGGCAGTACCAAAAGAAGGAAAACATTACGGAGAATAACATGAAAAAAATTAATCTTAGTGGCAGTATAGAAAAAGGAATAATTGTTGATGGCTACAGACTTGATCCTACCGAAAAGTATGTGATTAATATTTCAGAAGAAATAGAATTTCAACATGCAATTATGATGTCATTTCAGGTTATGGGGTCTCCGCCTGCACTTAAAAATTATCATGCATGGTTATTTGAAAATGGGTTTAGTGTGGAAGCTCCAAATCCAACGAATGAATTTGTTGCTAAATATTATGGTGTTAAACCACTCTGGAAAACTGATTATTCCCAAGGTATCGTTGTAAAGGATGAGAAGGATAGTGATTATTTTATTGTTATGGAGTGCAGCAACAAAAATAAAGGATATAAACATACAATAGTAATACTTACTTTAGGCGGATGCATGTGAATTCTTGGAAATATTATAAAGCAATAATTCAATATTGTCGGTTGTTTTAAGTAAAAGATAAGATTGTGAACTATTATTGTTTTTAACGAATGTGTAATACAATAAAAATGAAGCACATAGCTTTAAGAGTGTAAAATCTTTCAGATATGTGCTTTTTCTATGCTTATTTTATATCTGGTGGAACCTTAGCGGTTATACCTTTTCTGCAAAATTTTACATTGCTTTCTTCAAAAGGAACATAATCTTTTTTCAGACTGTCAGTATAGTTAGCTTTCCAATCTTGCAATGCTTCTTTTGTAATTTCGTTATTCTCGTATTTTTCCTTCATTTTTTGCCATTGTTCAAGCATACCTCTAATTCTCAGAATGGCTTCACTGCCGAAATATATACCTTTTGAAACTAATTTGAATTTAAGGAATGAAGCCGGAGAATATAATTTATTAGCAGAACTATTATCCGATAAAAATAATATTCCATTTATTTTTGTGAAATTTCAAGGGCAGAATAAATCTTCTATATCTGAAAGAAGCGATTATGATTATGGATGCATATTAACGACTTATGGAAAAATAAAAAACAGATTACAGGCTGAAAATATATGTATTTCTGATACAACAGTAAGACCAAGAAAAGACACCTACTTATATGATTTTGATTGTGTTAACGAGGCAATTTTAAATGCTTTGGTTCATAACGATTGGACAATCACTGAACCACAGATTTCAATGTTTCATGACAGACTTGATATATTATCACATGGTGGACTTCCTGGCGGAATGACAAAAGAGCAATTTTTTGATGGAATAAGTAGGCCAAGAAATGCAACTTTGATGAGGATATTTTTAAATATGGGATTAACTGAACACACTGGACATGGAATTCCAACGATTGTAGAAAAATATGGAAAAGATGTTTTTGAAATTGAAAGCAACTATATTAGATGTACTATTCCTTTTGAACAGGAAGTAATTGACCAAATAGACAATAAAAATGTCGGTTTGAATGTCGGTTTGAATAAGACTGAGAAGAAAGTGATTGAACTTTTGACAGAAAATCCAAACTTAACATCAATCGAACTTTCAAAAAAAATAGGTGTAACAAAGAGAACTATCGAAAGAGCATTTAAATCTTTACAAGAAAAGAATGTGATTGAAAGAATTGGATCAAAGCGTGATGGGAATTGGATTGTAGTCAGGTAAGAAAAATATATTTCTAAATTAAGGGTTATAGTTGTGCGTTGATTCAATATATTGAATGATTTTATGATTGAGATAATATTGTCAAGATCTATATTTATTTGAATATCTAGATTTTTTTATTACTATTTACTCAAGATAGGTTCTAGAATTAAATGCGGCACCAGTAAGAAATAGAAAACTGATATTAACTTCCAATGTGCATTGGCTTCGGATTAAAGTATTTGTTGATATACAAAATCAGATCATAGATTATCAAAAAAATATAATTTTTAATACCTTTCCTTGGACTAATCATACTTAAACTCAGAAAAAAATAGAAAAAGTTCGAAAAATTTTAGGTATAAGAGATCTATCTCAAGAGATAGCATTATCTGATTCATATTAAGAACTAATTATGCCTTTTGATTTAAGAAAAGTTCATCAAGATAAGTATAGGTTTGACCAGAAAATATGTCGGAATTAAAGTGCGTTTGGGAGTTAATGAAATTATATCAGAGATTAATTCAACAGAAATTAAAATAAGAGCTATAGACTGAATACTTATTATGAAAGGATAATAATGATAATAAAAGATATTGAGTACCCTGAATTATTGGTAGAGGCAATAAAAAATGATAAACTTGTGATTTTTTGCGGGGCGGGTGTATCGATGAGTGAACCAACCAATCTACCTAGCTTTAATGAACTTTCGAATAAAATAGCTGAATTGACTAATCAAGAAAAAAGAAAAGATGAGTCCGATGAGCAATACTTAGGTAGAGTTGAAAATTTAGGTCATGATGTACACGGTGAAGTTTGCAATATACTCAGTGCAACTCAGACTCAACCAAATCCAAATCATGAAACCTTGATTGATATTTTTAAAAAAGACATTCGTATTGTTACAACTAATTATGATATCATGCTTGAAAGTGCATTAGAAAAAAAGGGTAGAAAAGCAAGAATATATTCATATCCAGCACTTCCATATGGTGATAAATTTAATGGAATTGTTCATTTACATGGTGAAGTTAATAATCCTACAGAAATTGTTCTTACAGATTCTGATTTTGGAAAATCTTATATGTATCATGGGAATGTAACAACATTTTTAATAAGTTTATTTGAGTCTGAATATACTGTGCTTTTCATTGGCTATAGTTATAATGACATTGTAATGAAGTATTTCACAAGATCTTTACCAGATTTATCTGGTAAGAAAAGATATATTTTTACTAGTAAAGACCAAGCTAGTAGTTATAAATTACTAGGATTAACCCCTATAATTCATGAAAAAAATAATTACAAGCAAATATATGATTCCCTATGTAGAATATCTAATTTAGTAACCAGAGATGATAATAGCTGGAGTTTAAGAATTAAGGACATTTCAGAAGAAGTACCCAATAAAATAAATGATGAGTTTGACTTTGAAATTAAAGAAATATTAAATAATATACATTATTCCAGTCTGTTCTTATCAAAAATAAAAGGCAAAGACTGGGCAGAATTCCTATTTAATCACGGATATTTTGATGATATTTTTTCTAATAATGATGTAGATGGTTTTGGTATTCAAAGAATAGAATGGTTAGCTAAAGAAATAATTATAAATGAAACTGATCTATTTCTGAGATTTTGCTACGATAAAGATTTTATATTGAGTAAAAAAATGCAGGTAGAAATTGTAAAAATAGTTTGCAATCATAATACTAAAATTGGAGTCATAGAAAAGTTAATTAATTTAATTGACTTTGATAATTTAGAATTTATATGGATAGGTCGATTGTTAGATGTTTGCTATTCAAATACAGCCAAATTAGACTTTGTTGCAAACAAAATCTATTCTTCAAGTTTATCATTCATATTAAATAAAAAAACAATCATTTCTACTGATAAAATAGGTATAGATTTTAAGTTCGGAAACTACATTATGAAAAAGTTGTGGAATAAGTACAAATTATTTAATAATAAATATTATATTAATATATTAAATAGTATCTCAAATCAACTATATAATTTGAAAAAAATTAAAATGATGGGATTTAATATAGAAGAATTTAATTTTATTTCTTTTTATCCAAAATCTCAAGAGTATTTAAGCAATCCTGAACAATTTATCATCATTTTTAAAGAGCTTTTATTAGGTATGGATAATAAAGATAAAGAATATTGGTATGAATCGTATATTTCATCGGATATTCATATATTGATAAGATCTGCCTTATTTATATTAAGAGATATACCTAAGATTACGGGTAAAGAGAAATTAGATTCATTAAAATCTAATAATATTAAAATACTAGACATAAGCTTAAGGGAAGAGTTATTTTGGCTATATGCAGATATTTTTCCTACGTTGGAAGATAATGATAAGAAAATATTTTTAGATGAAATAATGAATGAAGAAAAACTTTCTGATAATTTTACTGATGAATCATACTTTTATCAAAAATATAACTTATTAATATGGCTACAAAGGTTTGATGAAAGCAATCAGGACATTATTAGTAATATAAATTCTATTAAAGAGAAATATGATTATTTTCAACCACGAGAAAACCCTGAAAAATCAATAGGACCTATTACAGTAAGATGGGGAGATGCTGAATTACCATATACTGACTTAGATATTGTTAATAGCTTAGAAACAATTATTGATGAATTATTATCCTATGAAGGAGATGGGTTTGAACGAGCAGAGAGAATAACTTTAATTATTAAATTAGAAAAAATTTGTTCCGAAAATGAAAATTTCAGAGATAGACTTATCGAATTATTAATCGATAATAAAAAATTAGATACTGATATCTGGAGAGGCATCATCGAATCTTTAGATAAATCTGAATTGTCTGAACAAAAATTGATACAAATTTTTGATAATATATGCATTAAGCCATTGATTGATATTTACAATATTGAGATATGCAGTTCAATCTTTTCAATTGTAAATACAAGAAAAAGTATAAGCAATAACTTAGTAAACTACTTTTATAAAAAAATCAAATTATTATGGACATATTCAAGAAATACACAAGATGAATCCCATGACTATATGACTAAAGCTTTGAATTCATCCAAAGGCAATTTGGCTTTATCATTAGTAAATTTAATTGAAATCTCAGTAAAGAATAGTGGAGAAAAATATTTAGATGATAGATTTAAAGATTTTTTAGAACAAATATTAAATGAAGAAGGATATAACGACTCCTTAGTTGTCATACTAGGTAACGCATCTTTCTTTTATAGCATTGATAGTGATTGGTGTGAAAAGTTTATTTTAGATAAATATAAATCCAATGATGATGAAATATTAAAGAGAGCATGGAGTGGTTTCGTATATCAATCTTATTTATATACAGAATTTGCGTTGGTTTTTGAATCTATATATCATGAAGCTATTAGAAATATAGATATTTTTGATAAAAACATAAGAAAATCAATATTTAAGGGATATATATCTATAATATTCAACTTTTCAGAAGATCCTATGAGAGATTACATTCCTAATATATTTACAGAAAGTATGGACGAAGAAATTTTAGACTTATTTTATTCGGAGTTATCAATATACATTGAAAATCTAGACAACACTGGAAGAAAAGAAATATTTGATAAATGGATAAAAAAATTCATAGACAGACGAACGCGTAATTTTCCGATAGAGACATCTAACCATGAAAAAAATAAGATTATTGAATTTATTGTGATGTTTCCCGACATTATTAGATATATAGATAATATATTAATAAACTTTGATAGATTATTTACTGTAGAACATTCTACTTTAGAATTTTTTACGCAAACTATTGAAATAAAAAAATATAATGCAGAGTTGATAAATAAATTAATGGTATTTGTTACTAATCAAATGATAAATGATACACAGGAGTTAATAACTTATGATATTAATGAAGATTTGAAAAGTGTATATTATAAAATTTTAAAATATGAATTGAATGCAGAGAACTTAGAAGCAAACCTTAGGTTTATGAATATTATTCAATAGATTCTTAATACATCGCGAGCAATTTAAAGAAAAATTATTTTAGAAGAATTAAAATTAAGTTCTTATAGCATCTTCACTAAAAAATACTACTAGTCTGGATAAAAGAATACGACGGATATATACCAATTAACTTAAAGAGGCTTTTGGTGTTGATAAGGAACAAATACCTAGTTTTATAAAATCAGTTATTGAAAATGGAAGATTAGTTTCAAGTAGGAAAAATAGAATCCAGTATTTTGAATAGATTGGGATGTATCGTACGTTTTAAACACAAGAATGCGATTAGTTCCGCCATTTGCGGTTGACCGATGCTTTTGCATCGGTCGTTTTATGCAATTAAACGAAAATATCTTATAACTGAAAGAAATTTTACAAAATGATATAATATAGTTAAATAAAAAATGGAATTAGGGGATTTTATAATTCTATAAAAAGTCTCCAAACAAGATAATTCAAAAAATATTAGTTAGAGGTTGTTGTTTATGGCAAAAAAATTGATCCAGAATTAAAAAAGATTGGTAGTTATTTAGATTTAGAAGATTCAGCTATATTTTCTATTCCTGAATATCAAAGAGCTTATTCGTGGGAAATCAAGCAATGTGATAAATTATGGCAGGATATAGTAGATTTTATAGATAGTGATGGAAGTGATCCTTATTTTTTCGGTACTATTATCATAAATTGCCAAGATAATGATACAAAATTGAGTTTGATTGATGGGCAGCAAAGAACCACTACCTTTATTCTTCTGTGCAAAGCCCTTTTATTAAGAATAATTCAAGCCATAGATGAAACTAAAAAGGATGAAGAATCAGAAGATTTAACTTACGGGCTTAAGAAAAAAAGAGATAGATTAATACAAATTCTATTTAAAGTAAGTGATAGTCAGATTTTATCTGTTTTAAAAGATCTTGAAAGTGCTCCTATTGGTCAAATTTTAGAGAATAATTCTATAAATGAATTATATAAGAATGAGCTACAAACTATAATTAATAGTTCAAATTTTGAAAAAGCAGAACAAAGAGTTGAAAAGATTAAATATAAACAAAAGGATAATAAATATACTAACTTTTTTAGAAATTTTAAGTTTTTCTATACAAAGCTCGAAGGGTTAACACCTTCAGAAGCTAATGTTTTTGCGGAATTTATTTTAGATAGATCTGAAATTATAGAAATACGAAGCTGGAATATCGAACAAGCTATAACTATGTTTAATTCTCTTAATTCAGATGGAATGCCACTTTTAGATTCAGATATTATTTCTGCAAAACTTTATTCTAACTCAGGAGAAGACCGAGAAGGATTTAACACAAAATGGTCTGAATTTAAAAAAATTATTTTAAATCTTGAAGAAGATAAGATTACTGATATTGATAATGTTTTAAAACAATATATGTATATAAATAGGTCACAGAGCAAAGAATATATTTCGGAAAAAGGATCTATTAATGTGACAACACCAGGTTTAAGGAGATTTTACACAGAAACTAATAGTGAGCTTCTTCAAAATCCGTTAAAATTAACAGCTCAATTGTTAAAGGTGGCAAAAATATGGTATCAAATTAAAGACTATTCTATTATGAAATTGTGCTCAAAATTTAATGAGAACTTAAATCTTTACCTCATCTCATATTTGTTTAGGTATGAAGTAGATGAAATCACAGAAAATCTAGTGATAGACTTTGCTGAAAATTTACTAAAGTTATTTGCAATCCTAGAATTAGTTGACACTGGATATTCAAGTTCTAAGTTTAAAACTTTTTTATTTGGTTTGAATATAAAACTTGTAGATAAAAATGTAAGTCTGTCTGAAATTAAAGATATTATCAACACTCATATAAATAAAGAATGGAATAGGGAAGAAATTGAAATAGCAGCAAGAAATTACACTAAGAATCCACTTGTATTTTTAAATGAATATATAGTTTGCAAAGAAAATGAACGAAAATTGAAGCTTTTAGAAAAATATGAAATTGAACACATTATGCCTAGAAGTGGGAAAAATATAGATCAGATTAGAGAAGATGCGGGCATTCATGATAAGGAAGAGTTCCTTGAAATTGTAAACAAAATTGGAAATAAAATTTTACTTGAGGAAGATATAAACCGATCAATTGGAAATTCTTGGTTTAGAAGTAAAATTCAGAACTCGGTTAAGGAAAGAAAGGGCTATAAGGATAGTATTTTTGAACTAACAAAACAAATTGTTAAGGAGTTTGAAAATCAAGAAAATCCGCTTTGGACTGTTCAAGATATTGAAAAAAGGACTAAAACTGAGGCTAAAAAAATTACTGATTTTATATTCGAATAATCCAGTAAACGCAAAAAATAATGCTTGTTTCATAATTTTTTATTGATCAGCTTAATTACTTGAAAATCACGGATTGATTTTCAAGTAATTCAAAGTCCAACTAAAACGAAGTATATCCGAGTCCGAAAAATAAGCGAGAAAATCACCAAGGATTTTTCAATTACAAAAAGATTAATATACTATTTTATATTGGATAAAATTCAAGTATATGATAATATAGTTTCATAATTACAATATTTAAACTGGAGGATTAAGTATGTTGTCTAAAATTAAATTGTGGTTTTTTAATCATAAGAATTTTTTAAGGATGTCAAGATTTTTAATTTTAACAGTGTTGCTTCTTTTAGTTACCTGGATTTTTGATCATCAATATATTTCATTTAAATCTTATATTCCCAAACAACTATTATTGTCGGTTGAAGTTTCGGTAGATTTCCTTTCTAATATATCTGGAATATTTTTAACTATAAGTACTTTTTGTTTTACAATTATTGTCACTGTACTTAATAAATATAGCAGTAGCATATCACCTAGGATGCTTCAGAGTTTCATAGATAGGACC
>QWCB01003492.1_pt1 | contig 14364 bp, 9 predicted proteins | sample 1972511 | NCBI WGS metagenome assembly QWCB01 (sample SAMN09866719, study PRJNA288562) | Human gut metagenome isolate term5_stool, whole genome shotgun sequencing... | isolation source: gut | host: Homo sapiens | place: USA: California
GGCTTTCATTCTTTCCATTCTCTGCCGTATAAGCTCTAAATCGCTCATGATGAAATCCCAAAACGGCGTTTCTTCCGAAACTGATATACTGTTGTGCAAGGACTCGGACAGAAAATCGAGGACAAACTTGTCAATGACAGCCTGGTATAACCCTTCCTTGTTCTTCACTTTATAATATATGGCACCACGCGACAACCCGGTTATCTCCTCAATATCTGCGGTTGTTACATCTGCATATTCCTTCACTAAAAAGAGCTTGAATGCCCCCAAGAGGATATTATATCTGCGTTCTTCTTTCTTTGTCATTTATACATGTATTAGCTGCATGAGAATAATATTACGTTCGTACTATTTTTTTTTATCGGTAACAAATATATTGATATTTTTTTTATTTTCCAAGAAATTGCCGATTTTTATTAAATTATAGTAAAAACAATCTTCTCCTATGGTTTCAATCATGAATTGAGGCGTATAAACCGAATTGAATTGCTTGTGTTCAATGTCTACCTCATTTGCATTCATGGTTGTAACTACAATGCCCCTTCAATGCAAAAGCTGCTACTTTTATTTTTTATCATTCTTGGTACGGGAATACAGTTGTTTTTGTCCTACAATTTTACCAAAAAACGACCATTCAAAATCTTCAAAATAGAAAATTTTAATAGGCAAACGCCCAACAAAATTACGCTGATTTTCACAAAATAGACGTCTCTTGTGGTTGAAATATTGATTTAACGCCCTTGGAAACACTCAATAGAGGTGTTATTCACATACAGTAGCGGTGTTAAAGCATGCAAATAGGAGGCTTATCTCAATGCTTTAGTCGCCAAGAAAGAGCAAATTTAAGCATAAAAAGAGAGGCTTTAGTCGTAATGTATTCAATAATAAGCGATTACGGACGTCGCTCATTTCTCGCGTATTTGCGACCAACAATGACGTTGGATGTTTTCACGCGAGTTATGAGAGACACTTTGTAAAGAAAATTCAGCATTTTATCTCCTCCCATGCAACGTACTACCAATTTTACGAATCGAATGCAAACAACGTATGAAATCGCCTCTTCATCACTTATCTGCTTCTCTTGTTTTCGGTAAGTAGGATAGAACGCAAACGCTTTCTTTATCGACATGTGCGTAAATGCTTTTTGGTTTTGTTCGTGTTCTTCGTTGTAAAAATATCATTTTTATATGAAGAAACTGTGATTGAAAAAAAAGAAAAAGAACAATTAATGAAAATGACGTTCTGTGAAAAAGTGACGAATAGATAACGTGAAACTTCGTAAATTTTGTACATTTGCACTGATTTATGGATGATTTGCTCAACAATTAACGCACATGAAATTATGATTAAATGTAACTTTTCTTTCTCTCTCATTGCTTGTGGAATTTTGATGATGACCTCCATCACTATGGGGTGTCAATCCAAGCAGTCAAAGAAATCAACCCATGAAGGCACGAAAGTAGAACTAAAATATGCGGAACATATCCAAATGCAAAAATATCCTCTGTTTACAGTCGTTACTTTAGCGAATCCGTGGGATGAGGGAAAGGTTCTACATACGTATGTGTTGGTCAGCCGTAAAGATTCAGCAAGGGTGAATCATCTGCCAAAAGGTACCTTAGTTTATACGCCCATTGAACGTAGTGTGGTTTTCTCGACCGCTCATTGTAAGTTGCTTGAATCTTTAGGCGCATTGGATGCCATTGCGGGGGTAGCCGATTTGAAGTATATTCTTATTCCAGCAATTCAACATCGAGTAACGACTGGAAAGATTGTTGATTGTGGAGACGGGATGAGTCCTAACATCGAGAGAATGATAGCGTTACATCCGCAGGCTCTTCTTTTGTCTCCTTTTGAGAATAGTGGGGGATATGGAAAGTTAGAAGGGTTGGGTTGTCCCGTCATTGAGTTGGCAGATTATATGGAGACATCGCCGTTGGGAAGAGCCGAATGGATGAAATTTTATGGGATGCTCTTTGGCTGCGAGCAGCGTGCAGATTCGTTGTTTGCCGTTGTTGACAGTGCCTATCAACGGTTAAAGTCACAAGCTCAATCATGGTCAGAGGGAGCTTCTCTCTTGACAGAGCGTCAAACGGGGAGTGTTTGGTATTGTCCAGGAGGAAAGAGTACCATAGGGCAAATGATAGCCGATGCACATGGGAAATATGCTTTCTCTGCTGACAAGCACAGTGGGAGTTTAGCACTTTCTTTCGAGAAAGTATTGGAAAAGGCTGGCAACAGCGAGGTGTGGGCTTTCAAATATCATGGTGAACATCCTATGACCAAACAAGATTTGCTGGCAGAATACCGTGGTTATCGTGTTTTGCGAGCTTTTAAGCAAGGGAAAATCTATGGTTGTAACAGTCGCATAAAACCATATTTTGAAGAAACTCCATTCCGTCCTGACTTCCTCTTGCGTGATATCATCATTATGTTGCATCAACCCCACGCCTCTTGTTTAGGTAAATTGCGGTACTACGAACCTCTGCCATAGCTCCTTCCACAGGTATCTCTTATCAATGGAACGATACATGGGATGCTGTCAATCATCTGTTAAGGCTGGTTCTATAAATTACCACCGCACATAGTCATCAAATGTTTATGAAATACGTTTTGTTATCTTTTGGCTTCTTTTTTGTTCAAAATGTAAGTTCGTTCAGTCGTGTAGCTCGCTACACTCCTTCACTCTCTTAATATCAAAGTACGGAATCTTTTATTATATATAAGGTGAAACTCATGAAACAGGATATGCGTCTGTCATGCGTTTGAAGGAGTCACAAACTGAAGAGAACCTTCTATGAGGCAGAAATAAAAAAGGAGACCGAAGTCTCCTTTATGTTTATTCATCAATGACGAGCGTGTGCTGCTGTTAATGTGCAGCCTCAAACTCTTTGAGGAAGCGCAAATCATTTTCTGAGAAAAGGCGCAAGTCGCTAACACGATATTTCAGATTGGTGATGCGTTCTACACCCATACCAAAGGCATAACCGCTGTACACCTTGCTGTCAATGCCGCAAGCCTCGAGTACATTGGGGTCTACCATGCCACATCCCAAGATCTCTACCCAACCAGTTTGCTTGCAGAAGCCACAGCCTTCACCACCGCAAATAAAGCATGAGATGTCCATTTCGGCACTCGGCTCTGTAAATGGGAAGTAACTTGGGCGCAAACGAATGTCAGTATCTGGACCAAACATTTCGCGTGCAAATGTAAGCAACACTTGTTTAAGGTCGGTAAACGATACGTTTTTGTCAATATACAGGCCTTCTACCTGATGAAAAAAGCAGTGGGCACGTGCAGAAATCGCCTCGTTACGATACACTCTTCCTGGACATATAATGCGGATAGGAGGCTGGTGCGTTTCCATATAGTGCGATTGGTCGCCCGAAGTGTGTGAGCGTAGTAATACATTCTTGGTCACATCGTTGGGATGCCTGTGAATGAAGAATGTGTCCTGCATATCTCGTGCTGGATGATCGGGTGCGAAGTTCAATTTGGTGAAGACGTGTAAATCGTCATCAATCTCAGGTCCATCTGCCAAAGTGAAGCCCATGCGTTGAAAGATATTACAAATTTCATTCTTCACAATGGTTAGCGGATGTCGTGTTCCCAAGCGAATTGGATAAGCCGAGCGTGTAAGATCAAGCGATACGGAAGATTCATTGGCTGTTCCTACCGTGTCCTTGAGTGAGTTGATTCTATCCTTAGCCAACTGCTTTAATTCGTTGATCTTCATGCCGACAGTTTTCTTTTCATCAGCTGCCACATTGCGGAAGTCGGCCATCAGCGCATTGATTTCACCCTTCTTACTGAGGTATTTTAGGCGCAACTGTTCTACCTCATCGGCATTCTTTGCCGAGAGGTTGCTTACTTCTTTGAGAAGTTCATCTATTTTGTCAAGTATCATACTTATATAATTTCCTCTTTGCAAAGGTAATATTTTTACATTAAAAACACGACTTATCTCAAAATTAAGTAGTAAATTTGCATAAGAATGGTTAAAGGGACGTATGAACAGTACGCCCACTCCGTCAACAATCAATAAGATGAGGTATGTTTGACACCAAGTAATTCGTTTTAAGATGAAATTTGAGAGACCATGATAAAAGAGAAAAATAATCTGTTGAGAAAAGCAACTTTTGTTGCCTTAGGTTTTTTTGTGTTGATATCTTTGCTGTTTTCAACTGCTGGTTGTTTCGATAAAAAGCCAACAGCGGTGGACACGCTTGCGGTAGACTCTGCGACAACTGATACCTTTGAGGACGATACGCTGTCGAATATTATTGCTGAATCGCCGATGTCCAAATCGGCAGATGAGTTGTTTGATGACTTCTTCTTTAACTTTGCTGCCAACAAGAAGCTGCAATACAAGCGCATCAAATTCCCCTTACCTGTCATGAAGAATGGTAAGCAAGAACGCACTATTACAAAAAATCAGTGGAAAATGGACTACTTCTTTATGAAGCAAGGCTATTTTACATTGATTTTTGACAGTTTCAAGCAGATGGAAGTTGTAAAAGATACTACGGTGAACAATGTCACGGTAGAAAAAATATTATTTCCTATCAAGACCATTAAGCAGTATCAATTTGAACGAATTAATGGCGAATTTATGCTGACGTCCATTATTTACCAACCTATTCATGAGAGTGTGAATGGTTCCTTTCTAAACTTTTATCAACGATTTGCTGTAGACAGTGCGTTTCAAATCAAGAGTTTGAACGCAACAGTAGAATTTACGGCGCCGGATCCTGATGATGATTTTGGAACGATTACGGGCTCTATTGTCCCTGAACAGTGGCCAGGATTTAAGCCACCTATCATTCCAAAAGGCACTATTTACAACATCATGTATGGACAAAAACATGTTGCTGGTAAACAAAAATTGTTCGTGGTTCGCGGTATTGCCACAGACTTAGAGGTGATTATGCTTTTCAGACATCGAAAAGATGGGTGGAAGTTGATGAAATTTAATAGTTAAAACTACAAGATGTTAGATCGAAAAAATTACAGTTTACGACAGCATAATACTTTTGGCATTGATGCACGGTGTAGACGATTCATTGCTTTTGATTCGAAAGAAGAGTTACAGCAGGCATTATCCACATTGACACCACAAGATGAACCTTTCATGCCACTGGGAGAGGGGAGTAACCTGTTGCTTACGAAAGATTTTGAAGGGACTGTTTTGCACTCTCGAATTCAATTCGTTGACATCAAGATAGAAGACTGTATTGCTACCGTAAAGGCGGGTAGTGGGGTTATATGGGATGATTTGGTGGCGGCTTGCGTGGAGCAAAAAGCTTATGGATTGGAAAATCTTTCCCTCATTCCTGGCACCGTTGGAGCAGCAGCAGTGCAAAATATTGGTGCTTATGGTTGTGAGGTAAAGGACTTTATTCAAGCTATTACTGCCGTAGAAATAGCCACAGGTCATGAGGTGACCTTTACCAATGCTGATTGTCAGTACGCTTACCGCTATAGTAAATTTAAGGGTGAGTGGAAAAATAAATATGTGATTATTTCGGTTGAATTCAAGTTCAACTGTACCTATTCTCCGCATTTGGATTATGGTAACATCCAGTTCGAGTTGCAGCGCAAAGGCATTGAACATCCTACACCACAGCAGTTACGCGACACCATTATTGCCATTCGACAGGCAAAACTCCCTGACCCTAAAGTGCAGGGCAACGCAGGGAGCTTCTTTATGAATCCAATTGTGGGTATGCAGCAATACCAAGCGTTGGCAGTTCGATACCCGAAAATGCCACATTATCAAATAGATGGATTGTCTGTAAAAATCCCAGCAGGCTGGTTGATAGAGCAATGTGGTTGGAAAGGCAAAACTTTAGGATGTGCTGGAGTGCATGACAAACAGGCTTTGGTGCTGGTGAATCGTGGAGGAGCTTCTGGAAGTGATATTGAACGTCTGTGTAAAGAAATCCAAAAAGATGTCAGCGAGCGTTTTGGCATCGCCATTCATCCAGAGGTAAACATTCTATGAAACTTACATTTTTAGGAACAGGAACATCGGGTGGTGTCCCTTCGTTGGGGTGCCATTGCGCCGTTTGTGAGAGTCACGATCCGCATGACAAACGGTTACGTACAGCGGCACTCTTAGAAACAGACACTACGCGCATACTCATCGACTGTGGTCCCGATATTCGTCAGCAGCTAATGCCTTTTCCTTTTCAGCCTCTTGATGCCGTCCTTTTAACGCATATTCATTATGACCATGTGGCAGGAATAGATGACTTGCGACCTTTTTGCGTTTTCGATTCCCTTCAAATCTATGCAGATGAACCGACTGCTGAGGCATTGCATCGCACCATGCCATATTGTTTTGGTGCTCATCTTTATCCAGGTGTTCCTTTATTGGATTTACATGTTGTTCAGCCACATCAAGAGTTGCACGTTGGTGACATAGACATCATGCCGTTTCAAGTAATGCATCATAAGCTGCCTATCTTGGGGTTTCGTTTCGGTAGTTTTGCTTATATCACGGATATGAAGACTATTCGAGACGAAGAGATGCCTTTTTTATCAGGAATTAAAACCTTAGTGGTAAACGCTTTGCGCTATGAACCACAGCACCATTCACATATGACTGTAGCGGAAGCGATTGAGTTTTCGAATCGTGTAGGTGCAAAACAAACTTATTTGGTTCACATGAGCCATGGTATAGGATTACACCATGATGTGAATCTTCAATTACCTGATGGCATTCAGTTAGCTTATGACGGGTTGCAAATTGAAGTGTAAGCGAAATGAACTTATTTTAGACAAAAAGACGAAGTTTTTGGCAAATAACGGACAAAAATATCTTTAATACGGTTAAAAAGCGTTATAATTCAAACTTTTCTTTTCAAAAGAATTGCATCTATCATTATATTTTGTAACTTTGCAATGTGTTTTTCATAGTATTAGATTTAAGGTTAACAAGATTGAGAGTACAGCGGTACTCTTTTTTTTATGCCTAAAATCTATCATATCTTGGTTTACAAGTGCTCTTCAGCGATATGATTGAAGCGACTTCTTTTTCCCCAGTGATGTTAAAAAAGGGGATAGCCATTCCTGTAACTATTTGTTCTGGAAGTTTATCAATGTAATATCTTAAAATCTTTATAAGCGATAAGAAAAATAAGAATTCATCAAGAGACGATTCTTTAATGTCAATTATTTTTATTATATTTGCATTATCATTTTTCAATTAGTCTACCTTTTAGGCTTTTTACTTAATACGAATAATTTTTTAGGTCGATATGATTCTTACACTCGTTGTACTATTAGTAACGGTCATCTTTTTTGTGATTGGTCGTCTGCGAGCCGATATAGTGGCACTGTGTGCCCTTTGTGTGTTGTTAGTAGCTGGTGTTTTGACACCAGAAGAGGCTTTTTCAGGCTTTTCCTCGAATGTGGTGATTATGATGGTGGGACTGTTTATGGTAGGTGCTGCCGTTCTACAAACGGGTTTGGCAAAGGCTTTAAGCCAAAAAATCATACAATTGGCGAAAGGTAGCGAGATAAGATTGTTTTTGTTGGTGATGCTGACCACATCCTTTATTGGAGCCTTTGTGAGTAATACTGGCACGGTTGCGCTGATGATGCCCATTGTTGTGAGTATGGCAGCGCAATCTAATTCAAGTCCAGGAAAGTTACTTATGCCCCTTGCTTTTGCCAGTAGCTTAGGCGGAATGCTCACACTGATTGGTACACTTCCGAACCTTGTTATTCAGGAAACGTTGGTAGACGCAGGTTATGAACCACTCACGTTTTTCTCATTCACTCCTGTTGGAATTGTTTGTATTGCCGTTGGTATTATCGTTTTGTTGCCATTGAGCCGAATGTTTCTTGGGAAAGACAAGAAAAAAGGTGGAAGAAGAAAACCTAAAGATAAGAGCTTGGATGAGTTGGTGACAGAGTATCATCTTCAAAATTATACGCAGGCTTACCGTATTGGTAATCATTCTCCACTCCATGGTAAGACAGTTGCCGAGCTTGATTTGCGCAACCGTCACGGACTGTCCATTATTGAGATTCGAAATGATTCCTCGAGTAGTGGGCGTATTATACGTCTGGTCAAGCAAAAGGTTCCAAAACCGTCCACCGTTTTACAAGCAGGAGATGTGCTTTATCTCACAGGAGACATCAAGGACATGGATGTATTTGCCACCAAAAACGCACTCGCCAAGTTAGATAATAGTTCTGTTGACTTCTATGATATAGGTATGGCAGAGCTTGTACTCATGCCCAATTCGCGTATTACTGGTATTCGCCTTAAAGATTCGAGCATTGGTGAAAAGTATAACATCAATGTGGTAGGGATTCGTCGCCGAAGGGATTATCTCGTAAAAGACTTGGCGGAGCAGAAGCTCCAAGCAGGTGATGTCCTTTTGGTACAAGGGTTGTGGAGCAATATTGACAGACTTGAAACAGCCGAAACCGATTGGGTAGTATTGGGACGCCCCATAGAGCAAGCCAGTAAGGTAACGCTCAATTATAAAGCACCCATTGCAGCCTTTATCATGTTACTGATGATTTGTATGATGGTGTTCGATTTCATTCCTCTTCAACCCGTCACAGCAGTGATGATTGCAGGTCTGCTGATGGTATTAACGGGCTGCTTGAGAAATGTCGAGGCTGCATACAAAGCCATTAATTGGAGTAGTATTGTGCTCATTGCAGCGATGATGCCCATGTCCATAGCGTTAGAGAAGACGGGCGTTTCCTCGTTTATCTCTCAATCATTAGTTGATTCATTGGGTGATATGGGACCGATGATTCTACTGGCAGGGATTTATTATACCACAACATTTGTGACCATGTTTGTCAGCAACACAGCCACAGCTGTCATCATGTCTCCCATTGCCATGTCTGCCGCTTCGCAGATAGGTGTCAGTCCGTACGCTTTCTTGTTTGCCGTTACGTTAGGAGCAAGCATGTGTTTTGCTTCCCCTTTTTCAACACCTCCCAATGCGTTGGTGATGAAAGCAGGTCAGTACGAGTTTATGGATTATATCAAGGTTGGGCTTCCCTTGCAATTGCTGATAGGAGTGGTAATGACATTTGTATTGCCTTTGCTATTCCCTTTCTAAAAGTCTCGTAAAAAAGTACTTGTATTATTGGATAGTTCCAATGTTAAAGTTTGCTTTTCCTTTTGATGAAAAAGTACAAAAGATGACACAATAAGAGAGTTCTTCGGAACTCTTTTTTGTGTAGAATGGCTGCCCGTTTATATGATTCTTTTACGCTCTTCCCATGAAAGATAACGCACTTCAAATATTTGTGTGATAAAAAATAGTAGTATCTTTGCAGATACTTGACAAAAGAAAACAGACAAATAAATGATTTCAGTAGAAGGATTGTGTGTTACGTTTGGCGTGAAACCCCTGTTCAGGGATGTTAGTTTTGTCGTCAACGAACGTGATAGGATAGCCTTGGTAGGCAAGAACGGAGCGGGAAAATCAACGCTTCTCAAGATATTGAAAGGGTTACAACAGCCTACTAATGGGGTGGTTGCTGTTCCCAACGACACTACGATAGGCTATCTGCCACAGGTCATGAAACTGGCTGACGACACTACAGTGAAGGAGGAAACGCGCAAAGCCTTTGCCGACAATTTGCGCCTCAAGGCTCATTTGGAGGAGATGCAACATGAAATGGCAACACGCACCGACTACGAAAGCACCGACTATCTAAACTTAGTTGAGCGGTTTACGCAAGAACATGAGCGATATTTGATGCTCGGTGGTGAGAACTATGAAGCCGAGATAGAGCGAACGCTTGTGGGTTTAGGCTTTGAACAAAAGGATTTTGAACGACCCACATCAGAGTTTTCGGGCGGATGGCGTATGCGCATCGAACTGGCAAAGATACTATTGAGGCATCCTGACGTGCTTTTACTGGATGAGCCTACCAATCATTTGGATATCGAGTCCATACAATGGCTCGAACAGTTCTTGGTGCAATCTGCCAAGGCTGTGGTACTGGTGAGTCACGACAGAGCCTTTATTAATAATGTAACCAACCGTACGTTAGAGATAACTTGTGGACAGATAGAGGACTACAAGGTGAAATACGATGAGTATGTAACCTTGCGAGCCGAGCGACGTGAACAACAGTTGCGAGCTTATGAAAACCAGCAAAAGGAGATAGCCGACACCAAAGCTTTCATAGAGCGTTTCCGCTATCAAGCCACTAAGGCGGTGCAGGTGCAGCAGCGCATTAGACAACTGGAGAAAATGGTGCCTATCGAGGTGGACGAGGTGGACAACAAGCGTATGCACCTCAAGTTTCCACTTTGTTTGCGCAGTGGCGATTATCCTATTATCTGCGACCAATTGCGCAAAGATTATGGTGCGCACACCGTGTTTTCTGGTGTAACGTTTACGATTAAGCGTGGTGAGAAGGTGGCATTTGTGGGCAAGAATGGTGAGGGAAAGTCCACCTTGGTGAAGTGTATCATGGGCGAGATACCTTTTACAGGAACGCTCAAAGTGGGACACAATGTGCAGATAGGTTATTTTGCACAGAACCAAGCACAATTGCTCAACGAGGAATTGACGATTTACGAAACGATAGACCGTGTGGCAACAGGCGATATGCGTCTGAAAATCAATGACCTTTTGGGCGCATTCATGTTTGGTGGCGAAACTTCTGAGAAGAAGGTGAAAGTACTATCGGGTGGTGAGCGAAGCCGATTGGCAATGATTCAGTTGTTGTTACAACCCGTGAACCTGCTGATTCTCGATGAGCCAACCAACCATTTGGACATGGCATCGAAAGATGTATTGAAAGAGGCGATACAAGTATTTGACGGAACTGTTATCTTGGTGAGCCACGACCGCGACTTCTTGGACGGCTTGGTAGATAAGGTATATGAGTTTGGAGGTGGCTGTGTGAGAGAACACTTAGGTGGCATCTACGATTTCATCCGCAGTCATGCTGAAGCTACAGACGGCTTGGCATCACAGCAGAGCATTGACGCTATTTTGCAAAATAAGAGTGTGACAATGGCTGCAACCGTACAATCAGCACCACCAAACGAAGAAAAGAGTGGGGTAGACGATTATCAACAGCGCAAAGAACAGCAACGGAAATTGCGAAAACTGAAGCGTGATATTGAAGAATGTGAAACGAAGATTGCTAAGATGGAAAAGCGTATCACCGAACTTAATGCCTTGCTGTCACAGCCCGAAAACGCCTCCGATATGGAATTGGTAACGGAATACACTACCACCCAGCGAGCATTGGACAAAGAAAATGAACGCTGGATGGAGCTAAGTGAGAAAATGGAGAAACTTTGAACGATCAACTTGTAAACTCGTAAACTTGTCAACTAAATACTCATAAACTTGTCAACTAAATACTCGTAAACTTAAATATTTCAAAACTTATGAAACAATTATTTCCGATGATGCTACTCATGGTAGCACCTGCCATGGGAATGGCACAATCGAAGACAGGACTTGTCGAGTCGAATTTTGACAAATCTGTACGTCCTGCCGATGATTTCTATCAGTTTGCAACTGGTGGTTGGCAGAAAAAGCATCCACTGCCCGCAGCCTATTCGCGCTATGGCAGCTTCGACCAGTTAGCAGAGGACAACAACAAGCGTATCAACTCCATATTGAGTGAGTTGCAGAAGAAGACGTACAAGAAAGGTACGATGGAGCAGAAACTCTCCGACTTCTATAAGTTGGCTATGGATGCCGAACGTCGTAACAAGGAAGGTATCACTCCTGTGAAGCCTTTGCTCAACGAGATAGAGGCAGCAAAGACTAAAGACCAGCTATTACAATTGCAACTCAAGTATGCTAATATGGGCTATGGCATACCTTATGGTTCGTATTTTGCTGCCGATGAGAAGAATGTGGCAATGAATATTCTCAATATTTCTCAAGGTGGACTTACCTTAGGGCAGAAAGACTATTACGTGAATAACGACTCGGCAACGGTGGCTATTCGTAATGCTTTCAAGCATCACATTGCTCGTATGTTCCAGTTGTACGGCTTCACACCAGCACAAGCATCTGCCAAGGCAGATATCGTGTTCAAGAATGAGACAGCATTGGCACTCATCTCAAAGAGCATGACCGAGCTGCGCGACCCACAAGCCAACTATAACAAGATGACGCTAAAGCAGTTTAAGGCGAACTATCCTAACATCAACTTGGAGGCTTTTGCCACTGCAGAAGGCGTGAAGAGCGACTATATCCAAGAAATGGTGGTAGGACAACCTGCCTTTTTGGAAGGATATGACAAGCTTTCGGCTGCTGCTACAGCCGATGATTTGCGTGCCATCATGGAGTGGGATGTCATCATGTCGTCAGCTGCTTATTTGACAGACCAAATCCGTGAAGCCAACTTTGATTTCTTTGGTAAAACAATGAGTGGGCGCAAAGAAGATTATCCTTTGTGGAAACGTGCCACCAACCAAGTAGAAGGGCAAATGGGTGAAGCATTAGGCAAGATGTATGTGCAGCGATATTTTCCCGAATCGTCCAAGAAGATGATGGAAAAATTAGTACGTAACCTGCAAATTGCATTGGGTGAGCGCATTGATGCCCAAACTTGGATGAGCGATACCACCAAGGCAGAGGCTCACAAGAAGCTGGATAAGTTCTATGTGAAGATAGGTTATCCCAACAAGTGGCGCGATTACTCGTCATTGAGCATTGACCCTTCTAAGTCGTTCTATGAAAACGTGATGGCGTGTCGTGAATTTGCGCACCATAATCACATTGTAGAACGTGCAGGCAAACCAGTTGACCGTGATGAGTGGTTCATGACTCCACAAACCGTGAATGCCTACTACAACCCTACGACCAATGAAATCTGTTTCCCTGCTGGCATTCTACAATATCCGTTCTTTGACGCCAAAGCCGATGAAGCTTTCAATTATGGTGCCATTGGTGTAGTGATTGGACATGAGATGACTCACGGATTTGACGACCAAGGTAGGCAGTATGATGCCAACGGAAACATGAACGACTGGTGGACTGCGGGTGATGCAAAGAGATTTAACGAGCGTGCTGACATGTATGCCGATTTCTTTTCGAATATCAATGTGCTACCCGATTTGAAGTCGAATGGACGTTTTACTTTGGGTGAGAACCTTGCCGACCACGGAGGACTCATGGTAAGTTATCTGGCTTTCCAAAATGCTACTGCCAAAAAACCATTAAAGACGAAAGATGGTTTTACTGCCAACCAACGTTTCTTCTTGGCTTATGCAGGTGTATGGGGGCAAAACATCACTGAAAAGGAAATACGTAACCGTGTAAAGCGCGACCCACATGCCTTGGGTAAGTGGCGTGTGAATGGTGCACTTCCACACATTGACGCATGGTATGAAGCCTTTGACGTGAAGCCAACCGACAAGCTTTACCTACCAAAGAACCAACGCTTAGAACTTTGGTAAACTCATTTTTCTCTCTTCAAAAAATAATTGAAGGATAGAATACAGTAATTTATATGTTCGCTCCCTCCTCTCTGTTCGTTGTCCGTCTGATATGTGACAACCTATTTAGAGGAGGGAGTTGTTGTTTTTCGGTATTGCTGTTTGATAAAACAAATTGAAAGTCCACAGACTGTTCGCCTCAGGTTATACTGGTCACGGCTCTTTTATAGAGGAAAGGTGGATGATGGTGAAAAACAACCTTTCTTCTTTTGTTTCAACTCCAAAACTAACTCTATGCACGAACTAAATGGTTTGCGTTCATTAGCTGTAACAATAATCTACTTTCAATGAAAGAACTGCACCGTTTTCAAAATTATAATTTTGTCCTATAATTTTACCAAAAATCGACCATCTAAAATCTTCAAAATAGGAAAAAATAATAGGCAAACGAACTGCAAAAATGGGCTGATTTTAACAAAATAGACGTCTCCAAGTGTTAGAACATTGATTTTATGCCCTTGGAAACATGTATTAAAGCTGTTATTCACATGCTTCAGAGGCATTAAAGCATGCAAATAGTAAGCTTATCTCAATGCTTTAGCCGCCCAAAAATGGTAAAAATAATAATATAAAAGCAAGATGTAAACGTAACTTTGTCAATAACAATGATTTACAAACCTCGCTCATTTTTAGCGTATTTGCGACCAACTTTGACGTTGGTTGTAAATACGCGAGTTATGAGAGGCACTTTGTAAAGAAAATTCAGCATTTATTTTCATTCTATGCAGCTTGATACAAACTTTACATAAGCTGTTTTGCGGGTGTATTTCGTTGTACAAATATTACTTTTCAATGAAAATATAGTTTATCCCAAATCGGTCATTAGGATTTCTCTGTGTCGTACGGCAAAGAGAAATCCTTTAATTTTTTCCATATGGACAAGAATGATTGTCGTGTTTTTA
>QWCB01002735.1_pt1 | contig 14331 bp, 11 predicted proteins | sample 1972511 | NCBI WGS metagenome assembly QWCB01 (sample SAMN09866719, study PRJNA288562) | Human gut metagenome isolate term5_stool, whole genome shotgun sequencing... | isolation source: gut | host: Homo sapiens | place: USA: California
CAAGCGCTACAGCACCTACGTACGTATCTCATCTACCGAGTGGGAAAACAACTACGGTCCTCTCGCTGACATCCTCGATGCCAAGCCCGAGCCCACCACACCTGAGGAGGTACATGCCGTAGACCTCACCTAGTCTGTCTGACTATCCCGAGCCTCTGGCGTAAGCCCAGCAGGCTCCCCAACATAGCAAAGCCGTGTAGCCATCCGAGCTACACGGCTTTTATTGTGCTTGTCCTCATCTTCGTGCCACAACAAACGGGAAAACGGGCTGTCTCCCCCACCCTCCTAAGAGTTCCTCCCTAATTTTTTAGTTTTGGGCTATCTAGCTGAGAAGTAATAGGTTACCGTTTGGAGCGATGCGATTCCGCCAAATATGTCGTCATATTCCGACAAATGAGACGTCTCAATCCGCCAAATGAGACGTCTCAATCCGCCAAATGAGACGTCTCAATCCGCCAAATGAGACGTCATATTTCACTCGATATGTCGTCACAAGGCAGGTGTGATTGCGACACTGCTTGTCGTCCATAGCATTGGCTACTACAGCTACGAGCCACTTGGTAAGGTATTCCTCCCATTTCTCAGAATTGGTTACACGCACGCAGTCGGCAAGAGCTGTGATAGCTTCCGCATTACCTTTCGACAGCGGTAAGGCTCGGATAACCGTGTTGCACTTGACACTGGAATGTGCGGTCTCTGTGCAGTTTCTACTTGCATGGCATCAGAAAAGAATATACCTTTGTAGTGCTGGATGGTTTTGAACCACTTAGAGACAAATAACTTTCACACTATAGTCTATGACACAAAAGAAACTCATCACCCTGATCACCCTACTTGTCTGCTGTATAGGACTAGGGGCTTGCAAGGAAAAGAACAAACCCGCTGATGTCAAGATCAGCATCCCCGAATCGGTAGAGCTACTAGTCGGTGACACCTACAAGCTCCCAGTGGCTGTATACCCTAAGGGGACCAAACCTGCTTTCGAATCCTCAAATCCTCAAATAGTTACCGTCAATGCAGAGGGCGTGCTCACTGCTATTGCTGAGGGCACTGCCAACGTTAAGGTATCTGCCGGAGAGGTATCCAAGGAAACCAAAGTATCCGTCCTCAAAAACATCGAAGTAGCCAAGTCACGCTATCTAGGACTTGACGCATCTGCTGAAGATCAGAAGTTCTTTGCGCCTATATACATTCCTGAGCTCAAAGACTTCAAGCCAGACCATATTGCTCTCTTTAAGTCTGCTCTGCACCCCTATGGTTGGATCTTTAAGCCTTACGAAGATGATCCTGAGTGTAAAGTGTTATACTATTTTGAGTCTCCTAGGAAGCTAGATAAAAATGGCAAGGAGATCCCCGAACAATATCAGTTCTGCATGGATGCGCTGGTCTACTACCACTCACCAAAGCAGCCAGGGGCTCCCGTCCACATTCAGCTTATACCAAACAAATTATACCCTAAGGACTATATGGTAGATCCCAGCACTTTTACCGACCCGCAGGATCTAGAACAGCAAAATGCACTACTAGAGATCGTAAAGCACTATGGCTTCACAGAGGATGCCAAGTTTACAAAGATATCCGGAGATAGCGCTTATGAGGCCTACAATAAGAAGTTCGATCCAGAGCAACCTCTCAGAGGCCTTATGTATACTGTGAAAGCCGGTGGACGGTATGAGCTCTACTTCCAGATCAGCTACGATCGGAGATAATGCCCCGAGGGCTTAACCCACCCCCCACACGACAAAGAGACTCCCCTCAGCCGGACACGATCCGACCGAGAGGAGTCTCTCGTTTATTGGCTCTATTGCAGGGACGCTTAACCGAGCACTTGCAGGGCTAGATCTCTATGTACGAGACGATGTCGGGCTTCTTCCTCAGCATCGTAGTCGCTTTATTCATCAGTGAGATGCGCTTGTGATCTTGCGCGCCCCACAGCGTAGTGTGCGTGGCAAACTCGGTGAGCACGTTGTAAGCATCCCATACGGTGCCTTCGCCCTTGGTAATCCGCTCCTTCTGCGGGTCATACACACCAGCCAGGAGATAACTCTTGCAGAGCGCTTCGTAGGGGACCATCTCCTCGGCCATCAGGTCCAAGATGATCGTAGTCTTGCCGACCCCAGGGTCTCCTATGATCATGTAGTTCACCCCACGCGGCAGCCCCACATGAGAACTGAGGAGATCGTCCAGTGGCGTGCCACACTGGAAGGTCTCAAAGAGCTTCGCATCAAAGCTCACGTCACACATACGTACTACCTGCTTCATATCCTAACTTCTTCTAGATATGACAAAGGTAGCTCACACCCTGTGCCAGATAATGGACTAGGTGAATAACTAAAGAGAAAAGCTACTACCCGCAGGGCTGACGCATTATAAGCACTCTGCTAGGAGCTGCCCAGGCCAATATCTGAGGGATGTGTGCCCCAAGCATCACTACGTAGCGATACGGTCGGACTCTGAGAGCTTTTACATTCACGATGATTCGGAACTCTCCCGAGGAAATTCCAAATAGCCTCGTGGAAAACAGAAATCCTCTACTGAGGCGAGAAACAGAACTTCGGAAGAATGAAATCATAAGTCCGAAGAGTTTTTCCGTCCCTCACTGAAAAGTCAAAGACCATCACGGAGGAATTCACAATTTCTTCCGTAGAGATTGGTTCACTTTTATAATGCGTCAGCCCTGCTACTACCCGAAGGCGTATTTCGTCTATTCCACCCCAAAGGTTCTTCCTGAACCAAGCTCTTCTCTTCAGATAAAAAGAAGACTCCTCTCAGCCGGACACGATCCGACCGAGAGGAGTCTCACCGTGAGGAACTCAAAGAGATGGCAGAAGAGTGCTTACGATCTCCTCATGGCGTTTGCGTATTTTCTCTTTGTCCCAAGTGAGGTCAGAGATTGTCATTTCGCGCACTTTCGCCTGTTGTCTAAGCTGTGTATATCGCTCTCGCTTTTTGGGGAAGCTTTGATTACCCAATGATATATTATCGTGTCCCGATATCAATAGATAGTTACCCAGTCTCTCCAAGTATTCGTTATAAAACTCCTCATCGTATGTGCAGTATCCATTTTTCGGTTCACAATTCTCCGTCTGTGGGGCTATGTGCTCTAGATGAGGCTCTACGATTTGATCATATCTCATTGGGATATAGCCGGAGTCTTTTGGGATTAAGGCATTCTCATACTTCCAAAGAAGAATCTTTGCCACGCTGTGATTCATCCCCATATTCAGACAACGGATAAGCTCATCATTATTCCAATAGCCTTCCCAGCCCTCTGAGGTCTTCAGAGCTTCGATGTAATGCACTACGCCTTGGGGATTTCTCTCCATCTCCTGATAATAAAAATTCAGCCGACTACGCAAATCTGCTCTTGTACCAATAATACGATGACGCAGAAAGATGACTTCGAGAGCCTTAACCAACTTATTCAGGTCATCTTGTCCCATCTCATTGTGCATTGCCTTGATGATGAAGGGGAACATAATTCCCTTGTTGGCGGAGACCAGAAGAGCGTGGTAGGCGAAGTTGTCCTTCTCCTGCTTGAAGAAAGTAGTTACTTGCGCAAAACATGATGCCAGTAAGCGGGTAAAGGTTAAGATGAACTCAACCCTATCAGGCTCCTTATCTAGCTCTGCATCTGCAAACTCAAGAGCATTAGTTTCCCATAAACTATTTGTGTACACATTGATCGTGTAGTTGAGCACATTGTCCTCATCTATATTCCGCTCCACTTGAGAGATTGACCGATAGATGAGCTCGAATCGCTCTGTGACCTCATCAAGTGCAGGTTGCTTGTCAGCCTCCGAAGCGTAGAGGTGTATGTTGTACATAAATTGCGCCTTGATAATCTCCAGATTGGTCGGGCGTTTACCTCTGCTGTTTTGAAATATGAACATCTGCACAGCCTCGACTGAGCTTTTGACCACGTGCGTAGTACACTGAGCTTGAGTGATGGCCTTGAGAAGCTCTATAAGAGTATCCTGATCCATCTCCCTAAGCTTCTTCTCAAAGAAGTCAAAAGCATCTACAAATCGAGATGCTGAGACAGTCTCGATATCATTGTGACCGCTACTTACTTGATCTATGACATAGTCACGAAACTTCCGATTATCGTACTCCACCGTTGAGAAACGGTATACGTTACCTTGCTTGATGGTATTACAATAAGCAACATAGAGGTCGTCGTCAAGCTCTTTGACAGTCTCCACATGACACATCTCCTTCAGTACTTTATATAAGGCCGAAAGAAATATGACAGATGTTGTCAGGCGTTGCTGTCCATCGATGATGGCGTATTTATCCGCCCCCACCTCTTCAAAAAGGTAGTGTCCAAAGTAATATGGATTGGCGGTGTGACTGCTAATATGATCAAGCAGGTCGCTCAGGAAAACATTGACTTGAAGCGTCCTCTTTTCTGTGCTGTCAGTGTCCCATGAGTAGGCACGCTGATAGTTGGGAACCATGATCGTTCTCCCTGCTAGTAAAGCTGATAGCGTTGTTGATGTCTGCATAGTTTTTCAGTTTATATGGATTGGTTACTGTCGTGTAGCTCGCGTAGGTAGAGGCGGGCGCACATCTCGGCGTCGTCGCCTGCGCGGTGGTGCGTCCCCTCGGGGATGGATAGTTGCTCGCAGAGGTAGGCGAGCGTATTGCAGCCGTAGTCGTAGATCTGACGGGCACGGCGTAGCGAGCAGTCCCACTGCAGCTCGGGTAGTGTGAGCTCGTAGAGCTGTGCCGTCTGCTCTAGGCAACTTCGATCAAACGGGACATTGTGCGCTACCAGCAAGGCGCCATCGCCTAAGTATTGCGCTGCTATCTCTTGCCACACCTCGGCAAACGATGGCGCCATCTTCGTATCCTCCGGACGGATGCCATGGCACTGCATATTCCAGTAGCTGTATCGGTTGCCCTCAGGCTGCACTAGCCAAGAGCGCGTCTCAGCAACCTCGCCATTGCGTACCACACAGATCCCCACCTCACAGATGGAGGTGCGCTGTCCCGTGGCGGTCTCAAAGTCAATGGCTATAAAGTCTAACCTGTTCATCACGCTTCGGAGGTTGGCTCGTAGTATGCCATAAGATTCTTGGCAAAGTTATACATCTCCTCTCGTACGGACTGAGGCTCCAGCACTTCAATCTGATCGCCCATTGCCAGTAAAGCTTGGTAGAGATCATAGGTAGGACAGACCTCCAGCTCAAAGCAAGCCACACCCTCCACCTCTGAGGGTAGCTCTCTCTGCGACTCATGTATCGGTAGCGTGCGGAGGTAGTCCGCGCCCTGACCATAGGCATTGAGTAGTAAATGCACTGGCTCCTCCTCGGAGTGAATCACCCCACAACAGCCTCGGTAGTAAGCCTCTATGTCAAAGGTCTCATCCATCACAAAGCTCTCCTCAAGCGGTTCGCAAGCTAAGATGCGATCCAGAGCGTAAACTAGGTAGACATCCTTGGGTCGTGAGCCTCCGTCCTCAGCATTGAGCTCTACATTGCGAGCTGAGTAGTAAGGGCTGCGAGCCAGGAGGTACCATCTGCGGTTCGCCACCTTGAGATAGTAAGGCTCCGCCTCGAAGCTGTAAGCCTCGGGTCTGCCAAACGCTTGGTAAGTCATCTGGATAACCTTGCCGTGACGCATCGCCTCGGCAATCACGTTGAGCCACTTACGCCCAGAGGGCACATGCTCAAAGAGAATTCGCCCCTGGAGCTTGCTGTCGGCTTGTATCTGATTCATCGCCGTGTAGGAGTCTATGAGCCAACTGCGCAGGTTATCCTGCTCCAGCTCCTCGGGATTGTCAATGTAGTAGCGGTAACCATCCTGGGGGTCACATAAGATATCCACCTGAAAGATGTCAAGGATCGCCGCCCGATGATTGTGAAAAGTGCGCTTCGGCAGAGGCTCCTCGTAGCTCAGCCCACTATCCACCCAGTGGCGACTAATCTCCTCAAAGGTCAGTCGCCCGTACTGGCGAAATTGCTCAATCAGCCAGACATACCGTCCGAATTTGTTTGCCATACACTATAGGTATCCTTGTTTAGGTGCAAAGATACAACATCGGCTATGCCAAACCGTGGCACAAGACTCCACACAGCTATTCCTTCTTGTCGCTCTCTGAGGGTAGTCGCTTGGAGAGCTCATCGACCTGTTTCTGTAGCTTTTTTATAGCAGTGAGGATATCCTTGTGAGACTCCTCATGCTCGTAAACCTCTACCGTTGTTGCGGTGATTACGCCAGCCACAAGGCTCAGCAAGATATACGAGGCAATCAGTATGTAACTGACGAAATAGAGCCAAGCCAATGGATGCACACTCATGATAGGACGAGCTACATCCGACGCCCAAGCCTCTAGCGACATTACCTGAAACAGCGTAAAGAGCGAGCGACTCAAAGAGCCAAAGTACTCCGGGGCCGTTGCACCATAGCTGTCCATTCCTATAATCGCATAGATAAGCAGTGTCATCCCAAAGAAGCCACTCGACCAAGCCACACGGGGCAAGGACTTAATCATTGCCTCGGAGAAGAGACGCATGTGCCTATTGATCGAAAAGATGCGTAGCATGCGCACCAGTCGCACTAGTCGTAGCGCTCTTAGCGAGATCAAGCTCGGCATAAAGCTCACCGCACATACTGTCGTGACAACGAGATCAAAGACATCCCCAGGCGTACGCCAGAAGTGGCGCTTGTAGTACATACGCACCCCGAGCTCTATGAAAAGTACCACTAGGCTAATGTCAAGAAAGATCTCAATCCAACTCGTCACCTGTGGCGAGGTCTCATTATTTAGCAATATGACGATGCAGACGACATTGGATATAATCACCAAGTCTGCTATCCAGTCTAGCACTCGAAGTAGCTTGACAATCTTCTTCAGCTGAGCGACGGACTTATTACCACGCTTCAATCTATTCTCTTTCATAAGCTTCATTGATCACAGCAAAGTTTTCGGTAGGGACATGTAAGATAATAGGTCAGGACGAACTAGTTGTCCCGATCTATTACCAGCATACTTTATTAGCAACTTCGTTTATGCCAAGTACGCCCTTCGTTGGTTGAGTAGAAAAGCCCCTTTTCGCAAGTTGCTAGGATCTCTTTTCCGTTGTCCGTTAGATCCTCAATGTTGCCTTGATTAGACATGGTCTTATAGCGTCTGTGCCAAGTTCTTCCGTCATTAGTGGAGTACTCAAGGACTCTAGGGTCTTTTGGGCTAATTCGGATTAGCTCCTTAGTGCGATTGATCATCTGTGACATAGTGTTTTGTTTGTTTGTTGGCTCTCTATGGTTGTAGGGAGAGCACGTTTCCTACGTTTTGATTTCTATTGGATGACCTTCATAAAACGAAAGAAGCGTGGTACTGCTGTACTACGTTCTAAGTCGGAGGTCGTAGGATACCTTGATTCAGAGATACGTTGATAGCAGCCCACGCCCTTTGCGTGGAAACCACTATGCCTACTCTCCGAACAAGTCTTGAATTTCCTACGTTCCCGACTTCGAGATCAGCACAATCGCTTCGTATGTTTCATGTGACAGAGAGGAGTGGCTCTCCCCTTCTGCGCCACTAAGGTACGACCTTTTACTTAAACATACAATAGCTGGGCGAGCGTGGGCTGCTTTTTTGTCGCATATAGGCTACGCATCAAATGTCTTAGTCGTTTGTATCCATAGTTCTTCGTCTGATTTGTTGAACTCAGTGCAAAGGTACACCGCAGGGTGTGCCATATTGGGGCATAGGTTAGACAAATCCGCCACTTCCTCAGCGATGCCGATATTTTCATATGGGTGAAAATCCATTTTCATACGGAGGATAATCCATTTTCATCTAGGTGAAAATCCATTTTCATACGGAGGAAAATGAAAACTAAACGGAGGAGCTGCCAAATTCCTCCGAAGTTTCATTTCATTCTTCCGAAGTTTCATTTCATTCTTCCGAAGTTTCATTTGATTCTTCCGAAGTTTTATTTCTCGCCCACGTGAAGAATTTTCCTTTTCCACGTGGCGGTTTGAAAATATCCACGTACGCATCAAAGCGAGACGTGTAACCCTTTGTAGGGACGCTCGCTCTGAGCGTCCGTTGTCGAACAGACCAAAACGAGTACTGACTTCGTAACTTTTGATACAACGGACGCTCAGAGCGAGCGTCCCTACAAAGGGTTACTGGTCTCTAGCTTCTAACCTCTAATCTCTAGCCTCTAATCTCTAATTCAGTATCTTTGTAGCCGTTAACCACGGGGTCGGAGCGTGAACTGACAATTGCTGATCACGCTTTAAACTCTCATTTAGCAACCATTTAGCTACGTATAGCAATCTACTTATGACCTATTTACGTCGATATGACTTTGCAGTAGGGCTTCTCGCTCTCTTTCTGATGATGCTCGCCACGCCACTGAGCGGGCAAGCACAAAAGCAAGCGCAGCGCAAGTTCACGATCAATGGCTTCGTGCATGATGCGCAGAGTGGCGAGACGCTGATTGCTGCCAATGTGATGGAGCTCAACAGTCGCACGGGTGCCGTAACGAATGAGTTCGGCCACTACTCGCTGACGCTCCCAGCGGGGGAGGTGCGCCTGCAGTTTTCCTACGTCGGCTATCAGAGCGACACGATACGTCTGCAGCTCTCGTCCGATACGACGCTCTCGGCTTCGCTCATTGAGGGGCAACTACTCGGCGAGGTGGTCGTGGTGGGGAGTCCGAACCCCTCGGGTGTCGAGACAGCTACGATTGGCGCGCAGCACATATCGGCGAGCGAGATCAAGCGACTGCCCGCTTTCTTTGGCGAGCAGGATGTGATCAAGGCGCTGCAACTGCTACCCGGCGTGCAGAGCGGTACGGAGGGTTCGTCAGGACTCTTCGTGCGTGGTGGCGACCCAGACCAAAACTTGATCCTTATGGACGGCATCTCGCTCTACAATCCGAATCACATGCTGGGAGCTTTCTCGACCTTCAATCCCGATGCGGTGAAGTCGGTGACGCTGTACAAGGGCACCTTCCCAGCCCGCTACGGGGGGCGTCTCTCGTCAGTCGTGGACGTGCGTCTCAAGGATGGCGACATGCAGGAGTACCACGGCAATGTGAGCGTGGGACTGATCTCCTCGAAGATCAATGTGGAGGGACCGATCGTCAAGGATTGCACCACTTTCAACTTCTCGGCACGGCGCACCTACCTAGACCTGCTGGCTGCGATGGCTTTTGCGATACGTAACCGCCAGGAGGGCGAGGATGGCGAGAAGATGAAGGGCGGGTATGACTTTCACGATCTGAACCTGAAGGTGACGCACCGCTTCTCTGATAGAGACCAGCTGTACCTCTTCGGCTATTACGGCAACGACCGTGTCTGGACGCGCTATGCTCATAGAGATGACAAGCAGCAGATGTCTTGGCTGTGGGGTAATGCGATGGGTTCGCTACGGTGGAACCATGTCATCAACGGACAGCTCTTTCTCAATACCACCGCCTCCTACACGCAGTACCGCTCTAGGCTACGCATGAAGATGCAGGAGGACAAGGATGAGCCACCCGTGGCGATGAGTTACGACTCGGGCATCCGTGACTGGCTCCTGACGAGCGAGCTTCACTACTCACCTGTGGAGCAGCATCAGTTGCTCTTCGGGGCTAACTACACCTTCCACACCTTTCGCCCTGAGATGACTTCGATAAAGGTGAACGGCAAGGACCCTTCGGACTTCACTGGGACGGACTTTAATATCTTCGGAAACAATCCTAAGATCTACGCCCACGAGGCTTCGCTCTACGCTGAGGATGAGATGAAGCTGGGGGACAAGTGGACCTTTAATGCGGGGCTACGTTACAGCTTCTACCATGTGCGTGGCAAGGGCTACCATAATATAGAGCCTCGTGTGAGTGCGGCTTGGCGCATCACGCCTGCCCTAACGGCCAAGGCGGGTTACGCTCTGATGACGCAACATGTGCACCTCCTGACGAACAATAGTCTGAGCCTGCCTACGGATCTGTGGGTGCCCTCGACGGACCGCATCAAGCCGATGCACGTGCACCACTTTACGGCGGGGCTATTCCTCCATGTGCCTCAGTGGGGCGACTTCTCGGTAGAGGGCTACTACAAGCCTCTGAGCAATGTGCTGGAGTACAAGGAGGGCTCCTTCTTCTACGGTGTCTCGACAAACTGGGAGCAGATGGTCGCCATGGGACGTGGCACGGCTTACGGTCTGGAGCTACTCTGGCAGCGTATGGTGGGCAAGCTGACGGGCTGGGTGAGCTACGCCTGGGCTCGCACCTGGCGCACCTTTGACCAACCAGGCGAGGAACTGAACTTCGGACGCACCTTCCCCGCTAAGTATGACCGCATCCACGACTTTAAGATCACTGCGATGTATCAGCTGAGCAAGAGTTGGGACTTTGCCGCTACTTGGGTCTTTGCCTCGGGCCAGACGGGCACCATTGCGACGCACGAGTACGATGGACTGAAAGATCCGCTCTCATGGGAGAGTATAAATAGTTCTCTCGACTATGTGTCTGAGCGCAATAACTACCGCTTCAAGCCTTACCACCGACTGGATCTGAGCATCACCTACACGAAGCATCACAAGCGGGGTAAGAGCCTCTGGAACCTAAGTGTCTACAACGTCTACAACCAAATGAACCCCTTCATCGTAACCCCTGTGAGCGAACTCGGGAGCGACAACTCTTACCGCACCGTGCTGCAGCAGGTAACGATCTTCCCGATCCTGCCTAACATTAGCTACACCTACTCCTTTTAGCCTAAGACCACTATGAGACCTATACAATATATCCAGTTAGCCAGTAGCGCACTACTCATCACGCTCCTCACGGCCTGTCAGACGACCATTCCCCTCGACCTAGGCGACAACACGCCTCGCATCGTCATCAATGCGGTCGCTACGGAGCAGCAAGGCATCGATATATCCTTATCTCAGAGCAAGCCGACGGGTGTCGCCTCGCCTAAAGTTGAAGTCAACTACCAGTACGATCACCCCGACTGCCCCTATCGTATGACGCTCCAGGTCAACGATCAGCTCGTACCGATCAGCGAGGTGAAGCAATACAAGCCCCAGACGGGCGACCGCATAGCGATCTCGGTGGAGAAGTCTGGGCTCAAGACAGCTTCGGCCACTACCACGGTGCCTGCACAGCCTACCGTAGGCGTCGTCGCGGTCAAGAAGCTGGACAAGACACATCGCGCGCCCTATGCGTACAATATGCCAGGTAGGATAGATATGCCAGATGGCAGATATGTTGAGGTTCAAGACTACGAACTATCCATTCCACTCCAGGACATCACAAAGGATAGCTACTACCGCATCATCGTAGAGGAGCAAGCAGTGGATCCTGAAGGCGAACTCCAAGAGAGTCCATACGCTTGGAGTCAAGAGAAGATTAACGACCCACATATGACGCAGTTTGGCAATGGCGACCTGATCTTTGAGTCTAGCAGAGGTCGAGCAATGAATCTACTGGCTGGCTCTAACGTTTCAGCAAACGACTGCACGCTTAAGACGACGCTCTCCTTTGCCACAAAGGTGTGCAAAGCCGATGGCTCCACAGACGATGAGCGAACGACTAAAGGAATATCAGAGTATGTCGCTCTGCGTGTCACCGTTTATGCGATCACGGGCGACCTCTATCACTACTGGCAGACGGTTACCTCAGACCGCTATAACAGTATGGGCGGGGTGGGTCTCTCGGAGCCTATCCTCATCTACAACAACATCCACGACGGCCTTGGCATACTCGGTAGTATGGCTGCGAGCCAGCGTCAGGATCTTAAGGTCAAGACACGCTAATGCGGTGAAAGACTTATGACACAAAAGACTCTACAGATGCTCCCCGAGTGGGCGCCACAAGATGCGATCCTCCTCGCCTGGCCACATAGCCAAAGCGACTGGGCTCCGATCCTACACGAGGTACAGCGCACCTACTGCGACATCATTGAGCAGGTGACACGCTTCGAGCCAGTCGTGCTACTCGTGCCTGAAGATCCAGACGAGTACGCCTCCCTACCGTTGGAGCTGCGCTCGCGCTGTCTACTCGTCCCCTGCCCTACCAACGATACCTGGTGCCGTGACTACGGTCCGCTGGCTCTCCAGAGTTCCAGTGGCGCGCGTGGCTTAGTTGACTTCACCTTCAACGCTTGGGGCGGTAAGTTTGGCGCAACGCTAGACAACCAAGTGGTGCGTCGCCTCGTCGCTGACAAGCTCTTTGCCCCAGAGGTCGCTTACATAGACGCCTTGGACTTAACCTTCGAAGGGGGAGCCTTGGAGTGCAATGGCGAGGGCTTCCTCTTGACCACCAAGTCCTGCGTAGAGGACCCGCTCCGCAACGCACATCTCTACGAGTCGCCACATATATATAAGGAGTTGCTAGCGCGTCTCGGCCTGACCGGCTACTGCTCGCTCGAGGTCGCTTCCCTACCTGGCGACGACACCGATGGACATATAGACACGATCGCCCGCTTCGTCGACCCAGACACCATTATATACGTCTCTCCGAGCGACCCTACGGCGCAAAGCTTCGCCGCCTTGACAGAGCTAGAGCGTCAGCTACAAGAGCTAGCTCGTCAGCGTCCCGCCTTGCGACTAATCGCTCTGCCCGACGTGGGCGACTTCCCCTCACGCTATGAGACGGACTGCCTCATACCGGCCACCTATGCGAACTTCCTCCTCGTCAACGGCGCGCTCCTGCTCCCCATCTACGGGCGCAGCACCGACAGCGAGGCGCAGCGCATCCTCCAGCACGCACTGCCTCACCTCGAGGTCGTGCCGATCGACTGCTCCATACTGCTCGAGCAGCACGGCAGCCTGCACTGCATCTCTATGCAGATCCCGCAAGGCTTCCTCAATCCTTCACTCCTAGACACCATAACAAGATGAAAGTAGGTATCATACAGCAGCACAACGGTGCTGACCATACGAACAATGTCCACCGCCTCCAAGAGCGCATCCGCCAGCTAGCCAACGAAGGCGCCGAGCTAATCGTCCTACAGGAGCTGCACAACGGACTGTACTTCTGCCAAACCGAAGATGTCGCTCTCTTTGACCAAGCGGAGACAATACCAGGTCCATCCACCGAAAGCTTCGGAGCCTTGGCACGTGAACTGGGCGTCGTGATCGTCCTCTCACTCTTTGAGAAGCGCGCCACCGGCCTTTACCACAACACCGCCGTAGTGCTCGAGCGTGACGGCTCCATAGCGGGTCGCTATCGCAAGATGCACATACCAGACGACCCCGCCTACTACGAGAAGTTTTACTTCACTCCTGGCGACCTAGGCTTCGAGCCGATCAACACCTCCGTTGGTCGCCTCGGCATCCTCATCTGCTGGGATCAGTGGTACCCCGAGGCTGCACGGCTTATGGCTCTCAAGGGCGCCGAGCTACTCATCTACCCGACCGCCATCGGCACCGCTGCCTACGACACGCCCGAAGAGCAGCAGCGCCAGATCGATGCGTGGCAACTGGTGCAGCGTGGCCATGCCGTCGCCAACAACCTCCCCGTCATTGCGGTGAATCGTGTCGGCTTCGAGCCCGACCCCTCAGGCGTCACCGAGGGAATACAGTTTTGGGGTCACAGCTTCGTCACAGGTCAGCAGGGCGAGATGCTTTGCGATCTGAGTCAGACCGAGGAGGCGGGCGCCGTCGTGGAGCTGGACCTAGAGCGTACCGAGCTCGTCCGACGCTGGTGGCCTTACCTGCGTGATCGGCGCATAGAGAGCTACGGAGAGATCACCCGTCGCTACATTGATTGAGTCATTTGTGAAGGTCAAATAGGCAAAAGAGTGATTTATTCCTCCGAAACTGCTAACTTTGCAGGCAATAGTTCATTCCACATAGAATAACATAAAACGAATTGATATAGTATGGCATTAAAAGAATCTGGGTCACAAGGCTCTCACCACTCTGAGGAGATTGTATCTCGTAGCGAGCAATTCATTGAGAAGTACAGCAAGACCATCATATGGTGTGTGCTGGGCGTCATCGTGTTAGGTGTGGGCATCTGGCTCTACATCGACAAGGTGGTCAAGCCTCGCGCCGAAAAGGCAGCTGCACAGCTATACCTTGCTGAGGAGCAGTTTATGGCAGGCGCTGATAGCGCTGCACTCAATGCTCCCGCAGCTGGAGCCATGGGACTCCTAGCGATTGCTGACAAGTATAGCAGCACAGACGCTGGCAAGCTAGCTCACGCTTACGCTGGTATCATCTACTACGACGAGGGTAAGTACGAAGAGGCTATCCGTGAGCTCAAAGAGTTCAAGGCCAAGGAGAAGATGGTCGCTCCCTCTATCACCCGTCTCATCGGCGACTGCTACGTAGAGCTAGGCAAGTACGACGAGGCTGCCAAGTACTTTATGGACGCT
>QWCB01004272.1_pt1 | contig 14293 bp, 9 predicted proteins | sample 1972511 | NCBI WGS metagenome assembly QWCB01 (sample SAMN09866719, study PRJNA288562) | Human gut metagenome isolate term5_stool, whole genome shotgun sequencing... | isolation source: gut | host: Homo sapiens | place: USA: California
TAAAATAGTTGTACGTTTCATAACCGATGTAATTTAAATTTTTATTGTTTCTTGTTTTCTTTTCATAGTGCAAAATTACAGCGGATTACAGGAAAAGCCAGTAGATGGATTACTGATTGTATAACCTCAATTACAGACATTATTTTACATGCATCTCATCCAACGTTCCCGCTTCAAGCAGATCAGGAAAATCAGCCTCTTTTTCTTGCCGCATTGGTGATGATGATGATGGAGAAACCGATATCGAACAGTAGCAAGAGTCTTGTGCAAAATCTGCCGTCGATAAAGATGTATTGCAGATTATGATACGGCCGACTCCGGCAGTAGGCATGGCACTCGTCGTTTCAACCGGAAGAAGGGAATACAACGAGAACTCCGGAAAGTTGGTCAGTGCAATGCCCGGTAGAACCAATCCGCACAACCCGTTCAGTATGGTGTACCGTTCGGATGGATCTGACAAGGATGGCAGTATGGTTGGTTAGTGATTCCGATTCCATAGGCTATCACTTTTCGTTCCTGTCGATATCTCGGATATGCCTTGCCGGTACACCTCCTACAACCGTGTTGGCCGCTACGTCTTTCGTCACCACAGATCCGGCGGCGATAATGGCGTTGTCACCCACGGTCACACCCCGCAGGATGGTGGAGTTGGAGCCTACCCATACATTTTTGCCTAACCGGATAGGCGCCGGATACATTGCCCCGCGGTCTTCGGGAGCCGTACCGTGATCGAGCGTGGCAAAGACCACATTATGCCCGATAAGACAGCCGTCACCCAACGTCACACCGCCATGATCCTGGAAGTGGCAACCGGCATTGATAAAGACACGACGCCCGATGGTAATATTCTTGCCGAAGTCTGTGTAGAACGGAGGAAACATCTTGAATGTTTCGTCCACAGGTTTACCGGTCAGGCGCGACATGAACGCACGCAATTCTTCTTGTGAATGGTACGAGTTGTTTATCTCACAGGTAACGCGCCGGGCTTCATCGCTCATTTCATCCATCAGCCGATAGATTTCCGGTGTATTGAGTGCACCGCCGGCTTCAATATGATTCAAAAAATCATCTAATGTCATAATATTCTTTTTTCCTATACTTGTTTACTCGTTTTGTATGCCTCTTGTGATTTCGGGTTTCCTTTGATTTCTTCCATGTGCCATACACCACAGCGAAACAGTGTACCCTTTACCATCGGTTTTTCCAAACATCCATTCGCTTGTTGCGCTTGAAATAGGTGACAGACCGCCCCGTTATCTGTACGTTTTTCGTAAAGCACATACTTATTACCATTTTTCTTGGGAACCGGATCGGACTGTGTTATGGCAGGTATTCCTATAACAAATAAACTTGCAATCATGATGACTGGTATACGTTTCATTATCACTTGATTTTATTAAGTTTTGAATTCCAGAATCTTGATGCAAAGATAAGTACATGACTGAAAATACAGTGTAGATAAATTACAGATGTTATAACCCTAATTACATGATTTCCGGAAAGAATAGCATAAATCTGTAGCCAAGGTTGATACAATGTCTCAATCTGTTATTCTAGAAAATGATAAGTATAGAATTTGAAATCTTAAATTGATGTTAAACAGAAGGGGATGTGAGAATTATAGCCGTGCAATACCCCGGAATTGAGCGAGTGGCTACAATATAGGCATCAGTTATGTTATTTTTACCAATAGTAAACCGGAGCGTATTTGTAACAGATGAGAAACCGAATACTGCAAGAAATTATCATGTTGCCTCTTTGGTTGAAATAGTGTTATGAAATAGAGATTTTAATCCATCGAAAATGGCAGGAAGAGCAATGGTGCCATGCACCTCGTCGGGAAATTTTTTATAAACGACATGCAAATGCTTGTTTTTCATTTCAGGGATGATCTTATTTTTTAAGCTGTCGGCCAATGAAAACTGGATAAGTTTGATTGCAGGACGTTGGCGGGTGGCGAAAGCAACATACAAATGTTTGCCGGAGAAGTCTTTTTGATAAACATTCTTTGCTGCTTGTTGTAGATCATAGGGACAAATGGTACCATCCCGGCGGGCGGCTGAGCAAGTAGGAGTGAAATCTCTGGTCCGGTCTGTGTTTAAAACAGCCACAACGATGCAAGGAGGCAAGTTTGAGGTTTTAGAAGAAGAGAAGAAACGCGTAAAACCAACCACGGAATGAAAGAAGGAATCTCCATCCAATAGATAAAGAACCGGATAAGCCTTTCCTTTTTCACCAGCTTTGGTCTCAGGTACATAAATCCAATATTTTCTTTCTTCATTCAGTATTTCAGAAAACAATGTATGACGCGTTCCGATATAAATGGAATCTTGTTTTTGTGCGGAGAGATCCCTATTTTTAGGTATTTCAGAATATCTCCAATGGAATTTCCTCTATGTCTTATGATTTTGTGGAGGTGGCACCGGATGCATCGGAAGGAATTGATTGAACCGGATTTTTAAGTAACTTCTTAGGGGAATTCATTAAAATATCCTATCACTTCTAACATTTCCCGATTAATTTTGTATTTTTACAGACATACAAAGATTAACTGTAACAAGATATGATTATTTCTGTCGTCTTCGTATCTATGATGGTGGTTTTCGTAACAGTTTATCATTTTGTTACAAAGCCGAAAAAGCAGCAAGAAAAGATTTATTCGGCGATGACCACCGATGAACTTATCAGGTTCGTGCAGTCCATGCACTGTGAACTAGTGAAGAGAATTGATGCTGATGCCATTATCATCGGTTTTCAAGGAGGTTATTTTCATTTGTTAAGAGAAAAAACAGGTCAGAATATTCAGTTATATTATAAAGATTTTTACGCATGTAGCTATGAACAGTCTAAAAAAATAGTTTTTGACATTAACAACATTAACTGCCGATACACAGCTTGGACTTGCTATTTGCGTAAAAGTCATGAGGATGGAGAAAGTGAGACACCTTTTACGGCTTGTCTGTCTGCCTGTCTGTTCTTGTCGGGCAGTGAAACTCAGTTAAAACAACATTTGCGGGTATTGCTTGAGTCATCTTTTATGATAGCCCGTAGTTTTAAAGAGTTGGCAGAACAATCTGCTTCAATACAAGACATGTTGGTGAAAAAAGAATTCGAAAATCGCTTGGCTTTGTTGAGACGAAAATTGGAGATTGGACATGGTAAGCTGTTGGAACCTGTCGATGTTTCCCGGCAAGATATGGATCAGATAGAGGATATTCTTTCTCTTTTTGGTACAGTGAAACAGGAAGATATAAAGGAAATGACACTGGTTTGCAATGGGCGGATAGAGAGGCGTACCGAATTATTGTCTATTCTTTCTTTTAGATTGAAAGATGCTGTGATGGATGAAAAAGGACAGGCGGGAAAAGATGCTCTGATCTGTATCATACTTGCTGAAGGGCAGTTGGTGATTGCGTTGGAAAAAGCTGAAGGCAGTAATGAACGGTCTCTTTATTATAAGTTGTCGGCTATGCGGACGGACAGGGTAGATGCTTTTTTCGATGAAACCCAAAAAGGCAGAGTATTCAGTAGTATGATTGAGGTAAGATTGACAACGGATCATGATGATTATTGGGAGTTGAAATATATGTTGGACGATGCTAAAGAAAAAGCGGCAAACAAACAGTTTGACGAACTGACGGAGGAACAACAGGCGTTGCTGGCTTATACCGAGCCTACCTTGCAGACTACTATTTATTGGGGGAAGAAATTTTTCAGGCAGCAATGTTATCTTCAGGCGTTGGGGTGTTATCTTTCTATTTTTCGGTATTATCAAGTCCACTGGACAGAATTGCCGGAGCGTGGCAAGGAAGAATATTATGTGATTTGTTATCATATCGGTTTTGTTTATCTCACATTAGGGCATTTTGAAAAGGCTTATTATTATTTGACTAATGCTAAAAGAAATTCATCCATTCATGCGATTCGTGATTTTACCAACTGTCTCGTCGAAATGAAGGATACAGGAGCTCTTGAGTATATTTATTCTATGGTGAGTTTGGTTGGCAGTCAGATAAAGATGTATGGTGATGAAAAGAATACCTTGTTTCCACTTTATCATTTTCTTCGGCGCAGGGCAGCACAAGTATTAGTAAACTTGAAATATTATTCGCAAGCTAGGGAACTGCTCTATCAAATGCTGGGAGAGGAGGAGAACCGTGAGTTTGCGGAACGGGAATTGCAGTATCTTGAGAGTATGGGTGCAGGTGATGATGCGAAGCGGAACGAGTGAGAAGAATGTGAGGAGGTTGAATGAAAGTTTCATGGAATTTCATAATGGGATGTTGCTAGGAGTAAAGCAGAAATGTGGAAAATGTTCTGTAACATGGGCCAAGTATCCTTGGATGAGTAAAGGTCGTTGATGTTTATCTTTCTCATCTCTGAAAGAAAAGGTATAGGAGTAGAGCTGGCCGATGCAGCATATTATGCTAATTGATTGTCATTAGTTTACATCAAAAAATAGAAGCCTCTAAAATTTACTTGTTTTTCGCAACAAATTGATGATTTAACGATTTTTTTCATCCTCTTTCTCCAAACAGAGAGAAAAAAGGCAAAACCGTCTTTTCGGCTCCCGACTTTTTGTTGGATCTTCGATCAGAGAGTGAGTACAATGGTCGGCCAGTCAGCCAGTTGTTTCCAGTTTCTCCTTCGGGACATCCTTGGGTTTCCAGGCTACGATGAAGCTAACAGTTGTGGATTTGATCTAATAGCTTTTTGCAAACCAATCAGTGAGTATCTTTTGCATTCGCATCGAGAGCTTGGTTACGGGAAGGTCTGTCTTTTCGGTAAAGAGCTTAAAGCTGCGGTATTGCCTATAAACACCGCTCTGCAGTGCCAACACCTCGTATTTGATTACCTTGAAGGACTCTAGGCAGTTGCCCCTATGAAGAGAGTTTTATACTTGAATTTTGTTTAACCCGATACTCTTGTATGCCGTTGATGTGATTAGTGTTTCCTCTATAGCTCTGCCGTATAAAATAAGCATTCCCTATAGAGTTAGGTAAAGTCGCTCTATAATTGAAGAGAGCGACTTTACTTACGATTTAATACTAACCTTCCTGATATATCCAGTAATCATTATCCTTTCTATTATCTTTGAAATATTGAATACGGTCAACGATGTCAATGCCTTCTTTGTTTTGTGGAATGATAAATCTGGCACGCTCTTTATTGTCCTTCAAAGAGTATGATACAAAAGCATTGTTTTCACATCTCAACAGCCCTTTTCTGTAAGAGAGCGCACGGATATCATATCGTTCTACAGAATTTGCTACTGCTTGTCCTTCAATGAGTGCTTGAAGCATACATTGGTAGGCATTAGATGATTCACGCTTTTCAGAGTGCAATGCCACAAGAGCGTATGGTTGTTCATCATACATAGTATATTTGCCATAACGCTCGGGGCGGAAGCATGGATACGCGATATAATAATATCGCCAATCGTATTGACTTTTAGTTTTGCATTCTGTTAGATACGCATCAATTTTTTCTTGTAAGTAAATGTCGTCTATTTCTATATCAATCTCAAGCAGAGAACGTAATGATTTTTTTGTCTTATTAAAATCTGGATTTTTGCCTGTCGGATGAAATAATGCATACCAAGCCTTATTGCCAATTTCATCCTGATTCCCAGAACCAAGTTGAATGCACCAATTATTTATCCTTTGGCTATAATCATACGTTGCTAACATTGCACAGTCAATAATATCGCGAGAGCATCTATCAAAGACATGGATGAATCGCTGATAAAGATGAGTATTCTCATACCCAACAAGATCTGTACGACCTTGAAGCAGATAGTGATCCTCCAACTGAAAAAGACCAGCAGAATGCTCGGGATGTTCTTTGGTAAACTGGAGCTTTTGACGCTCCTCTTCCATCTGAATTACATTGAAATTCTGTCTCACGTCATTGTCAATCATTATACTATCTGCAATTTCTCCAGAAAGAATAATATTTTCTACCTGACGAAGATTTGCGGGCATACGGTTTCCTGCATCACCATTAGGGGTATCGACAACTTCGTTTCTGGAATTTTTGAGCAGATTCACTACCACACGCAAGCGTCGACGGAAATCCATTTCTTTTATCTTATCATAGTTCATTAAATAGATAAGAAAGGAGTAGAGCATTATTAACCAATAGGTAGTATTTTTACGCAACGCGGCTCCGGTCAATACCCCTTTGAAAATATTGAGATCTGTAATTTGTTGAGATACGACAACTTTTTCGTGTTCATGATAATCTTTTGACAGGTAAGAGTTGAAAAAAATATCAATAGGGTTAAGTATTAATGAATTAGAACGTCGCGCTTTGTTTTGAATATTGACCATGCAATCAAAGGATTGTTCAAAAAACACTACATTTTTTGGTTGATTCTTATAAAGCCTTTCCAGTAAACTGAAATCATCTTCTAAATCAAATTCTGATGAAGAGCGATCTGACTTATAGACAAGAATAAGGGAAATCATACGGAAAAAGTTTAGAAAACCGCTATCGACGAGATTATACTCATCCCTATAAATCCAAAGTAAATCGGTCCATTCGCGGTCTATCTTAAGGCCAATGCGTTTAGCAGTAGCTTCATCGTCATTTTCAGAACGCATAACCTTTAAGAGTTCTGCCTTAAAATGCTCAAAGTCAGTGAGTGGTTTTCCACGGGAGTTCATCTTGATGTAAATGTCATCGGTTAACTTCATCTCCTCAATATCGCGGAAATAGAAATTAATTTTATCCAATTTGTTCCATAAGTCATTAATATCGGCAAAACGCTTTTGGATTTCATCAAGCATTGTGAGCATTCCTCTAACCGTAGGATCGTTGCTCCATTCCATTGGAAACCATCCCTCATTTTTAATTTCATCACTAAGATGTGTTTTCCATGTAGGTTCGTAGTTAACAAGCTTTATAAGAAAATCTCTCGCGCTATAACGTGTGTTGTATGAAAACCTCGCAAGTCGCTTATCGTTGATGCCCTCTTTTTTATCTGCATACCAATGAAGTAGCCAAAGAGTAGTTAGTCGTTGCTGTCCATCAAGAGGAATCAGCTGACCATTCTGAATATTACCATAAATGAAATCGAGGGTTAAACCATTGTTTATTAATCCAGCATGTATTGCTGATAGAAAACGTTCACGAGTCTTTACTGCATGTGCATCAGATCGGCCTTGTGCATAAGCACGTTGAATCCGTGGTATAGTGATTCCACTTATTCCGTAAGGATTGTTTTCAGAAATCAGATTCTTCAGTGTCGTAGTTTCCATTTGTCAAGTTGGGTATAGTGGTATCGTTATTATCCTGTTTGTAATAAGGTGAAATTTTCTCATTAAGGGCCTCGGCATAATCTCTTCGGTCTGTTTCTCCCCAAAAGAAAAGCGATGGACCCTCTTGAGTATAGTACTTGAAGAATACGTGTTTTGTACAAATTGGAATGTATCTTCCTTCTTTATCATAATTAATGACACGGTGTCTTTTAACATCAAAAACGGAGTTGCTAAGAGCCGCGTTTTGAGATACATCTAGTAGTGCCATATTTGCTAATCCATGCGAGTAGCTATTCTCCTTAACGACATCTTCCTTAGACGTGAATATGATAATTACTTCCTTCTGAATCTCATTAAAGCGTTCACGCACATTCCCTGGATCCTTATCGCTATGAAGTTGTTCAATCAATATCTCCATTTTCTCTATAAGTTCATTATTTACCTCAAAAATAGAACCTTCAGAAGATTTCAAAAGTGCAATATGACTTTCTAGCCATGTAAGAATATCTTTATTCTTTTTAAGGCTTTCGGCATTTTGAGCGTGGATATGCTCCAAACTCCATATAGAATCTTTATGTTTGTCAAATGGGAACCTTCGTTTACCATCGTCCATCAGACGTTCTGTTTCCACATTAAACAAAGTCAATACCTTTTGTAGTTTGTCTTTCCTTGTATCGTATGATAAGCTAAGTAACTCTTCTTTATCTTTAATGCTTATTGATTCTGAAATCATTTTGTCGAGCTCGCTAAGAAATATATCCTTAGCAAGAGGAGTGTTGCCATCATTTTGCCATACGGTATAAATTTTCCTTAGTGGAACTCCTATAGTAATCAGATAACCAATTTTATGGTAAAAGTCATGGTTCGTATACCATTCGCGTAGTGTAAGAAACACATGATAGATGCGACTCCATATCTCAAGAAGCGGATTTTCTGTGGTGGTTTCCGATAGAGACTTTATTTGTCGATCAAAGTAAAAGAATGTACGATACTTTTCACGATCATTCCCTGATTTGTCTACCATCAGATCAAGGATAAGATCTATACGAGTTGGCATTTGATCTCCATCAATATTGGACAAAAAGCCCCAAAATGATGGATTTTGTAGTTCTTGCTCAATCATGTCCCACTGGAGTGAGACTTCCTCCTGTCGTCCTGACATCTTGTCTCGCACACTGTCTTTAAGAAACAAGGCTTTGACAAGTTCCGAGCTTGTCAGTGGAATTTTTCCAATGTTTAGACGCTCAAATAGCTCAATACCATTCTCAGCAGAATCCACTTCGTACCAAATGACGTTTACTGATGATATGAAATATTCATTGAGTTTGGTCAGGTAAGCTGCCATTTCTCGACGCTCACCCTGTGTCTTTTCTGTAAAATATTGCTCTATATATTCGTATGCAGATGCGATAAAATAATAATCTATATTCAGCTCTCTAAGCGAAAGATCAATATTACCAAGAAAGTTTGCTGATTCTTTACGAGTTTCATACTCTAACTTAAAACTAGGTTCATATAGATCTCCCAGTTTTGCTTCCATATACTTGCAGATGAGGTATATGGTTGTAAGACGTTGCTGCCCGTCAATGAGCTCGAACCTCTCATTGCTTTTCTTTACAACAATTGGTTGTAAGCAATATGGCTTTCCCGCACTTTCATAAATGTCATCGAGAAGGAGTTTTATTTCCTCCGAGGTCCATCTATAACCCCGTTGATAATCGGGGAGGTAGAAAAGGCCCTTGATCTTCCCTACATTTTTTGTATCAAGAATAATGTTTGACATATTGTAGTATCTTAATATAATTTTTTATACAATGTAATATCGTATGCTGACTGATTTTCGATAGTTTGTATTTAAAAGGTGGAAACTTTACAAAATTACTTGTTTTTTCGCTAAGGACCGACGTTTTAATGTTTTTTATCGTTTCTCTTCGAACAGAGGGAGAAAGGGTGAAAACTGCCTTCTAGGGCTTCGATAGATCTTGTTCACAAAGATAGGGTATGTCGGAGTTCGTTTTGCCCAAAAGGGTAGTAAAATCGAGGATAGATTCACAGGTATTTTCTGGTTCCCATGCGAGTGTTATGTGTCCTATTCGGAGTTGTATTTTGTTCGATCTTTACACTCGGTTACTCTACGTTTTGCAGCCAAAAGAAAAATGATTGAAGTTATTTCATCATAGTGCAGCCATCTCTTCTCCCTTATTTTGACTTTACTTTATTGAACGTATATAGGAATACGGGGATAAAGTAAAGTTGGTTTTCATTTGAATAGTAAACTAATCTTGAATATATGTTGTAAGGTAATTTTTGTAGAATAGACATTTAATTCGTTTGGAAAAATGTCGTGTAATGGGGATGATTCGTTTGAAAAAGTGTAGAGCCTTTATACTGCTGTGTCTTCTAGTCTTGCGATTTTGTCTGCAATCTATCATTAAATAGATAAAAAGTAATATTTTTACATATTATATGATAAGTTGATTATGACAAAGAATACAATGGGGATTAAGTTGTCTCGAAAATTGGAGCAGAAGATGTCGGTTGTGGGAGAGCAGATAAAACTGGCTCGATAGCGGAGGAATTTGAGTGTGGCTCAGGTGGCGGAACGGGCACTTGTTCCCCGTTGACTGTGTTCCGAATAGAGAAAGGCGCACCGATGGTAGCAATCGGAATATACTTGCGAGTGCTGTATGTTCTGCAGCTTGATGATGATATTCTGTGGCTGGTCAAAGAAGATAAATTGGGAAAAGTTTTGCAGAATTTGAGTTTGAAGACAAGGGAACGTGCTTCGAAGAAAGAGTAAGCGATGAAGACGCTATATGTATATGCCGATTTTGATTGGATCGAAGAAACAGAACTCGTTGGTGAGTTAGGCTATGAATCTCTTCGTAGCTCGGATTGCTATTGTTTTACTCTCAATGATGGATGTTTTGAAAAAAACACGGAGATTTGTTTCTGAGCGATGATCTGAATAATTATCCGGGACAGCAATATACGCAACCGGAGAAAGATATATTTGGATGTTTCTCGGATGCTTTGCCGGGTCATTGGGTGGCGAACGTTGTTGCTGCGACGTGAGCAGATTGTAGCGATGGAGGAGAAGCGACCGGTACGAAGACTGTTTCCTTTCGACTATTTGATAGGTATCGATGACTTTTCCCGAATGGGGGCTTTCTATTGTAGAAATGATTTTCCGTTCGGTACGAAGCTCGGCTAAATCAAGGAATGCGGTTTTTCTTCCATAAGAGAGCCTTTGGGAACTATTTCGTAGGAATAGGCTTTCTCAAAGGCTTGGTGTCCGGCATCTGTCATAAGTCCTCGGTCTTCAAGATTGATACAACGTTCTTTGTTTAACTCAGTCCAATGACTTCCTTTGCGATGAGGTGAAAGCCGCTGTGCAAGGCATCCGTCTGGCAATTTCTTTAGAGTTGAATCAATCCACCCGAAGCACAATGCTTCTTCAACAACTTCAATGTATGGAATACATTCGTATGTGGGCTGTTTAGAGCGTGAAGTTACAACCCAACACGATTTCACCCGATTATGGTTGACCTTCAGCCATTCTCTCAACTCGATGCGGTCTGTGAAGTCTAGTAGATTGATAATTTCCATATTTGCCTCCAACTGATATGTTATTAATCCAACTGTTTTCTATAAACTGAGTCCAATGTATTTCCTTCTTTATCTTTCCATACCAACCAGCCGTTGTTGCTGCTACCAATACAGAAATCTGCGGCAGTACTGGGACTTGAAAAAGTTTTATCTGATGTCAATACCAATATTCCGTTCTCAGTAGAAGTGTAATCTTGAAGCATCTTTTCTCGTTTTTCTTTCCAGTTGAAAGACGGAACCATTGTTTTGGCAACAGTACTTCCTTTTAGGACTGTGAATCCATCGGAACTGTAGAAACCTTTTGCATTGCATCCTCTACCTTTGGTGTAGAATAGATGTTCTTCTTTGGGTTGTGATACTTCAAAAATATTGCAACCGATAAATGATGCCAAAAACTTCACATCTTCGAAAAATTCATTCATTGAGTCCTGTTGATGCTCCGGTAGGTTAGGGGCTTTAGGAATTTGTTTATTATCGCTTAAAACAAAAGCGTTTGCTTTCTTGGCTTCGGCTATAGCTTTATGTTCTAGGTATTGCACATCAACTTTAGTCATATCGGCGTCTTTCGATACAAATATGAGTGCTTTTTGCCAAAACGATTTTTTGCTATCGTGGTCTTTTACACGTTCTTTAAAGTTCTCCGTTTCACCTATATACGCCTGCGGCTTGGTTGATTCATCTTCCCCCAGCAATATATAGAATGCAGGTTTTTGTAACTTCTCTTGTGTATTCAAATAAGAGAGATTAGAACGTGGTACGACAAACATTTGGCAAATTTTGTTGCTAATGAATGCGTATTGAGTTCCTTTTGGGTCTCCATCAATGAGATATGTTGTTACTGTCTTTCCCATAAATATGTCTAAATTCAATTACTTTGAGGTATAACTCATTTAAGAACTGACTTTTCTTAATGCAAATATACACTATTATCGAATATAATTCCCTATATTTGTCTAATAAAATCATATCAAGTAATGAAACTGAATAGAATAAAGACTGTTTTATCCGAAAAAGGTATTTCTCAAACGTGGTTAGCTAAACAGCTAGATAAGAGTTTCAGTATGGTCAATGCCTATGCCTGTAATCGGATTCAGCCTAATTTGGAAACCTTGCAACGGATTGCGGAGATATTACAAGTTGATTTGAAGGATTTGATAACCGATAAAAAAGAAAGGTTGCAATAAATTATTTAATACGGTTAGGAGGTTCTGGTTCCTTTTGTAACCTGTTGCAGATGTGCCTATGAACTTCCGATAATTTACAATATCAAGAACATGACTCCTGAAGAAAAAGCAAGAATAAAGATAGACCAGTGGTTTGCCGATGCTGGTTGGAAAGTAGTCAACAGGGAGGATTATGAACCTACTTGTACGGCTGTAGCCATAAGAGAAGGTTTATTGAAAGGAAATCTTGAGGCAGATTATTTCCTTTTCATTAATGGAAAAGCAGTAGGGGTACTTGAAGCTAAGCGTGAAGAAACGGATGCTTTTGCTTCAGAGGTATGCGAGCAAGCAGCCTTATATGCAAGAAGTGTTCCGAATATCTATCAGGCATATCAAAAGCCATTGCCTTTTATCTTCACTTCGAATGGTAAGGAACTATATTGCTGTGATTTTCGTGAACAAGATTCTTGTTTCAGGCAGATCATGAATATCCCTACACCACATGAATTGGTAAAGAGGCTGGGAATTGAAGATGCATTTGCCGGACTCCCTACATTGAAAAAGAAAGGGCTGCGTGATTGCCAATATGAGGCAGTGACAGAACTTGAAAAGAGTTTCCGTGCCGGGCAAAATCGGGCGTTGATGGTTCTTGCCACCGGTGTGGGTAAAACATATACTGCTTGTCTTGCTGCCTACCGGATGCTTTCTTATACACCAATGCGTAGAGTGTTGTTTCTTGTAGACCGAAATAATCTTGGAAAACAAGCAGAAGGAGAATTTGGAACTTTCCGTCTGACAGAGAACGGGGAGGCTTTCAATACTATCTTTACGGTCAATCGCCTTCGCTCGTCTTCTATTCCTTCTGATAGCAATGTCGTTATTTCTACAATACAACGTCTATTCTCATTCTTGAAAGGAGAAACTATTGAGGATAATGATGATGACGAGAATGAACCTATAGAGGAAGTAACCTTGCCTCCTAATCCCAACTTACCGCACGACTACTTTGATATGATTATCATAGACGAGTGCCATCGCTCCATTTATGGGAACTGGCGCAAGGTGCTGGAGTATTTCGATACGGCAAGATTGGTTGGTCTGACCGCAACTCCTATCCCTGAAACAATGGCATTCTTCAATAATAACTGCATTGTTAACTACACATTGGAAAAGAGTATTGTTGATGGCGTGAATGTGGATTGTCGGGTATATAGAATAAAAACGCAAGTCACAGAAACGGGTGGGGCTATATTAGAGGGTGAGAAATTTAAAGAAGAAACAAGATATACAGGTGAGGTTAAGATTGTAAGTAGTAAGGAAACCAAAATCTATACAAATAAAGAACTTAATCGGAGTATTATCAATCCGGCACAGATAAAGTTAGTCCTTTCGACCTATCGGGATGTGGTTTATACGGAATTGTTTAATGACCCGCAACGTGAACCAAATATGGACTTTTTGCCCAAAACATTGATTTTTGCTCTCAATGAAGCTCATGCTACAAATATCGTACAAATAGCTAAAGAGGTGTTTGGACGGACTGATGACCGCTTTGTTCAGAAAATTACCTATTCGGCAGGCGACAGTAACGAACTGATACGCCAATTCCGTAACGACAAGGATTTCCGTATTGCTGTCACCTGTACGTTGGTTGCCACCGGAACAGATGTAAAGCCGCTGGAAGTGGTGATGTTCATGCGTGATGTGGAGTCATTGCCTTTGTATATTCAGATGAAAGGGCGTGGAGTACGTACTATTGGTGATGAGCAACTTCGCAATGTTACCCCGAACGCATTCAGCAAGGATTGTTTTTATTTGGTTGATGCGGTAGGCGTGACGGAACATGCGCAAACAGTGGCACCTATAGATGATGCTCCTACAACAAAGACGATTACTCTAAAGGAGCTATTAGAACGTATTAGTCATGGCTATATTCCTGACGAGTATCTCAAACGGCTTGCTGCAACGCTTGCCCGAATATACAACAAGGCGGATGATCCGCAACGGAAAGAGTTTGTCCGTTTGTCTCATGATGACATGAAGGAACTTTCTGCCAGAATATACGATGCACTGGAGAAAGGCATTCTTCCACCGTTTGTAAGCACTGATGAGCCTAACAATGAACGTAAGGGGCTAGTCGCTCCGCTTGCCAATCATGCAGATGCTCGGAAATACCTTCTTATACTTGCAGCCGGATTCGTCAATACATTGATGCCGGGTGAAGATACGCTTATCTCCAAAGGGTTTTCCATTGAGGAA
>QWCB01009606.1_pt1 | contig 14252 bp, 21 predicted proteins | sample 1972511 | NCBI WGS metagenome assembly QWCB01 (sample SAMN09866719, study PRJNA288562) | Human gut metagenome isolate term5_stool, whole genome shotgun sequencing... | isolation source: gut | host: Homo sapiens | place: USA: California
GTTTGCTCTCCGTTTGTGCTGGGAATCATCAAACCCAAAATCTATCTTCCGTATCATATGGACAGCCGCGAGATGGATCATGTGATTGCCCATGAGCAGACGCATATCCGCCGCAAGGATCATTGGTGGAAGCCACTCGGTTTTCTGCTGCTGACAATTCATTGGTTCAATCCGCTGATGTGGCTCAGCTATATACTGCTGTGCCGGGATATAGAGCTTGCATGTGATGAAAAGGTTATCCGGGAAATGGGCAATGAACAAAGAGCCGATTATACACAGGCACTTGTGGCTTGCAGCGTCAACCGCCGTGTAATTGCGGCGTGTCCGCTTGCTTTTGGTGAGGTGGGAGTAAAGGAGCGTGTAAAGTCCGTGATGAACTATAAGAAGCCCGCGTTCTGGATCGTTCTGGCATCTGTGATTGTTTGTGCTGCGGCAGCGGTCTGCTTTCTGACGAATCCAAAATCGGAGGGCTCAAACGATATTACGGAATTGCTGGCGCCCGGCTCCGCGTGGAGCTATCAGCTTGGTTATGATGCGGATTTCCCTGTGGATGCATCTTTCACCGTCCAGGACGATCTCTCCGTTGTCGGAACGATCGTCAAAAACGACACAAACACAGATTTTTGTATTCGATACCGTGTACGGGGAACTGCCGGATGGGCCGAATTTTATGGCTGCACCCCGGAGATGGCACAGGAGGCCGGATCGGAAAAATATCTTCTGTTTACCGCGTCTCTCCGTGCGGATAACGGAAAACTGGTTTTCCGAATGTCGGACGGTTACGGCTTGTCTTGTTTTGGAACCCGCGAGGCGACATTCACGCAAATAGCGGATACTTCTTCGGCACATACGGAGCCGTGGTTCGATTACCTTGAAAAGCCCGAGGAAATGAACTGGGACGGAAACCTTGAAATCGAACTTCCGGAATATCCGGGCGTGACGTTCCGCTGGTATCCGGAGAAGATGGAGGCCGTGACGGAAAACGAAGTCATGCAGCTTTATACCGGAATGCCCATCTGGAACACATATTTCTGCGATCTTACCGGTGATGGGCTTCCTGACCTATGTTCCACGCTCACCTTTGGCTCCGGCATGATCGACAGCCGTATCATTGTCTACGACTATGCAAACGGCGCAAGTTACATGTTGGAGGATCGCGGGAAATATGATTACTCACTCCGACTTAACGAAACGGATGGATGCCTGTGGGTCGTCAAAAGGGCGTATAATAGTGACGATATAGTTGCTTCCGGCAAACTGCTTTTCGCAGATAACTGTTTACAGGTTACATATGATCTCAAAACAAACTGTGAATCGACACCAAATACAGAAACATCCACATCCGAAACAGAGAATACTTTGCGAACTTCGGATACTGTAGAACTGATTGGCTATGTTGGCAACTCACAAACGTCGTGGATTGAGCTGTACGAAAGCACGGACAACAAGGAGCCAATCGCAACGGTTCCGTATGATCTGATTGCGGCGCTCCCCGGCTGTGACAGGAAAAGTGAAGCCTTCACCTTTGGCTATCTGGACTCCATCACTTTCTACTACGGCAAAATCGGCGCGTTCTGCTGGTGTGTCGCTGCGCTGCCGCCCGCAGCCGGAACAGGCGCAGCGAACGTCTGCACCTCGACGGACAATGGCGAAACGTGGAGTATTTCTATCCCGAACGCGCTTTATACCGGCACGGTCATCGGCGCTGGCTTTGCGTCTGAAATGGTCGGCTTTATCAGCTACCGCTACTTCTTTGACAACGGCCCCGAAATCGCGCGGACGCTGGACGGCGGCAAAACATGGGCGCGGCTGGAACTGGATATTCCGGAAGAATACGCGCAATACAATATGCAGCCGCAGAATCCAACGTTTTCCGGCAATGACGGCAACTATCCGATCATACTGCTCGATAAGGACGGAAACGACCGCACCATGACACTTCATACGCACGACGGCGGCATGACTTGGATATGGCCTAAACTTTCAGCAGTAGATGTTTCGTGAGTCAACCTCTACATGTTGGCACCAAAAGTTCATTTTCAACTGCCATACAATCAAAACTGTTGGAGTTCCTTCGATACATCATCGGTTTCACACAGCCGATGATGCCATTACGCTTGACGGAAAGATATTGTTGTACGATCCTCTAAGCTCGTGCTTCGGTCATACTATTCTGCCACAAATGAGCTGACCATCGTTGTAATAGCGAGGACTTGAAAGTCCTCGCTATTAGCATACATCGTCGTTCGATGTATTCTTCTGTTTCAAGCGATTCGTCAGGGGGACTATGAAACGGTGGAGGGCGTGTGTGTCGCTATCAGGCGAGCGTCCTTGAGAGGTCACCAGCGTATCCGGCTGATGGATGAATCCGGCGCAGCAGTTACCGCATTTACCTTCAAAGCTCTCCCGGGGCCGCGCTGCCGGGAGCAAGGATCCCCCATGGCGCACTGCTGGGGCTGGAGGAGATTGAGGAGTGCCGGGCCGAATCGGAGATAGACGGTCAGGCTGCCGCGCCGGAAGACCCAAATATCATAGAAATGAAGAAATACGATGAGTGAGCACAACACGCCAAAATTGAATATTATTGCAGATGTCAGTGTCGGGAGTTCACGGCCCCGTGGGGATGCGAATAAAATCTTGGACCCAAGGGATATGCAGACCTTGTTTTGAACGGAAACCCCGAAACCCATTTGAAAACTGTGACGAAATATAAACCCGTAGATTAAATCTCAGCCCTCTGCCTTTTCATTGGCAGAGGGCTGAGACTATGGCAAACCCGCACATCATATAGGAACATTAATCCTAAAAATGGCTTCTAAATTAGCAAATTGCTAAACCCCCGACCGGCAGATCTGCCAGCCAAGACGCTCTGGGCCTAATTACTATTTACCCTCGCCCAGACGAGCTTCATTCTTTACTTCTGCTGCCAATCACACACCACTCGCAGCCGCCATCCATACCCCCTTTCTTTCAAGGCTTCGATCCAGCGTCTACCGCAGCCTTTCCTATCCAAGAATATCTTACCATACGTTGCGGAGGTTGTCAACATAACAACAGAATTAACCGTATAACGGTTTACCCGTTCTTATATAAACGGGTAAACCGTTATATTCCTTTTGTGGCTATTTTTAACCATTTTTTTATTGCTTATTATCCTCTCCGTATGATATAATTTTAACAAATCTAAATAGGGAGGAGGTCTATACAATTTCTAAGCAGGAAACTGAACTACTGAAACAGAAAGGAGACATCACGTCATGAAAAGTATGAAACGTATATCCGCGCTACTTCTTTCCTTGGTACTGCTCGTCTCTCTTTGCGTTCCCGTCTCGGCTTCTGATGTTCCAGACATTTCCACGCAGGCGCCATCTCCAATTTCACGAGCCAAGCTCCTTGAAATCGCTGAGATGCAACGAGGTGCTGTCGACGCACACGAGGAGCTATATAAAACGTTTCTTGTTGGAGATGTCGAAACTTATCCTGTAAACTACGGCGGCTCATACATTGATGGCCCTATCCTTCATGTATGCATCGTTGATCTTCCAAATCAAGATATCTCTTATTATAAAACCATCCTGGAAAACTATCTGGATATAGTTGTATTTGAGAATGTTGATTTGTCCTTACAAACTTTAATTACTTCTTCCAAAGAAATCGCAGCAAATCTTTTGGCCGACGGCATTCCTGTTTTCACAAGCTCTATTAGTGAGCCTAACAACGCAGTAATTATAAGTACGGATATTGATGCTCTAAAAACAAATGGAATCGAAATTACGTCCGTTCCTGACGTTGAATTGGCAAATCCTTATCAGATATCTACTTCTTCTGTTTCTAATACCATCTCTCGCCAACTTTACTCTGTTGATGAATTATCAACTACCGTTCCTGTTTTATTTGAGGATGGCTCTGCTTTAGTACCTAATGCTGCTTTGATGGGTGGAACCGCTCTTTCCGGGTATACACTCGGTATCTGTGGAACATATGATGGACAACCGGCCTTTGCTATGTGTGGCCACGGATTAACTTCTGGAAAAAGCATAAAATATGCCGAAGATAGTTCGGTAATTGGAACTGTCAGTAGATATCGTTACGAAAATGATAGATCCGGCGATTATGGCATTGTATCTATCACAAACTCTTCGTTTACAAGAACCAATATGGTTGGAGACCCATCTAACCCAGGAAGCCAGACCGAAATTACCGGAACCATTAATCGCCCTGCTACTGGTTTGGCTATAATAAAATACGGAAAAAACGGTGGATATGCATATGGAAATGTTTCTTCAAGCAATACCACTTGGTATCCAAGTGCACATCCTGATGGTATCCATGGACTCGTAGACGTGCGATTAAGTATGGGGCGGCGGGAACCAGGTGATAGTGGTGGACCCATATATACTGCGGACGGTCTATTTTTGGGCACACACACAGGAGCTGGAGATGAAGATGGCTATGGCTTCAGCCATATTGTATTCTCTCCATATGTGTATCTGCGTAATGCCGGTTTCACTGCTTTGACATCATGAGGTATACCTATGGCCTTGCAGAAAAAAAGCTGCCTTTTTCTGATTGGAGTATTATTAACTATTCTTTTGTTCTATCTAATTAAAACCTCTCAATCTCCAAAATCCCCTTATCAAAATTTGACTCCGGTAAGCGGGTTCTCCATTCAGACTGTGCAAGCACAATACACCATTGATACTAAACAAATATCTCTTTGTATAACAAATCATAGCGATAATAGCCCGGAACTCTACCTACCATATCTCGAACAAAATATTAATGGAACTTGGATTATTGTAAAAAAATTACCTCATATAAGAGATACAGATAATCTTCTTTCCATCCCATCCGGCGAGACATTGAATGTAGATTTTTTTCTGACAGATTATGACCAGCTATCTATCGGGAAATACCGAATTATTTTCGGCTATGCTCATAGCAATGACTTTTTTTACTATCCTTTTGACATTGTCGATCCCTAACTTAACAAAAGAGCTGGGTATTACACACCTTTCATACAATCGAAGATAACTCTTTTTTGAAAAAAGCAGACCGACCAATAATGGTCGGTCTGCTTTCGTCTGTTTTACAGATATTTTTTTACCCCAACTCGTAAAGCGTCATTGACCGATTCCGTCAGATTCTTTCCTTCCTCCAGCGCCATCCTACGCAATGCCTTATCAATGTCCCGATCTAAAAAGTAAGCTCGCTGCACACGATCCTTGTTCTTCTTCGGTTTTTCGGTTTCCTCCTGCTGCTTCTCTACCGGTCGACGATCTGCGCCAATGATGGACTTGAATGCAGCCTCCTGATCAAACTTTGCTTTTCCTGCCATTATTCCTTAACCCCTTTCAAAAACTCCTCAATAAACGCTTTATAGTCCTCTGACACCGTAGATCTATTTGCGTAGTCAAAAATATCCTGCCGGTTTGCTTGCGCTTCTTCTACTACTACGGCAGATCTGATATACGTCTCGTAAATCGGTGCAGCAATATACTCGCTAAGCTGTTCTGCGAGCTCCTTCATCTGCCGGCTGATATTAGCCCGCGGATTAAATTTCGTAAATAAGATACCCCTAATTTTCACGTTCGGGTTGCAATACTTCTGAACACTGGTAACTGTCTCGTTGAGTTGCGATATTCCTGCGGTCGCAAAAATTCCTGCTGTCGTTGGAATCAAAATATCCGTAGCGCAAGTAAAGGCATTCACCGTCAGCACCCCCAAAGAAGGCGGCGTGTCAATCACTATAAAATCATAGTCGGCTGCGATCGGCGCCACAGCCTCCTTCAGCCGGTGTTCTTTTCCCGTCTGCGACAGCTCCTGCTCCGCTCCGGGCAACATAATATTTGCCGGCACAACATCGTATCCGCCTTTAGTATGCTGAACTGCCTCCTGAATACTGGCAGCTCTTTTCATGACCTCATAAATCGTCTGGACATTGTAGTTCTCTGCTCCGCAGGCCGTAGAGAAATTTCCCTGCGGATCAAGGTCAATCCCCAGAACCCTGTACCCCTTCGCTGCCAGTCCTGCAGCCAATGCCTGGGACGTGGTTGTTTTGCCGACACCGCCCTTTTGATTTGCTACTGCACAATTGATACCTTTCTGATAGCAGTCCCGTTTTTCGGTAGCTTTCTTCTCTCCTTTTTACGGAACCTGTATTTTTCTGTTGGCTGCAAAAAAACAGCTTTCTTTTTTGTATTTATTATACGAGGAGGTTCTATCATGAACAGAGAAAGACTTGGGCAAATCAGGCTGCCCGCCCCGGAGGACTTCGATCCTCACCCCCGTCTGCTGCTCAATGGACGCGGTATTCACGCCGGAGAGACCTTCCATGCGCTCTTTCCGGATGGATGGCGGGAGATCACCATAGAAATGAGCTGGGAACCGGAGGGGCCCGGCTGCTGGTACATCTCCACCCCCGGTTTTACCCACATCTGTCCCATCGGTCTGTTCGTAAAGGAATAGGCCGAGACACAACATCTATAAAATACGCCGCGAATAAATACTATATATTGTGTTTCTTGCTTGACACGAGCTATATCCTGTGGTACAATGCCCCTGTAAATGAGTTTTGCGCAATTTCCCTTATCGGGGCATGGACTTAGATCCGTGTGTGGAGCGATCCACCTGCGCACGCTGTCAGGTTTGTACGCAAGTGTCAGTAGGACGACTGTACCCTTATTGGGTATCTGCCGCTTTACTGGCACTTTTTATATATAAGTATTGCCCTCGCGGCAGAAAGGAGTTGTATGGCAGAAGTCCATGTTTTCGGTCGGGTGACCAATGACCTTCAGCTGAAAATGAGTCACAGGCAAGTCCCCTATGTGTCCTTCGGTCTGGTCGAATGGATCGGGCGCAGGGATACCGGTCACAGACAGTATTTTGAGGTCTGGGCATGGGGAACGGCTGCATTGTCGCTGGCGGATGCAGAGATCCACAAGGATTCCCGCATCTGGGTCCAAGGCTTTTTGGAGCTGGTGGACTGCACCAGAAACGGTGGAAGCGAAAAGGACAAGCGGCTGAAGCTCAGCCTGACAGGATGGCAGACAAAGCCTCCCCGTACAGCGCAGAGCCCCGCACGAAAGCAAAGCCCCGGCGCTGCCCAGCCGCCGCTGCCTCCTGTGGAGGTCGTGGACGGAGATCGGGAACGCCTGCCGGAATAAGCGTATTCCGGCAAAGTGAAAAAGAGGAACCGCATCATGTGTTTTAAGAGATTCTGGACACATACGCGGTTCCTCTTTTTTTGTTTTCCAGATTATTTTTGAAAGGTGGCAACTGAAATGAAAAAAGAATCTCCCCTTTGGAGCAGTATCTCGCTTCTCATCGGTATCGTGATCGCCATTCTCGCACTCATCCGCGGACGGATGCTTCTCCCCCTGCTGCTGGCGGTGTTTGCCCTTTGGCTGCTGTGGTGGCTCTTGACGCAGGCTCTTCCGCTCTGGCGCAATAACCGTGCCTACCGCGCAAAAGAGGCTCGGCTCCGCGAGCAGACTGCGGCGGCAAATGGCGGCGGTCAACTGGCAGACGCGCTGCTGTGCCATGTAAACTACCGGATCACCGCCATGCTCCGCGCCGCATATCCCAACGCCCGTTGGGAGTGGCTGGCGGACAAGCCCTCCCGCTTTGCGGTGGAGGGCGGCACGGCCCGTATCCGCGTCTATGGTATTCCGGATTTTGATTACGCCGATGTGAAGCTGGATCAGAAGGCAAATCTGGACTGGTAAACCCCCGCGTCTGGTTTGAGACACGGGGCCGCGCCGTATTGGAGGCGCTGGTTACCGATCTGAACTCCAGAGGCCACAGCAGCCTGACCGTGCAGGAAAACGGTGAGGTTTTTGTGCAGGCCAAGGAAAACGAAGCGGAACCGGCAAAGGAAACCTTTCTGGACTTTCCTGAAAAGGTCTACTGGCCGCAGCTGGTCAAGGTTTTGGAGGAGGAAGGCTATGCTGCCGACGCAAGAGACGCGGATATCCTCGTTTCCTGGTGAGCGGCAGAGAAAGGATGTGGAACAACAATGAAAACCGGACTTACCATTCAGCAGATGGCACAGGAGCTTCTGCGTCAGAGCAAGGCCAAGCAGGACTATCTGGTGAATACCGGAAGCCTGTCCCTCTCGGTCACCACAGACGCGCCGCAGCTCCGTGTCACGGAGAATGGGCTGGATAAGATCGCGCCCCTGGATATTCGCCAGACGGCGCACCGCCAGCTTGGAACCTATCTCGGCATTCCGCAGAAGTATTATGAGCTGATGCGCACGGATGCGCCGGAGCTTTTGGCCTATAACGCCAACTACTGGTTCTCCCAGAAAAATGAGCTTCGGACGCTCCGCACGATGGATGGCTGCGCCCGCGCGTTTCTCAGCAACCGCTACCGCCGCATTGACAATCTGGACATTGCCAGTGTAACGCTGCCCGTCATTGGGGAGCTGCCGGAGGCACGGTTCGTCAGCACGCAGATCACCGACGATTTCATGTATATCAAGGTGGTCAATCCCCGCTTGCAGGCGGATGTTGTCCCGGGCGATGTGGTACAGGCCGGCGTCATCATCTCCAACAGTGAGACAGGACTGGGCTCCGTTACCATCCAGCCGTTGATCTACCGTCTGGTATGCTCCAACGGCATGGTGATCAATGACGCCAAGACACGCCGTAACCATGTAGGCCGTGCCGCGACCAGTGATGAGGACTTTTCTATTTACTCCAATGAGACGCTTCTGGCAGACGACCACGCCTTTGTGCTGAAGATCAAAGACACCGTCCGCGCTGCCATCTCTGAGGCAAGGTTTGCCCAGGTAGTAAGCCGGATGCGGGAGAGTACGGAAGCCATGCTGGATACCAAGCAGCTCCCTGCCATTGTCAAGCTGGCTTCTTCCAGCTTCGGCATTACGGAGGACGAGAGCAACGGCGTTCTGGAGCATCTGATCACCGGCGGCGATTTCTCCCTCTACGGGCTCGCCAATGCCGTGACCCGCTTCAGTCAGGATGTTGAGAGCTATGACCGGGCAACGAAGCTGGAGGAGATCGGGTACAGCGTTATGACGATGTCGCCCGCCCTCTTCCGGCAGATGAACCGAACGGAACTGCTGGCCGCCTGAGCGGTCGGAACATTTTTAAGGAGGATATGATTATGTACGAACAGACCAACACCATGATGGAGACCAAGACCCTTTTCCAGATCCCGCAGCTTCTTGACGGCGACGACTTCACCAGCGAAGATCTCGCGGATGATATGGAGGGCCTGCGCCTGAGCTTCACCCGCATCAAGATCCCCGGCGGCGGTCATCTGCAGTTTGAGATCCCGTCCGGAAACCCGGATGTGCCGGACTATGCGCCCTATCTGGAGGGCGTCATTCTCTACAGCCACAACTCCAACGCCTACTGGCCGGAGGGCAGCGAGTACGATGATGACCAGCCGCCCCTGTGCCAGTCCTTCGATGGAAAGGTCGGCTACGGTGAGCCCGGCGGCACCTGCGCGGACTGCGTTCTCAACCAGTTCGGCAGCGATGGGAACAACAAGGGGAAGGCGTGCAAGAACATGAGAATGCTCTATCTGCTGCGCAGCGGTGAGTATATGCCCATTCAGATCGCGCTGCCGCCTACCAGCCTGACGCCCTATACCCGCTTCGTCAATGAAGCGTTCCTCTCCCGCCGCCGCAAGGTTTGTACCGGCGTGGTGCGGATCGGGCTGAAGAAGGCCGTCAGCGGCAGCCACGAATACTGCGTCGCCACCTTTACCAAGATCGCCGATTTCGCCGGGGAAGACCTGGCGCATATCCGCGCTTACGCGGATGGCTTCGTGGCGCAGATCAAGGACATCAACGCGCAGAGAGCGCAGGCGGGCGCCGCAGCCTCCAGCATCATCGGAGACGGCGATGCCTCGCATCTGGAGTTGCCTGACAACGGCGCGCACTTTGCGTTAGGGGCGGTCATTGATGGAGAACGGGAAGAACTTCCCGCCTGATACGATCCCCCGCATTGAGGAAGAAAAACGGGAAACAGGGCCTCCGCCGGAGGCCCCTGTTCCCGTCCCTTTGACCGAAGCGCAGCGCCGCTTTGCTGCTCAGTACCACGCCCTGATCTATGGATTTCTTCTGGAAAAGAAGCTGGAGATCCGGGAGTATTACGATATTGCGGCAATCGGCTATCTTCACGCTGTCCAACGCTATTTTACCGAAAAGAGTCTGCACAGATACCGCTTCGTGGCGCTCCATGAACAGCAGCCTGAATACCTTCCGGCGTCAGGAGCAGCGGCGGCAAAGCCATGAGTTTTCCTATCAGGCTGCGCATCCGCCGCCTGACGACGCCTTTGATGCACTTCGGGCAAGATTGCTGCTGCACGATCTGTTTCTCCTTGCGGATGAAGAGCAGGCTCTTTTGATCCGCCACCGTCTGCACGGGTGCAGTCTGACGGAAACCGCGCGGATGGAAGGCATGAGCGTCAAGCGGGTGCGGCATCGGCTGAAAGCGTTGTACCGCGCCTATTTTGCGCAGAAAGAAACCAAACAGAAGGAGTTGTGACCCATGAAAAATATCCGTATCGTTCACGGAACCCTGATGTATCCGCTGGAGGTCGGCAGCCGCGCCCTCATCTTTGAAGAGGGACGGTATCTCCACACCTCTAAGGTGATCGCCATTCATGGCGTGACGCCGCGGCAGATCCGTTTTGAGACGATGAACTCCCATTACTGCCTGCTGGCTCCCTCCTCGCCGGTCGCGGCTGATGTGCCGGTGACGGTCGTGGAGCAGGTGGCGTAACATTTTGGTTGAAAGGCACAGTACCGTTGTGGTGCTGTGCCTTTTCACTTTATCCAAGTGACAGGAGGTCGAAAAATGTATGTGTTAGAGTTTCGGACTGCCAACCGACATCACACTTGGCTGCGCTGTGCGATCTGTGAAACGAAAGCTCCGCTTGAGCGTGTGCGCCGGGGGCAGCCGAATATGACGCGCTGGCGTATTCTGCGCCTTCCCGGAACGGTGCAGGCCGCCTGCGCAAAATGGAGAAGCGTACCGCTGATGCGGTACGGCCAAAAATCCGCATAATGATTTGAAAGGAGTGTTTACCCAACATGAAATACTGCAATCCGGACACCTGCTCAGAATGCCTCTATATTGGGGAAGGCGACAGCATCTGCGAGATCTCCCATGAACTGGTGTTGGACAACTGGCATAGCGTCCCCCATACCATTCCCCAGGAGTGTCCGTTTCGCCGGCAGATTATCCGGCAACACCGGAAAGTGGTGCGCAGAAGATGAATGAGCCTGCCAAGCAGCCGCTGGATCTGCCATCTGCGACCTATGAGCCGCAGTTGTCCGCATCCATTGATCTGGAGCGGGGCCTTTCCAGTGAGGTGCTGCTGCATGTATTTGATCTCAGCGGCACCCATGAGGTGAGAACCTGTTACGGCGATGTCGTAAAAATCGTCAACGCTCTGCGGGACTATGCAAAGCTGCTAGAGACGGTGTGCGACGAGTGGGAGCTCGGCGGATTTCACCGGGCAACCTATGAATATCAGGCAGAAAAGCTCCGCCAGATCGCGGACAAGCTTCAATGCGGTATCGGCTATGATTACGATGCTGCCGTGAGGAAGTGCCAAAAACTGCGGGGGAAAAAGCCCCGCAACGATGACGTGGGAGAGGATGCTATGGTTCTTGCTGTCAAGCGCGGCTTTGAGCAGGCGCAGGCAAAAGCCAACAAGCCTTCTTCACCCGGTCAGAATGATGATAAGGAAGTGAACCGATATGAATGATATTTTATCCGGCACCTATAAAGGCAACACCTACCGCATTAAGGTGGAATGCTACCCGAACACCCCGGAGATCAAGGTGCAGCTTCTCCCGGTCAACGCCGGAGAGCGCATCACCATGACGCAGAACCTCGGTCAGCCGCTGCCCCGGTATCAGGCATTCCTCTGTGACGGGATGCTGGAGGTGGACAGCACCGCCTTCATGGACTATATGGAGAAAAATGATCTTGGCTACATCGTGGACTATAAGCGTTACGATGCCGATGTATTTACCGGAGTAAACCGCAGGACTGCCGCCGTTTTTCAGTTCCACTCCGCCGCGCTGCGCCGCCTGAACAAAGTCGGCTGCCAGCGTTACGAAGGGACTATACGCGACTCAAGCAGAAGCACGCCGAGCGCAGAGCCCGGCGCATGGCCGGGTAACCAGTTTCCGCGCAAGGGGCAATCTGTTCCTCTGCATTGGCGGCGTCAACACACTGCACGGGCTGGCCGATACCATTCGGGCGCTTGGCGTCCGTGAGGTCGTCGAGGCAATGGACATAGATCAGATGGCCAATCCCAATGTGCGGAAGGCCGTCCTCGCCATGCGGAAGGAAGTGCAAAAGATACCCGCATTCGCTATTCAAAGTACGCATGGAACCCCCTGCAAGGGAGTGGACGATTCCCTCCTGAGCCGGGCGGCAACGATGTAAAGGAGAAAGAAATGTTAACAGCACAAGAGGAAGCGCAGATCTTAGCGAAGATCCGAAAAGACAGCTATGGCATTACGCTGGAGCAAATGAAGCAGTATTTCATAGAGCACCAGCACGCACGGGAAATAGGCGATAAGAAGATGATGGAAAAGATCGAATACCATCTCACCTACATCAATTTCCACTACGAATGCGGCCTGCTGGCCACCGGGCAGTATGATAGGCTCCCGGAGGTCATCAAAAACTGGTGAGACATCTCACTATAAAGAAAGGAACGAAACGAATATGGATAACATCATAGGCGGGCGCTCTGCGGTAATCCAAGTAACTTTTTTGATGGAGGATCGCGGCTTTTGCAAAGACGTGTTTGCCACAGTTGAGAAACCGACTCGCTACTATAACCGCATTTTTGAAAACTACACCGGCGAAGTCGCCACGTGGTATTCCGCTAGCCCCTCGATCTTTGAAAGTGACTGCCGTATCAGCCCGCAAACGATCTTTGAGGTGGTCTATCAAGGGAGGCTTTGCGCAAGAGATGGAAACGGTGACTTTGAGGGAAAGATCCCCTTTGTTCCGTTTTTTGAGTTTGAACGGAGAGAAGCGATCCGCTGCTCTAAAAAGCTGCCAAATCTGAAAGGCTATGAGCAGATGAAAGAAAAACTGTTATCCTTGCCCGGTGGTGAGCAATATTCCCTCCATGGTGCCTGTCAGGATAACTGGATCTATGCTCTCAACTTCGGCAAGGAGACCGTGCAGGTCATCAACACCAGCGAGTGGATGGGGCGGTCCTATGAACTGATTGCTGTTCTTTATACGCACAAGCCGACCGGATTCCAGTTTACAAATTACTGTATCCGGCCCGCCGGCATCATTTCATCTTCATCGCGCCATGATCTTCTGCTCTATGACTGGGCGGAACATCAGGCAGGCGCAGATTCTTATTGAGGTGGTTGTTATGTCAAAGATTACGGAAAGGATCGCCAAGCTCCTTGCGTTGGCGGAAAGCCCCTACGAGGAGGAAGCCAAAGCCGCGCTGCTGCAGGCCCGGCGTCTGATGGCGGAGCATAAGCTCATGCCGGAGGATGTTTACCTCTCCACGCTCATTGCCGCGCATTACTGCTGCAGGCCATATCGGAGCCATGCACACGGCAGCAAAGTTTCGGAGATCGGGTTTATCGGCATGGAGGACGATTTCAAACTCTGCAAGCTGGCGTTTCTCTACGCCTATGATTGCATCTCAAGCCGATGCAGACAGATCCGTACCCAAAAGGAATATTCCGCAAAGACGCTTCGGGAGATGTGCAATTCCTATGGCTGGGGCTTCTGCCGCGGCCTGTCTGCCGCTTTTCAAAAGCAGGAGGCAGAACATCAGGAATGGGGATTGGTCATGGTCGTGCCGCAGGCGGTCGAGGATGCCGTTTCCAAAATGAAGCGGAGCAGTTATAAAATCTCGCCCCAAAGCAGTATGAACCATCAATACGCAGCCATGGGCTATGCGGATGGGCAGGAATTTGATATGCGCCGCCGGCTGGAGCCTTCGGCGTAATTCTTTACTCCTGACCGCCAATAAAGGGTTTGCGGATGCGTGATAATTATGGTACAGTAGCTTCGTGAAAGGAGCCGATATCTATGCCACATGTTATCTCGGATCGTGACTTCAGCAAGCTGACAGAAGCCCATGCAGGAAAGCCTACTATGGAGGATGTCTATACAAAGCTTGCAGAAGCGGAAACCGACATTCAAACGGGAATGGTGTCCGATGCCATGGAAGGGCTGCGTATGCTGCGGGATAAATACGGCCTGTGAGGCAGAAAA
>QWCB01002757.1_pt1 | contig 14242 bp, 12 predicted proteins | sample 1972511 | NCBI WGS metagenome assembly QWCB01 (sample SAMN09866719, study PRJNA288562) | Human gut metagenome isolate term5_stool, whole genome shotgun sequencing... | isolation source: gut | host: Homo sapiens | place: USA: California
GTATATTACTATTGGTGCATCTGTCCATAGGCTACCGTTGACGAAACAACGGGTTAAATCTAAGTTTAACAATTACTTACACAGCGACGTATCGCACCCGTTCCTGATTTATCATATTCTAATTCATCAAAGAAATCACGCAAAGTAATTCCATAAGCAGAACACAACTCGACCAAAGTGCCAAAGGTTATATTCTTATGGCCGTTTTCAATCCGAGATAAATGAATATCCGTTTGGAATAATACCTTCTCTTGGGATAATTCACGCATCTCTCTCAACTGCCGTAACCGTAAGCCAACAGCCTTAATTAGTTTTTCGTTGCGTTTCAATTTATTCACAATACAAAGGACAGAAATAATGACTCTTTATATATTTACTCAACAATCTACAAACAGACCGATAATACATATTTCATATAAAGTGTTGATTAAATTATTGATTACGTCAGGTGACTTTAAGATTTTGTTATAAATTCACGCTACATTACAAGGTAAAACAGCGGTTCAATTTATCTATGCAATAGTCATGCAGAAAGATAATACACAGAAAAACCCGCGAATTGTTGCCTATGTAGGAAAAATGAATTATATTTGAGGTGCAATCCGTCGAAAGGCGGGGAGCGGTTTGTCGCAGTATCTAAACGTGAGAAATTTAAATCCGGCGGCAAGCACGACATTCGCAAGAGTGTCAGCCTATGCCCGAAAGGGCGAGGTGTTTATCAATGAGCATACGACCCCTAACGGGCGTGGGCTTTTGTGTTATATTGTCTGGAGGGTTTCTCACGACCTTGATACTGCGTATAGCGCAACTGCCCCTCCGCCCGTTAGTTTTTACGGATAGCATGGATTCCGAGTGCCGGAGTTCATGCTATCTTTATTAAAGAGGCGATTTTTCGACGGATGGCATAACCTTAAAACGAAAAAGTTATGTTATCTACCAACAGAAATATGGGGACATTCCCCTAAAAGGAAAGGTCGTAACGGCGATTGTATCTACAATCCTGTTACGACCTTTGTGCGTTGGCGGTTGCCGAATGTGCTATTTTTTCTTTTTCGGAGGATAGTGCATCGGAGCGAAAAACTCATCGAGCGTTATATCGTAAAATTCGCAAATAATAGAAATCGTGGTAAGGTTGGGGAAATTGGCTCCTGTTTCAAGATTTGCAATATCAACCTCGGTGCCTGCATTCAGTTCCTCTTGAGACTGGCCATATTGGGCGCGAAGTTCTTTTACTCGCATGACGACCTTCCCCAATAGCTCTTTGTCTCGTCTTTGCTTTTTTCGTTCGTTACTCATAGCAGGTAATGACTACGGTTCTTTGAGAAATAGTTATTCTTTCGGTGGGTAGTCGAATGTCTCTGTATCGAAAAATTCGCGGAGCGTAATGCCGTAAACCTTACAAAGTTTGAGGATGGAGGGAATTGTCGGTACTGATGTTCCGGATTCGTGACGGGAAATATCCAGATGCGTACTATCGATCAAATCCTCTTGAGTTATGGAGGACGTATTTCTCAACTGGCGCATTCTTTCGGTCAACAGTTTTATCAATACCGGGTCTTTCGGTCGGGGCATGCTGACAAGCTATTTCTTTTGCGGCATCCGCTCGACTTCTTTACCCGTTTTGGGAGGCAAGTTGATAGGCATGAAAAACTCGGAAAGGGTTATATCGTAGAAAGCGCAGATTTTGCGAAGGGACATTAAGGTTGGCACACGTTCCAACATAGCATATTGGTTGATTCCCAAGCCGACTTTATCAATTAAAAATTCTTGCGTATGACCGTATTGATCCCGAAGTTCTTTTATTCGCATAGCGACCATCTCTGCAAGAGCAGGATCGATGTATTTTTTGCCTTTCTTTCCCATGCGTACAAAAGAAATCGAGATGAAGAATAAATAAGAGTATCAACATATACTTTTATAGAAACTTTTTACTATATTTGTAAGCGTTCTTTTTTAATAACAAAAACTATGTTACCTTTGTATTACATATTAGGCAAAGTGACATATTTGTAAAGGTTAGGACAACCTTTATGCCGTTGACGAACTCGCGCCTGTTATCAATATTTTTACGATGACAGTGTTCATTCTGGTGTAAAATTTGTCTGAAACCCTTGTCATGCCTGCGGCCTTGTGCCGTGGGCGGGCTTGGGCGTAAGGGCAGTTTACCAGAGTAGGCTCGCGAGGCCGGTCAACGGGACTGTACCTGCGTCCTTGCCCTTTTTTATGGGCGGGTGCAAGTACATCGCATCCGGCCCGCAGTCTGCCTGAAAAGGCGGGCTTGGGCGTAAGGGCAGTTACCGGAATAAGGCTCCGAAGGCCGACCTCATGGGACTTGTACCTGCGTCTTCGCCCTTTTTTATAGGGCTTGTGCCGGGTGCAAAAGGTTTTTCCGAAGCACCCGGCATTTGCGTCTGCCGGGGAATCTCAATCCCATTAACCCCGGCAATATGTCACTGCAAATCAATCAGAAGAAGGAGGCGTTTTTGGCGCTCGGCGATCCGTTCAGACCGTCGGGCATAGCTGTGCCTGTTGCCGGGGTTTCTTCTATATCTAAATCCAACTATATCCACCAAGCTCACCACCTCAATCGTCCCGTGATGCAACAGCATCCGGGCCGGGCGCGGCGTACACGAATCTGTGTGAATTTGCGTCACTATCGATTTCTTCAAAGTGCCCCCGCGCCCGTTTTTTCTGCCTGCAATCTGGTCCGGTCTCCCGGCCAGAACGCTGGCGTTATCACCCCTGAAAATTATGCCCCACTGGAAAACGGGCCGCAGAGTCGGCTGCATAATTTTAGGGTCGGGGCCGCAGGCCCGATCAACCTGCGCCCCGTTTTTTTCTCGAAGTTTTACCCCGGCAATTTGCCACTGCCAATATATTTTAAAAAGGTTAAATTTGAGGTTATTGTAACTTCGGGCGAGTGCAAGGAAGCCCGATCCGCCGTGACATTTGCCGGGGTTTCTTCTATCAATACCAACCAAGCTAACCATTTGAACCTTCCCGCGATGTCGCTGCATCCGGGCCGGGCGTGGGTGACACATTTCTGTGTGAAGTTGCGTCACTACAAAATTCTTCATAGTGTCCCCGCGCCCGTTTTTTCACCAAACGCACCCCGGTATAAACTTAAATTCGGTGTGGTTCCGAATGTCGGATTTTCCCGATGCATAGGCAGCCGCGGTGCGCTTTTTTCTCCAGCCACTTTCCCAAGTGGAGTTTTCATAGCATCAGAAGTAACTCCGTCCTGCAAACCTACTGCGGGACGTGCGAGCAGGTTGATTCGCCTTGATTCGGATGCAGCATCCCCAATGCAGTCCGTCTCTGCGTGCGGATCAGCCGGCTCGCTTTCTTCTCACCAAACCCGGATTTCCCCATGAAAGAGAACTTGTTTTACCTCCCGCCCTACGAGGACGAAGCGACGGCCGAAAAGATTCGGGAAATCTACGGCTATCCAATCAGGTACATGAAACAATACCTGCTCGACTTCTTCACGGCCCTGTACGAGGAACAGCATCACATCTACGTGCTGCTCGAAAACCTGCCCCTCGACTATTTCGCTGTCGAAAGGACTTACGACCGCCTGCTGTACTGGAACAACCGCAACGGCAGCCATGAGGTAGACGGATGGCTGTACCCCCGCGAACGATACACGCTGAAAGAATTTCTGGCGAAAAAACGCACCTTCCACCGTATCGACGAATTCGAACTCGTTGCTCTGGGGACGAGTTTTACAAACAGCAAAGCGGAATTACCCTCGCAAAAGCTCCTCAAACAGCTCTACATGAAATTCCTGCAGGAACAATGCGAACGCCATCTGCGGCTCAATACTCCCATCCGGCTCACCCCCGAAATCATCAACCGCTACGGCCTGACCAAGTGGGATGCCGGAAAGATACGTCTCTACATCAACCGCTTCAACCGCAAAGCCAAGACGAAAATCCGGGCCGAATTCGACAAGCTGGCCGCGTTGGACTTTATCCGCGAAGAACTCGAAAAATCCGGCACAAAATGACACGATCCCTTACCATACGGCGGAACATGCACGGCGAAACCATATCGTCGGGCGTCGTCGCGCCGTGCGGCGGGAAATATACAGGGACGGCAGTGGCTCTGAAATCTGGTAACTCATGCATTCGCCGCGTGAGGATGATAATCCCGGCCGTCCCTTTTTTCGACTTCACCACAAACACGATATATGCCGCCGTTCTTCGTTCGGTTCAAGCCTATGGCAACTCGGACGAAAAGGACGGTTATTGCGGGAAGGCAGAGACCTCCGCACCCCATCCCGATTCTCACTGTCTAAAAACAACGGCGGCACAACTCTTAACGGATGCGGTTCCACCCCAAGCGTCCATCCGGACGTACTCCCACAACAATCAAGTAACCGGAACCGCATCCGTATCTTTACCCCCGGACACCAACACGGCCGAGGCCGAGGGTCCGGGCTGCAAAAACCCGAATCTAAATAAAACCAATGGTGACCAACGTGCAAATTGTCACGGCTTATTTACAGAGGGTCGGGATGCGGGTCACACGTCCCCGCATCCCGTTATCACAGCGGGAACAGCGGAAAAGGGAGAATATAACGAATTAAGTGAGGATCGCGCGGATCGGGTAAGTCCGCGCATCCGCCGTTCCCGCTTTCTTCAAACCCATCACCCGGCTTTATGCCGTGGCAACAGTCTGGGGGCAGTTTACTGTGTAGGATTAGACATTCAAACTGGGAACGCCGGTTTTGCAAGAGCCGGCGATGTTGCTGCCCCCTCTTTTCGATCCCACCAACCAAATCTAAATAACCCCGCCCGGTGCGTCGTGTACGCCGCCGGGTACAGGACGGGCGATGCACCAAAGTCTGTTAGGGCATACGATGGCTTACATCGTCCCGTCCTTTCTTTTGCTCCTTCCGCGGAGGCATGCAGCTTCCCGCGCCAGCCGGGATGGGGAAAATTCTCGGATACAGCCGCAATAATCTCCCGATCCATATTAAACCAAAAGATCATTATTCTTCGGCTTTTCGCACCCGCCATGCAACGGCATATCCATTCTTGATATAGGGGGGGCGAAAGCAACACAATATCCATTGAACCTTCGATTACTTATTTTAGTTGCCGTAGTCTCTAATACTATCATGGGACCTTGATTCATGCTCAGGCTTAAAATATTTATTATGATTTTCAGGTGCGAATTGGGTTTCTTCTCCCAATGAATCGTCTTTACTAAAAGTTACAATTATGTTCAGATAGAAGGTAAATAACGTAGAACCACTTTAAAACTAAAAGCCGCAACTGAGTATTTTGCTTTTTTATGCCATGTCCTATTACCATTAATCATCAAGCCTTCCCCAAGAAGCCTTGATGACACCCTTTCTCCCATTCTAAATTTCTCAGTTCATCCGAACGCAGAGAACTATTACTTTTCCTATCCGGACATTCATAGTTTTCAAGCTGCACATGGAAGACAATTCTGCCCCAGAGATTCCCAGCCCTGGGGTTTTTGTTTAATCCTAACACTTAAATTTATGGACAATCTCCTGATCCAAGAGGAGTTGCTATCCTTGTTGAAGGAAGCGACCCAAGCCTCCCATGTGCAGTTGGAACCATGCGTCTGGCAGAATGCGTATGAAAACTTCTGCCGGCATGCCGAAAAGCTCACCGAAAGCGAATGTTCTTCTAAAGTCATGCGGACCATCGATCACGCCCGTATCGAACTTGAGCAAATCCCAAAACGTCTGTATGCAATCCCGGACCGGGATACAACGGCAGAACTTTACTGCAGCAAAGCGTTGAACGTGCTGCGCGGAGAACTGCGAATCATCACCTTCGAGCTGTCTCATCCGACCTTTGCCGGACAAAATGAAAAGATGTTTGTCTCCCCGCTGCATCTGAGCGAAGGGTTCCATCCTACGAACTTGGTGGAAATCATTACTCCTTTCTTCGAAATGGGACTGTGCGTAACGGCAGAAAAAAGACTCGCAAAACTCACCGAAATTATCCGGGTCTTCGAATGGGCATTCAATATTACAATACCCAATTATGCCGTACTCCGCAACGCAGCCATCAACCGCAAAATCCACCAAACACCTCTGCTCGACAAAATGCGGGAGATATTGATCCGCCTGAGTCAACAGTAACGCCTAAACTTTCCGGGGCTGTTTCTATAACAGCCCTTTTTTCCTCAGTGTCCTGAGAGACCTATGAGTGCCAATGAGTGCCAAGACCCAGAAATCAGCACCAAAAACATCCCTGCAATTTACCTTTGCCGGACCTAAATCTTAACGGCATGCAAAGCGAAGACGACCTGAGAGGACTTGCCAAAGTCATGCAATTTATGCGGGCACTGAGCATTCTCATTCTCCTAATTCATATCTACTGGTTCTGTTTCGACTGGATGGAATCCCTCGGCTGAACGCACCCGACCATAAACCGAATCCTTTCCGGTTTTCACCGTTCATCGCATCTTTTCAAAGCTCCTATCTATTCAAAACTTTTCTGCCTGCTATTCCTCGCTCTTTCATGCTGGGGGACGCGGAGCGTGCGCAATGAACAGATAACCCGCAAAAAAATCATCTCCTGCTTATCACTGGGGACCCTGCTGTTTTTCGGCTGCGGCATCTTTTTACATATACGCGGGGACATAATGCTCCTTTGTTCCCTGTATGCTATCATCTTGGCAATCGGATATGTTTTCCTACTCACCGGAGGCATCTGGCTTGGACGGATGATGTCGGAGCGTATGATGGATGACCCATTCAACGATGAGAATGAAAGTTTCATGCAGGAAACCCGATTAATCAAGAATGAATATTCCGTAAATCTACCAACACGATTCTATTATAACAAACAATGGCACAATGGATTTGCAAATGTAGTAAATCCAGCAAGGGCAGTCGCCGTTATCGGCAGCCCGGGCAGCGGAAAATCCTATTGCGTAATTAATCAATTCATCAAACAGCAGATCGAGAAAGGTTTCGCCATGTATGTTTATGATTTCAAATTCGATGATCTATCGATCATTGTATACAACCACTTGCGCAAACATCTCCACTGTTACAAAACACCCCCGAAGTTCTATGTCATCAACTTCGATAATCCGAGGAAATCACACCGATGCAATCCAATAAATCCGGCATTTATGACCGACATCTCGGACGCTTACGAGAGTGCGTACACCATTATGCTGAATCTCAATAAAACATGGATTACCAAACAGGGCGATTTTTTCGTGGAATCGCCAATTATTCTTCTGGCGGCAATTATCTGGTATCTAAAAATTTACAAAGACGGAAAGTTTTGCACCTTCCCGCATGCGATCGAACTGCTGAATAAACGCTATGCTGATCTCTTTGTCATACTAACCTCATATCCCGCACTTGAGAACTACCTGTCACCTTTCATGGATGCCTGGCGCGGTGGAGCGCAGGATCAGTTGCAGGGCCAGATTGCATCGGCAAAAATTCCTCTTTCACGTATGATCTCCCCGCAACTCTATTGGATCATGTCGGGAGATGATTTTACACTGGACATAAACAATCCCCAAGAACCCAAAGTGCTGTGCATAGGCAATAATCCGGACCGCCAAAATATCTATTCCGCAGCCCTCGGCCTCTACAACAGTCGCATCGTCCGTCTTATCAACAAAAAAGGCAAACTCAAATCCAGCATTATCATCGACGAGCTTCCGACGATCTACTTTCGCGGCTTGGATAACCTTATTGCCACGGCCCGAAGCAATAAAGTCGCTGTGTGCCTCGGACTGCAAGACTTTTCGCAGCTTACCCGCGATTACGGGGACAAAGAGTCCAAAGTCATTCAAAATACCGTCGGAAATATTTTCTGTGGACAGGTCGTAGGAGAAACCGCCAAAACCATCTCAGAACGTTTCGGTAAAATCCTCCAGCGACGTGAATCCATGTCAATCTCCCCGGAACAAAAATCCACGTCGATCAACACGCAACTCGACAGTCTGATTCCTCCCTCCAAGATTTCAAACCTCAGTCAAGGCATGTTCGTCGGATCGGTCTGTGATAATTTCGATGAGAAAATCGACCAGAAAATATTCCATGCCCAGATTGTCGTTGACAACGACGCCGTAGCACGCGAGACTGCCGCTTATGTCCCGATTCCGGATATAACAATCTTTCAGGATGAGAACGGAAATGACTGCATGGAAACACAAGTCGAGGATAATTACCAACGCATCCGTTCCGAGGTCAACCAAATAATCAAGGATGAGATGGAACGCATCAAAAACGACCCCAAACTCCGGCATCTTATTCCCCAGCCCAAACAGCCTGCAGGCGGAAAATAAACCGGATCGCTCCTTGGTCCATAGTGTCAGGAACGGACTGCGAGCGCCAACGGGTGACACGGAGAACAATCTAATAATCAGCAATATATCTTCGCATCATAGGACCACTAAACCTTATATTTTTTAATTATGGCAAAAAAAGAAAAACAAACAGAACCGGCGGAAAAAACGATGCCCGTTCGCCCTGATCCCAACAAGGAAACCATCCTGCTACGCTATCCTCTGGATGGCAGCGTCAAAGTCGTCAGCGCCCTCAAGGACGAGAAGGGCTCGCCGAGTTTAATCTGGGTTGAACCTTCTGGGAAAAACCAGCCTCGTTTTTACGAGTGCAACAACTGCCGCGAAGTCGCCAATTTCTTCGACATGGAGTACCGTCGGGCGTTCGCCGAAAACCGCGACAGGAAAACCATTCCTGAACTCTACAAAGTTCCCTTCGACAAAGTAGGGCTGATCGGCGAGGAACTTCGCAAGCTCTCCGACGATCCCCAAAACGCCGTGATTCTTGAAACCGTCAAGAAGTACCGGACCTACACGGCACAGCTCAACCGGATCACCTTCGACATCGCCCGTATGCCGATCGCGGAACTGGCCGCCGAGGGCTTCGACATCGAACAAATGAAAAAGGACGGAGCCTTCAAACTGCTGGAAGTCGGCAGACAGACCAAATTATACCCGGTCAAAGCGGTGCAAACCGGACATATCACCAAGGAGAGTACCTATTCTCTGCACTGTTTTTTCGACCAAAACGGGGAAATCGGCTTCAAGGCTCAATCTGCTCTTTCCGAACCTGAATACCGAACGGACGAACGTCTGCGAAGGGAACTGACGAAACAAGACATCAACGATCTTCGCGCGAAGAAGACCCTGAACCGTCTGATGCAGCATGACGGAGAGTATTGCTTTGTCGGCTTCAACAAAGATACTCAGCGCATGATCTATGTTCCCTGCAAAGATGTCAGAATTCCGGATTACATCTTCGGGCAATTCATCGGCCCTTCGCGGAAACAAGAATTCGAACGCGGCGGCAGTGTGCTGCTGGAAAACTGTAATTACGCCGGCAACGACAACCATTTCTCCGGTCATGCGCATTTCGATGTTCACCGCAGGGATTACGTCGTAGACGACCCGCATTACGAACGTCCTTATCTCCCGGAACATATCAGGACCCAAATGCCGAAAGAAGAGGTCGATAAATATTTCGCCGGCGAAGTAATGAAAGGCTACCGTTACAAAGGACGGGACGGAAGGCCATTCACCCAAGATTTCAGACTTAACACTGAGACCAATGCCTGCGAGTTCATCGACTATCAGAAACAGGCAGCAAGCCTACAGCAGACTCAGACGCAGGGACCGATCAGTGATCCTCCCGAATCGATGGAGCCGCAGGAAGCCCCCTATATGGCGCCTCACATCCCCGAAGAAGGACAGGACCGGAGTCAGGGCCCAAGGATGTAAACCAAAGCCGGTCACAGCCGGCGAATTCTTCAAGGCATGAAACGAAACCAATTAACAGACCCTCTCTATTACCGGAACCGACTTGAAGAGTTCATCCGGGAGAGACACCCCCGGCTCATCCATGCTTATAAACTCATCGGCACACGCAGTAATCTTGCGGCCCAGACTTACAAGGAAGCTATTGAATCCGGTGAAAGCCCTCTTGCGGCTTCAGCCCGTGCCGATACAGTCCTTTATGAAGATCTGATCTTCTCCCGCTTCGACACGCTGCGATGTATTCTGGCAACTGAATTCCCGATGATTCCCGCCCATCGGCAACGTTCGCTCGCCTTAACGCTGGAAACGTATTGCGAAGATGTCTTCGCAAGATATAACCTCGATGATGGCATGGTAGCCCGCAGCGAATATAATCACTTGATTGTTGAGCTGACAAACACACTTCGAATCTATTTTCAACAAAACAACATTTACACGCCACGGCGGGGACGCCCGGCAAACCAACGATAAAAATTACAACTGTCACAACAGAAAAAACACTATTAACAATGAAAAAAATGTTTATCGCGGCGCTGACCGCACTCGCTCTGTATTCCTGCGACAAAGACGAACCCGCAACAGGAACACCGGACCCCAAGCCCGATACCCACGGAGCAACCGTAACCATGACGTTCACCGACGAAACCCCGACCCGTGCGTTCTTCGCCGAAGCCGCGGCCGCCGAAGCGTGGGAGAAATCCCTGTCCTCGCTCTCCGTGTACGTGTTCAACGCCAAAGGCGACCTGATCGTGCTGCGCAACTTCACAGCATCCGAACTCACGGCCCGCTCCGCAACGTTCGCCCTGCCGCATGCCACGGCCGGTACGACCTGCGACTTTTATGCCGTCGCCAATCTGTCGCTGTCGGGCATTGCCACGAAATCCGCGCTGCTCGCCAAACTGGAGACCGCCGCCGCCGACTACAACGGCACGTTCGCCGAAGTTTCGACCAAAGCCAAGCGCAGCGGGGGCTTCGTAATGACTGCCGGAGTGAGCAAAGCCGTTGCTGACGGCTCTACGACATCCGTGCCCCTGACACTCAAACGTACCGTCGCCAAAGTCGCCGTGCAGACATCCATCGACCCGGCGTTCGCCAGCAAGTATTCCGGGACCCTGACCGTAACGGGTACGAAGCTGCTGCGGGCCGCCAGCCAGACGCCGATCATTGCCCCGGCCACGCCGACACCCGGAGCCATGAGCTTTACCCACACACAGACTGCGACAGCAACATCCGGGAAGTATAACAACCTCTTTTACCTCTTCGAGAACGGCCCCCTCGCCGAAGCAAGCCGCGTAGCGCTGGAGATCACCGCGACATACGACGCCGACGGGAACGCATCCACGACCGCCGACCGCATGGAGGTAGTTTATACCGTACCGCTGACAGGCAAGACCGGGGGCGAGATCGCACGCAACGGCTACTACCGTATCGCAGCTAACCTCACGGGCCTCGTGGGGCAGGATTGCCAAGTCTCCGTGTCGGTCGCCGAGTGGGAAAGCCCGATCACGCAGTCCGTCGATCTGGGAGCATAACCGAATTATTCACCAACACCGCCCGCACCTTTCGGGGCGCGGGCGGTTTAAATAATCACAGATGAAATATTTACTGTTCGCATTGCTTTCCCTTTCGATCTGGTTTACAGGCTGCATACACGATAAAACAGCCGCGGATGCGCCGATAAAAAACGTGTCCGTAGAGGTGGGCATTACGGCCCGACCCGCAGACCGCATTACCCGCGCCACCGACGAAACGCAGATTAAAGACCTGAACGTATATCTGTTCGGGAAAAGCAACACATTCAAACTTCACATTTATACGCAGTCGCCGCTCTTGCAATTCGAATGTCCCGTCGGAGAATACGACCTTTACATTGCCGCGAACCTCCATGCGGATATGGCAGACTTATCCCCGGCAGAACTCGAAGCCTGTTCCATAGCTTCCAGACCCGCGTATGACGATCTGCCGATGTCGGCGAAGACAACCGTAACGATTGCAGCTTCGGCGCAGGGAGAGGTGGTTACGCTCCCGACTATTGAGGTCCGGCGTTGCGTGGCGAAGATCGCCTATAATATTCGTGTCGCCAATACTGCAGGGGACATCAAACTTCAATCCGTGCGGCTGATGAGTATTCCCCGCACCTCGCTGCTGTTCACCTCCGCCCGGCCCTCCGAAAACAAGGCCGATTATACTTCCGGATTCTACTCGGAAATCCCGGCCGCCGGGAGCGCGGCATTTTCGGGCGTATGCTATATCTTCGAGAATAGGCAGGGCCGCGTTCCGGGCATTACTTCGCAAGCCGACAAAAGCGCCCGGAACGCCCCCAAAAACGCATCCTATTTGCTGGTGCGGGCGGTTCGGGGTGGGAAAGTACTGTCATATTCTATCTATTTTGGAGAAAATAATACTGATAATTTCGACATAGGGCGTAACACAATCCAGACATTCAATATCACCATCAATGGGGACAACGAAGTAGATACCCGCATCAGCAGCTACACCCTTAACGTGTACGACACGTATGCCGGCAATATGATCGGCGGCTATTGCCTCAATGATCAATATGGAGAATTGTTAATCGAGGTGGATGGTAACCCCGCACCTCTGACGCTTTGCGGGCGGATAACGGCTTCGGGGGACACGGGGCATGTTCTCGTGAACGATACTCCCATCGGTTCCGGGCATGACCTGGAGCTAACGGACCAGCCGGGATTGAACGAATATTATTTGCATTACGACAAACCCGTATATACGTCTGCCGATTCACAATTCTCCTACACCGTGACAATCGAGGACGACGGCGGCTATGCGCAGTCTTTCAAATTTGAACGGCGCTTTGCCAACAAACTCGACGTTATAGTCGATACCCCTGACAATGGCAAAGGCAAGGTGAAAGTTTCCGACGCGCTGTATTCCGTACAGGTCACCGGAGTGCGTGACCATATTGCAATGTGTTACGAAATGGGCTGCACGCTGGTAGCACTGCCCGCGGCAGGTTATCGGTTCGAGGGATGGTACTCCACGGATGGTTATAAGACGCGGCTTTCAATATCGACAACCTATTTCTATGTGCCGAAATCGGCCAACGCTGCTATCTTTCCGAAATTCTCGCCTGCGACATCTCCGCTGGACAGCGACGGTACGGCAAATTGCTACATTGCACCCAAACTGAATACAGAATATTCCTTCGATGCAACCGTGCAGGGGAACGGTAAAAATACAAAAAATATCTGGGCACAACTGCTTCACGGCGTTTCTGCACGTATGCTTTGGGAATCGGATAGCAAAGTTGTCGAAGATGTAATGTTTGCAGACAACCGTATCTCTTTCTCGACGGGGACCGCGCGGGGAAACGCCGTGATAGGATTGTTCGACGTTACAGATAATTGCATTTGGTCGTGGCATATCTGGTCCGTGGATTACGACCCGGCATCGACAGCACAGACCTATGCATCCGGAGCTGTATTCATGGATCGAAACCTCGGAGCGATCACTACCGATTGCACACAGCCCGCTTCCCGCGGGCTGTATTACCAATGGGGCCGCAAAGACCCGTTCATCCATCCGGCAAGCTGCAACAGCGATGAACGTGAAAGAGTGGTCTATACCGAAGGATTCGCATTTAATGTCAGCTATCCCCGGAATGCCGGAACTGAAAGCCCCTATGACGTAATGACCGTAGAGTGGTCGATTGCCCATCCGACAACCTTTATGAGCGATGCCATGTACGAAGATTGGGAAGAATGGGCATCTGTTGTGGATTGGCTTTACAATCATCATCCGAATCTTTGGGGTAACGTCACGACAAGCAACAACAATATCAGCAAGGTAAGCTACAAATCTATCTATGACCCGTGCCCCGTTGGTTGGAAAGTTCCCAGCCCCGAAGATTTTGCCGGAATAGAGCGGGTAAGTCAGTCGTCGCCCTATTATGTAACGATTCATTACAATGGTAATCGTACCACGAATATTCCTATCGGTGGGACTTTCGTTGAAACTCGCTTTATGAATAACGGACAGCTCGGACGACTTTATACCAATGCGCCCTACTATATGTTCTGGGGAACGTCATCCTGTCGGTATGGCGATATTTCCTGCACCTCGATTATTTTCTCGACGGGTTCCGTACCCTCGTTTATCGACACATCCGATTATTACCGCTATGCCGCGAATCCCATACGGTGTATCAAAGAATAGAAATGCCATGAAGAAACAGCAAACAATCATCATAGCACTCTGCCTTATGACCTTGTGCAGCATACCCCGCAGAGCCGCAGCGCAGTTTTTCAGCGCCAAAGTAAACGCATTGGCCGCACTCACCGGAACGGTGAACGTTGGCCTCGATGCGGCAGTCGCGGACAAGTGGACGTTAGACCTTTCCGCCTACTGGAATCCCGTAAACTCCGATTCGTTCAGTTGTCGGCTGTATGCCGCGCAGATCGGCACGAAA
>QWCB01002967.1_pt1 | contig 14233 bp, 15 predicted proteins | sample 1972511 | NCBI WGS metagenome assembly QWCB01 (sample SAMN09866719, study PRJNA288562) | Human gut metagenome isolate term5_stool, whole genome shotgun sequencing... | isolation source: gut | host: Homo sapiens | place: USA: California
CGCTTCAAAACCATGGACATCGCCACATTAAAGGAAAATGTCAAGCGGCCCAACGACGAGCGCCTCTTCTATTTGGCGGCTCTTTTAAACACGGGCTACGACATTAACCGCCTCTCCAGAGAAACGGGCATGGACGCCTACTTCCTGCGGATCATTAAGCGCATCGTCGGCGTGGAAGCGGAATTGGAAGCCATGAAGAAGGAAGACTTGACGGAAGACAAGCTCCGCGAAATGAAACGGCTGGGCTTCAGCGACGAAATCATCGCCAATCGCTTAAACGTCAGCGAAAAATTCATTCGCGAGCTGAGAAAGCTCTTCGGCATCGAAGCCAAGTACAGAAAAGTGGACACCCAAGGGGGCCTCGCCGATGCCAAGGCCAATTACCTCTACTCCAATTACGAAGGGGAAGATGAATCCCCGGTTCACGAAGACAAGCGCCGCATCATCGTCATCGGCAGCGGCCCCATTCGCATCGGCCAAGGGGTGGAATTCGACTACGCCTCCGTGCACTGCGTCAAGACCTTGCGCAAAGAAGGCTACGAAACCATCATCATTAACAACAATCCCGAAACCGTCTCCACGGACTTCGACATTTCCGACAAACTCTATTTCGAGCCCCTTACGGCGGAAGATACACTAAATATCATTGAAAAAGAAAAACCCGAAGGGGTCATTCTCCAATTCGGCGGCCAAACGGCCATTAAGCTCGCCGGTGTCTTCAAAGAAGAAGGCATCCCCATTTTAGGCACGGATCCCACGGCCATCGACCGGGCGGAAGACCGTGAAAAATTCGATGCCATGTTGGAAGAGTTGAACCTCGTTCGCCCGAAAGGCGTCGGCGTACACGGCGTGGAAGAAGGCATGGAAAAAGCGGAAAGCCTGGGCTATCCCGTCCTCGTGCGCCCCTCCTATGTCTTGGGCGGCCAAGGCATGGAAATCTGCACCGCCGATGAAGATCTGCGCTACTATCTGGAAGAATCCTTCGCCATGGATCCCAAGCGCACCGTGTTAATCGATCAATACATTCAAGGCATGGAATGTGAAGTGGATGCCATTTGCGACGGCACCGACGTGTTCCTGCCGGGAATCATGGAACACTTGGAACGGGCCGGCGTCCACAGCGGCGACTCCATCAGCATCTATCCCAGCCGCCACATTTCGAAAAAAATGGACGAAGCCATCTTAGATGCCACGAAAAAAGTGGCACTGGAGCTGGGCGTTATCGGCATGATTAACATTCAATTCATCATTAAAGACGACACCCTTTACATGATCGAAGTGAACCCGAGAAGCTCCCGCACCGTGCCCTATCTCTCGAAGGTAACGGGCATGAACATTACGGAAATCGCGACGAAAGTCATGCTCGGCGACAGCTTAAAATCCATGGGCTACACCACGGGCATCGGCCCCGTATCCCCCACGACCTGCGTGAAGATACCCGTCTTCAGTACGGAAAAACTCCACCGGGTGGAAGCGTCCTTAGGGCCCGAAATGCGCTCCACCGGCGAAGTCTTAGGTGTGGGCCGCACGGAAGAAGAAGCCATGGCCAAGGGCTTCTTGGCCGCCGGCACGGACATTGCCGCGAAGAGCCGCCGCGCCCTGTGCACCATTCGCGACCGCGACAAAGAGGAATTTTTGCCCATCGCCAAATCCCTGGCGGAAGACGGCGTTACCTTCTACGCCACCAAGGGCACCAAGGCCTTCTTAAATCAACACGGCATCGAGGCCGAAGAAGTGCGCCGCATCGGCGAAGAAGCCCCCACCATGATCGACTTGATTCAAGGCGGCGAAATCGACCTGGTGTTCAACACCCCAACCAAGGGCAATGACTCCAAGCGCGACGGCTTCCTGATCCGCCGAAACGCCATCGAATGCGACGTGGAACTCTTCACCAACTTGGACAAGGCCAAGGTCTTTGCCCAAACCTTAAAGAACAATCCCTTAAAAGACGCCCTGAATCTTTACGAAATCGGCGACTACAACGCAAAGTAATGCCTTAAAGGATTCACAAGGGTTAAGAACAAAATAAAAGAAAAGCCGGCAGAAATGCCGGTTTTTTGTAGGAGGAGCAATGAAAATTTACGGAACGGACCTTTGCCCCGATTGTTTAGCGGCAAAGAAAATTTTAGACGAAAAGAACATTCCCTACGACTACGTGGACGTGACGAAAAACATCGCCGACTTAAAGGCCTTTCTGCGGCTGAGAGACACATCTCCCGCCTTCGACGAGGTAAAAAAAGCGGGAAACATCGGCGTGCCCGCCTTTATTTCGGAAGACGGCGCCATTGCATTTGAGGTGGAAGCATATGAATAAAAAGACCCGCCTCTTAACGGCCACAGCCATTCTCTGCGCCCTTTCCGTCACCCTGTCCACCTTGGTGGTCTTCCCCAATATGGCGCCCTTTCAACACGCCATCAATGTCATCGGCGCCGTGATCTTAGGGCCTTGGTACAATTTCCTCTGCGCCCTGTTAACCGGGCTCATTCGCATGGGCACCGGCAGGCCCATTACCTCCGTCATCGGCGCCGTGGTGGGCGCCCTGCTCTCGGGCCTCGCCTACAAAAAAACCGCCTCCCTTCCCGCCACGTGGGTAGGCGAAGTCTTTGGCACGGGGATTTTAAGCGCCATCCTGTCCTATCCCTTTATGAAATACCTCTACGGATTGGATTTGGGCAGCCCCTTTTACTACATTCCCTTTTTCGTGCCCTCCACCGTGGTGGGCGCATCCATCGGCATCTTGGTGCTCTTGTCTCTGAAGCGGGCGGGCAAACTCTCCGATCTGGAACTGTGGAAAAAGTAAAAAAGCAATTGCAATTTCATTTTTTTCTGCTATACTGTTAGTAATCCTAACAAATACGAAAACGTCGAGCAGAAGCAAGTAGCTTCAGGTGCCCTTCTCAGAGAGTCGGTGGTTGGTGTGAACCGATGAAGTTCCCTGTTGTGAATGGGTCTGTGAGTGCGAGGTGAAAATAAGTAGCCGAGCCGGTTCTCCCGTTACCGAGATAGGATATGTTAGTATCTAAAATGAGATGCGTCCTTTGGGCGCAACTAGGATGGCACCGCGAATTCACCATTTGCTCCTAAACGAGCAAGTGGTTTTTTTGTGCCGAGAAAAGGAGTTATTATGAACACGAAGACATTAGTACAGGGCGCTATTTTTATTGCATTGGGCACGATTTTACACACCATCGTTCCCGGATTTTTCAACGGCATGAAGCCGGACTTTATGCTATTTTGCTTAATCGCTTATATTATTCTGAATCCGAAGCCCCTGCCTACCTTGGCCATGGGCGTAGCCACCGGCGTTATGGCGGCATTAACCACCCAATTCCCCGGCGGTCAATTGCCCAGCATGTTTGATAAAATCATCGCCGCATTCGCTGTCCTTTTTATGGTGCGCGCCTTCCCCGGTGACGGCAATATTACAAAAGCCATTATTTATTTTATCGCCACCGTCATCAGCGGCGCCGTATTTTTGGGAACGGCCCTGATCTTCGTAGGCCTGCCCGGCGATGCAGCCTTTACGGCCATGTTTGTCGCCGTGGTTCTACCGACGGCAGTGATGACAGCGGTTTTAGGCGTGATCTTCGAAAGAGTCATCGCCGTGAATTACAAACGCAATCGCGCCTAGGCATTGAGAGCGAGGCGATCTCACCCTCGCTCTTTTTCTATGTCATTGAAATTGAGCGGGGCCTTTGGCCTATGGTATAATACATAAGTTAACGCAACAGTAGAAGCGAAGGAGCGCGTATGATCGAGATCAAAAATCTAGTCTATCAATACGAGGACGGCGTGAAATGTGCGGTGGACGGCGTGAGCCTCACCATTGAAAAAGGGGAATTCGTCGCCGTCTTGGGCCACAACGGCAGCGGCAAATCCACCATGGCCAAGTGTTTAAACGGCCTCTATCGGCCCACATCCGGCGATGTCATCGTCGATGAGATGAACACGAAAGATGAGGCGGATATTTGGAAGATTCGCGCCCGGGCGGGCATGGTCTTTCAAAACCCCGACAATCAAATCGTCGCCACGGTGGTGGAAGAAGACGTGGCCTTCGGCGCGGAGAATTTGGCCGTGGAGCAATCGGATCTTCGTCGGCGGGTCGACGAGGCGCTGGCGGCGGTGGAAATGACGGAATACAAAGACGATCAGCCCCACAAGCTTTCCGGCGGACAGAAACAGCGGGTGGCCATTGCGGGCATACTCGCCATGAATCCCGATTACATTATTTTAGACGAGCCCACGGCTATGCTGGATCCCGTGGGACGTCAGGAAGTCATGAAAACCATCCTGCGTCTGAACAAAGAAGAGAAGAAGACCATTATCCTCATCACCCATTTTATGAACGAAGCCGTGCAGGCGGATCGGGTGGCGGTGATGGAAGAGGGCAAGCTCATTCTCGAGGGGCCGCCGCGGGACGTGTTTAATCAAGTAGACACCATGAAATCATTGGGTCTGGACGTGCCCCAGGTGACGGAGCTCGCCGCCCGATTAAAAGCCGTGGGCGTACCTCTGCCCGACGGGATCTTAGACAGAGAGGAGTTTGTCAGCGCCTTATGCCGAGTATCAGCATCCGAAATGTAAGCTACATTTATAATAAAGGCCTGCCCTTTGAAAAACGCGCTCTGGACGACGTGAGCCTGGACATCGGCGAAGGCGAGTTTATCGCCCTGGTGGGCCACACAGGCAGCGGCAAGTCCACCTTGGTGCAACATCTAAACGGCCTGATGGAGCCCACGGAAGGAGAAATTCTTTACGACGGCGTCAATTACCGGGAAAAGGGAAACAGCATCGCCGTCTTGCGCCAAAAAGTGGGCCTGGTGTTTCAATATCCGGAGTATCAGCTCTTTGAAGAAACCATCGCAAAAGACATCGCCTACGGCCCGAAGAATTTAGGCCTATCCGACGAAGAAGTGGAAGATAGAGTGCGCCGGGCCATGGAAAAAGTGGGCCTGGACTACGACCAAAAAGGGGAGCAAAGCCCCTTCGCCCTTTCCGGCGGACAAAAGCGGCGGGTCGCCATTGCGGGCATTCTCGCCATGGAGCCGGAGGTCTTGGTCTTGGACGAGCCCACGGCGGGCCTGGATCCCCGAGGCAGCCGCGAAATTTTAGAAGAGATTCGCGGCATCTTTGAATCCACCGGCACCACCATCGTCCTCGTCTCCCACAGCATGGAAGAAGTGGCGCGACTGGCGAGCCGCATGATCGTTATGGACCGCGGCCGCGTCTCAATGGACGGCACGCCTCGGGAAATTTTTGCAAGAGAAAAAGAACTCCGCGCCATCGGTTTGGGTGTGCCTCAAGTGCGCCGCACCATGACCGATTTGGCGGAGAAAGGCATCGCCATCAAGGAAGACTGCATCACCGTCGATGAAGCATTCGACGAATTAAAGACATGGTGGGAGGGAAGACGTGCTTAAAGACATTACCATCGGGCAGTATTTCCCCGCCAAATCGCCGGTTCATTCCCTGGACCCCCGCTACAAGATCATTATTATGACGATTTTCATCGTCAGTCTGTTCTTCATCAATCATTTTTGGCCCTACATCTTTATTTTCGCCTGGCTCTTTTTCACCATCGCCGCGGCGAAAATTCCCGTGGGCATGGTGGTGAAGGGCTTAAAGCCCCTTCGGCTCATTTTAATCTTCACCTTCATTATGAATGTGTTCTTCATTCCCGGTGAGGTGATTTTCAAACTTGGCTTTTTAACCATCTCAAGAGAAGGCCTTACACAAGCAATCTTTATGGCCATTCGCCTGGTGCTCCTCGTTATGGGCACGAGCCTGCTTACCTTGACCACCTCGCCCTTGGCCCTTACCGAAGGCATCGAAAAGCTCATGAGCCCCCTAAAACGCGTCGGCTTTCCCGCCCACGCCATCGCCATGATGATTACCATCGCCTTGCGCTTCATCCCCACCTTAATCGACGAGGCGGACAAAATCATGAAAGCGCAAATGGCGCGGGGCGCCGATTTTGAATCGGGCAATGTGTTGAATCGGGCGAAAAACCTCGTGCCCCTCTTGGTGCCCTTGATTCTAAACGCCCTTCGCCGGGCGGAAGAGTTGGCCACCGCCATGGAAAGCCGCTGCTACCGCGGCGACGAACACCGCACGAAATTAAATCCCCTGTGCCTCACCGGAAAAGATCACATCCTCTTTACCGCAAACATGATCTTCTTCATCCTCGTTTCCGCCACCCGGTGGATGCCCGTGCCCTTGCCATGAGAAACATTTTAATCACCATCGCCTACGACGGCACCCACTTTCACGGCTATCAGGATCAGGGGCCGAAGAAGCTCCGCACCGTGGAGACCCTGCTGCGGGCGGCTCTGGAAAAAACCGTGCATCATCCCGTGGCGTTGCAGTCGGCGGGCCGCACAGACAAAGGCGTCCACGCCCTGGGGCAGAAGGCCAACTTCCTCTCCGATACGCCCATCGATCTCGGCAACTTCCCCCGGGTAGTGAACTACCACCTGCCGCGGGATTTAAGCATTACCGAAGCCGTGGAAGTGCCCATGGATTTTCACGCCCGCTACGGCGCCAAGAAGAAGCACTACAAATACCGCATCTATAACAGCAAACAGAGAAACGGCATGCTGGATCGCTACGCCGCGCACGCCCCCTTTCCTCTGGATGTGGCGCGTATGGCGCGGGCCCTGAAAAAAATCGAAGGCTTTCACGACTTTTCCGCCTTCATCGGCCGCTACGCATCCCCGGCCAACCCCAAGCGGGCCATCGACGAAATTACCGTCACCCGAGCGGGAGAGATCATCGAGGTGGATTTTTACGGCAAAAGCTTTCTGAAAAACCAAATCCGCATCATTATGGGCTGCGCCATGGAAATCGGTCGCGGCCTCATGCCGGAAGATCAACTGCTGAAAGCCACAGAAACCCTGGACCGAAAGGATTTGGGCCCGACGGCTGCGGCCAACGGCCTCATCCTCATGTCCATCGACTACGAATAGCACGGAAAACGTGCTATTTTTTTGCTTAAAATTGGGCCTTTACGTGATAAGATAAAAGACAATACATAGAAAGAGGTGCACGATGCCCGGAAGTTTAAAAGTATTGGCCTGTTACTTAATGTGGGCCTTCCTCGTCTTGTATTGGCCCCTTTTCGGCGCCATGGATCCCTTGGCCGTTCTGTCCTTTCGAATCATCTTTTCCATGCTCTTTTGTTTGATCGTCATGCTCATTCTGGGTCAGGGCCCTGCCATCCTCGCCCTCATGAAAGACAAAAGGCAGATGCTCTTTTTGCTTTTGGCAGGCATCACCATTACGATTAACTGGGGCGGCTACATAATCGCTGTCATGACCGGTCGCGTTATCGACGCCTCCCTGGCCTATTACATGTATCCCATCTTCTCCATCGTCCTGGGCTTTTTCATTTACAACGAACGGCTCCGGCCCATGCAGTGGGTGGCCTTCGCCTTGGCCATACTCGGCGTTACCGTGCCCATCGTCGCCTACGGCAAGCTGCCCGTCTTTGCCATTATTATCGGCACCAGCTTCGCCTTCTACGGCGCCATAAAAAAACAAATCACCGCCTCGGGGATGCTGAGCATCTTTATGGAAACTCTTATGGTCGTGCCCGTCGCCCTGATTTACCTCGTGGCCTTTAGCCACCTCGAAGGCCTTGGCGTGAGAGAATACCTGCTCATCCCCACAATGGGCGTCGCCACCACCGTGCCACTTTTGCTTTTTGCCATAGGCATGAAAGACACGAGCCTATCCCTCGCCGGCGTCTTAATGTACATCAACCCCACCATCCAGCTTCTCCTCGGCGTCTTTATCATGGGGGAGGAATTTACTACCACCCACGCTTGGATGTTCGCCTTCGTGTGGTCCGGCGTGGTACTGTTTCTGGCGGACGGATTCAGAGAGAGGAAGAAAACGGAGCATATAGAATAAATGTACCCGGCGATTCGCGGCATGGGCCATCGCCGGTTTTTTAGCGCTTCCTTATAAAATCCTTAAATTTGTTTCGTATACTCTCCTTAGAAATAGAAGGAGGGATAAGCTATGGAAAAATATATTTTGGAAACAAAGGGCTTAACGAAGACGTTTAAAGAGCAAATTGCCGTGAATCATTTGGATTTAAAGGTGGAAAAAAACACCGTTTACGGATTGCTTGGGCCAAATGGCGCGGGAAAATCGACGACTTTAAAGATGATTGCGGGAATGCTTCACAAGACATCGGGAGATATTTTATTTGATGGACATCCTTGGAGCCGCAACGATTTAGCGGCGATCGGTGCCCTTATCGAAACGCCGCCTTTGTACGATAATTTAAGCGCTGAAGAAAATCTGAAGGTGAGAACCCTGTTATTGGGATTGGGCGACGAACGAATCGAGGAAGTTTTGGACATCGTCGATTTAAAGGATACGGGGAAAAAGAAGGCGGGACAATTTTCCATAGGAATGAAGCAACGGCTGGGCATTGCCATTGCCTTGGTGAACCGGCCAAAGCTTTTAATTTTAGACGAGCCGACCAATGGTCTGGATCCTGAGGGCATTCGGGATTTGCGTGATTTAATTCGGAGTTTCCCGAAAAAAGGCATGACGGTCATTTTATCCAGTCACATTTTAGGAGAAGTGGCGCAATCGGCCGACCACGTGGGAATTATCGTCGGCGGCGAATTAAAGTACCAAGAAAAAATTGCAGAAAACGACGATTTAGAGTCGCGCTACATGGCGGTCGTCAATGGAAGCGAGGGGTGGCGCAAATGAAAAAATATATTCTCGCTGAGCATTTAAAGCAGAAGCACACCTTTTTAAAAGCATTCGTTGTTATCATGTCTCTAATGCCCCTCGTCATGGCCTTCGTACTTATGCCGCCCTACTTTTCTGTCAATGCCTATAACTGGTGGTATGTAATTTTATTGCCGGCGACCTTTGCTTTGGTACCGGCCATGGTGCATCGAAGAGATGAGAGAAAATTGGATTACCGCGCCATTTTTTCTCTTCACGTCGATCTAAAAAAAGTGTGGGTTGCAAAAGTACTTGTGGCTTCAGTGTATCTTTTATTCGCCTCTGCCATCCACATGACGGGTGTCGGAATCCTACAATCTTTTCTGGGTAGTCAACTGACGCCGAATCTGGGGTGGGACACCCTACTTTTTGCCAGTGGTGTATTATTTTTTGTAAACCTGTGGCAAGTGCCTTTGTGCCTGTTTCTGGCGAAGAAGTTCGGCTTATCGGCCGCCGTGTCCATCAACATCTTGTTGGGCGCGGCATTGGGGGTTATGTTCGCTGATACGTCCATGTGGCTCCTTTGTCCCTACGCGTGGGGTGCGCGTTTAATGGTACCGATTCTGCACCTCCTGCCCAACGGTCTTGTGGCGGAAGTTGCCGAACCCATGATCGAAAACACGTCGATCATCATTCCCTGCGCGCTATCTCTTGGGATTTTTATCTTATTGTCCGGGATAACGGCTCGATGGTTTGCGACTCAGGAGGTAAAATGATGGGTAGGATTATAAAGTCGGAGCTTTATAAGTTCAAGCACACGTGGGTTCTTTGGATTCACTTTGTTTTACCGGTACTCTATGGCCTCGTTTTTTATTTAGCAAGTCAAACCACCGGCTTAAAAAAATTTTCTCCTGATGAGACGATTCAGAACTATTTCACGCTTTTAGGCGCGGCAGTGCCCATCGTAGTCGGTGTTTTGATATCTAAAGTGGCGGATATGGAAAGCGGCGCAGGCCATTTTCAACTGTTGCTTTCGGCGCCGTCAAGGACGAGGGCTTATTTGGGAAAAGCGGGGGCCCTGTTTCTTGGATTCATTTGGGCGACGTCCGTAGCCGTCGGCGTCTTTGGAGGGATTTTCGGTCACCAAACACTTGCTGTTTGGTTTGCGGCGCTGTTGCTTCTTTTAGCCGCATCCGTTGCCGTCTACTTGATTCACTTGTGGGTGGCATTGGCACTGGGTTCGGTCCCGTCCATGGGTCTTGGTGTTGTAGAAACACTCATCGCCCTTCTCGCCATCACCGGATTAGGCGATAAGCTTTGGTATTTTATCCCCTGCACCTGGCCCGCACGCTTGCCGGGGACCTATATATTAGCCATTGCGTACCAAAACCATTCTCTTCTAGCAGCAGAGATGGCGAAGTGGGGATTTTCGGCCCTTCCCATGACGGCAGTGATCTTTATCGGCTCCGTCATTTGGTTTAATCGGTGGGACGGAGGACAATGGGGCGATTGAAATCCTATAATTAATCAATTAAGAAGAAAAAGCGCTAGATGCATAGCGGAGGTGATTTTTTGGCGACGATACTTGCCGTCGACGACGAAGAGGATATGCTCGTGTTAATCGAAAATATTCTAAAAAAGAATGGCCATTGCCTTCATGCGGTTCAAAATCCGTTGGAATTAGATGAAAACAGTTTGCGAAAATACGATTTGATTTTGCTGGATGTCATGATGCCCGGGATGGACGGCATGACTTTCTGTAAAAAAATTCGTCGCATCGTGGACTGTCCCATCCTTTTTTTAACGGCAAAGACCATGGAAGCGGATGTTGTAAATGGCCTTTTAAGCGGCGGAGACGACTATATAACAAAGCCTTTCGGCGTACAGGAATTGCTCGCGCGGGTGGAGGCGCACTTAAGGAGAGAGCAGAGAGAAAAACATGCCGGATTCAACCTTGGATCGATTCGCTTTGATCTGTCTTCAAAAAGCATTTTTGTAGAAGAAGAAAAAGTACCTTTGACGAAATCCGAGTACCGGATTTGTGTGCTTCTGGCTGAAAGAAAAGGGCAGGTCTTCTCGAAAGAGCAGATTTATGAACAGGTTTTCGGCTACGAGGGGGAAGGCGATGCATCGGCGGTTTCCGAGCATGTAAAAAACATTCGGGCGAAGTTTCAACGGGTCGGCGAAAAGCCCATTGCGACTGTGTGGGGGATTGGCTATAAATGGAACTAAATAAAAAAGGGCAGTCCCTGAAAATCGTCTTTCTTAAGTATTTGCTCAGTATCGCACTCGGTCTTGCAGCATCTGCGGGCCTTGCACTGGTTCTTTTTACGGCGGCCTATCAATTGAACGGCATCGTACCCGCCGACGCGACGGAACAGTTCATCCTTCGAAACAAGACGAAAATTGCCCAAGCAGAGCCATTTGATCCCACTTTGATTCCTGAGAACGTAGGTTATGTGTATCTCGCAGACGACGGGCGCTTGCTCGCGTCCAATATGTCGGAGGGAGAGAGGAAAAAAGCAATGGCCTTTCTCCGGGGGCAGGTAATGTCCACGTCGTCTTCCGCTTATATGGAGATCGAGCGTCGGGAGGGCGTGGTGGTAGCCCACTACACCCTGAAGCCTCGCTATTCCAATCCCTGGATGGAGGCCCACTTCCCTCCCGTGCACTATTTCTTTGCTGCCCTCATGGTAAGTATATGCTTCATAAGCGCCATGACCATTACCGTGATTTGGGCGAGGCGTTTGACGAAGCAATTGACGCCGATGATCGAGGCGTCGGAGGAAATTGCAGAACAAAATTTAGATTTTGAAATCGGGATGTCGACCATTAAAGAATTTAACGGTGTATTAAATGCTTTGGAAAAGATGAAAATCGCCTTGAGCCGATCTCTAAGAGAAAATTGGGAGGAAGAAGCGAAGCGGAAAAACCAAATTTCCTCTCTGGCTCACGACCTAAAGACGCCTGTCGCCATTATCCATGGGAACGCGGAATTGTTGAAAGAGACGAAATTATCCGATGAGCAAAGAAGCTACGTTGATTTCATTACAAAAAACTCTACGCGGATTTCGACCTATGCCCACGCCCTTATGGAAGTGAATCAGTTCGGTGTTTCCGAGGAATTGGATTTAAAAAGATTGCATATTTCTGTTGTCGCGGAAAAAATAGCGGCCCTGGCTCGGGAAATAGCGAATACTTATAGGTGCCCCATCGAGGAATCCTTGGACGTCGGAAACAGCTATGTGTCGGTGGATTTAAAACAATTGGAGCGAGGGGTGCAGAATCTACTCATGAATGCCATTCACTATGCGCCCGAGGCATCGGCTGTGGAACTGCTTATTTCAACAGGAGAAAACACCCTCGAAATGACCGTTGGCGATTACGGCCCCGGATTTTCCGACGAGGATTTAAAGCGAGCTTCGGAACCCTTTTATCGCGGCGATAAGAGTCGTCACAGCTCGGCCCATTACGGCTTGGGACTTTACACGGCAAAAACCGTCGCCGACTTGCATCATGGCAGCTTGCGACTGACGAATCGCTCATCGGGGCAGGGAGCGATGGTTACTTTGATGCTGCCACTGGAAATAAATCAATAATCCTGAAGATGATTAAAAGCTCTGTCTAATCTTTATGAAGATTAGACAGAGCTTTTTCTATTTACAACATCAAAGTAATATGCAGCGATTCACTTGTATTTATTAACTACCATTTATCGTCTCTGCCATATCAAGTTAATCCAGGTTAATTTGAAGCTGACGCATTAGGTAGAATAGATTAGCAGTTTTAACATCGAAGTGAGCGGCTACATCTGGTATTTTTGGGTTTTTACTGGGACTATTAGAGTTAAGGCCTTTATTAGGTGCTTCAAATGTGACGAGTGTGGTGTGATATACCGATGAGACTGCAATAAGCCATGGGTCGGCTATATCAGATTTAGACCATTCAGTAAGCGCCTCAGTTTTATAACAAGGGTTATCTTGAATGTAATCTAAAATGCGTCTATATTCGGATATTACCTGATTATTGCGTCGGTCAATATACTCTACGCTCAAAGATACTAGCCATTTTTCTAGGGCATCATCACTTCCGTTTAATAACTCTTTAGCAACTAAATCTAGGATTTTCACTTTTCCAGACTTAATAGCGATGCCCAGCTTCTCCCAAAATTTAGATGCTAAGTCGAAGGAATAATATGATCGAAATGGAGTAATTAAAGAGTTGGAATCAATTAAAAATATTTCACTCCCCATCATTTTTCACCAACTTTCCCAACAAGATTAGAAAATGTAGTGCGATTAGTATCGCTGAGGCGGAAAGCATCAGTGTACAAAGTTGTCCCTTCATTTACGCTACTAACAAGCTGAGAAAAAAAATGGGGGTCTAATCGACTGGCAGCAGTATTATAATAATTGCCACCTGTACTGTTCTTTCTCTTTAACCTATCTTCTTTATATAGTCGCTTGGCTAATTCAGCTGCTTCGGTATATTCTTTATAATTGATAAATTTATTGTCTAAAGCTTTTCTGGCAATGACCATGGTTCCACAATGGAAGTGGTTTGCCAGCTCAACAATCACCTCATTAGCAGGTGCTTTCCTTATTGTTTGCTTCCACATATCAATAAAATATTCTTGAGGGACTAAAACTTCTGCTGCAACAGCGTTGCATGTGGTTTCTAGATTGTTCTCATGAAGAAGAGAGAAAAGTTTCCCATTAATGGAGTCGCTGTTATTAATAAAAATTAATGGGCTATACTCATCGACCAGAGTAAATGCGCGGAATTCATCTACGGACAATGGGCGATGTGTGTTGCTTCCTACTACACCATTCATCATTACCATGGTACCTGCATTACTTATAGCACGTCGTATACGATTAAAAGATTGAGGAGTGTTTTTAGAGTCGAGAAACCAGTCCTCAGATAGATTAAGTATAGCTCTAACTTCGTTAGTCACATTTTTAGCAGAACCATTTTTAAATTTTCCTACGTATTCTAAGGGGCTTTCGCCTTGCGAGATAAGGTGATTACGCATCCATTCTTGCCGAAGAGACATATCGTGTATTGTATCGATTAAATTCCGACTCGGGTTTACTAACTCCAAACTATCGATGGTTCGATATTCAATTAAAGATAAGTCTTCTACAGGGGGGGCACTTAAGAAGAAATAACCAAATGGTATACCTGTTGCTTTACTTACTTTTTCCACTTGATTGAAAGTAGGTTGCTTTTCACCGGCATACCAATCCTTTAGGTAGTTTGCTATTTGCTCCGTTAAAGATTCCATTTTGACATGGGAGATGACCCAATCTAAAATCGGTTGGGAAATAGTAACAGTACATTTTTTACTCATTTCGTCACCTCCCCGATTAAAACGTCTACTAGGAACCCTAAAAGACTAATAACTCATCTCCATGCTATCACAACCAAATAATCGAGTAAAGAATAATTATTAAGCCATGACATAGCAGTAGCCATTTTGAGACTCGAATTAAGAATGGTACCTACAAATAATCAATTCGCACGAAAAAATGGCCGTGA
>QWCB01003724.1_pt1 | contig 14231 bp, 8 predicted proteins | sample 1972511 | NCBI WGS metagenome assembly QWCB01 (sample SAMN09866719, study PRJNA288562) | Human gut metagenome isolate term5_stool, whole genome shotgun sequencing... | isolation source: gut | host: Homo sapiens | place: USA: California
GCGCCCCTTGCAACGGCTGCCGGTATTGTTGCTGGTGTCGGATGAACGCAACACGGGAAAGACGACCTTCCTCAATCTCTTAAAGTCGATCTTCGGCGGAAACGTTACCTTCAACACCAACGAAGATTTCCGCTCGCAGTTCAACGACGACTGGACGGGTAAACTATTGATCTGCGTGGACGAGGTGCTGCTCAACCGCCGCGAGGATTCCGAGCGGATCAAAAACCTATCGACCGCACGCAGCTACAAGGCTGAGGCGAAAGGCCGTGACCGCCGGGAGGTGGAGTTTTTCGGCAAGTTCGTTCTCTGCTCCAATAACGAGCGCAATCCCGTCCTGATCGAGGCGGCGGAAACCCGCTACTGGGTGCGGCGCGTGCCGCCGCTCCTGCATGACGACCAACACCTGCTGGCCAAAATGCGGGCCGAGATACCGGGGCTGCTCTTTTATCTGCAACAACGTATGTTCTCGTCACATGAAGAGAGCCGTATGTGGTTTGCGCCCCGACTGCTGGTCACCGATGCCCTGCGGCGGATCGTACACTACAACCGCAGCAAGACCGAAACCGAAATGCTGTCGATCATCCGCGACATTATGGAGGCCGAAAACCTTGCGGAGTACCGGTTCGACGTGAGCGATATGGTCAATATGCTGGAGATACGCGGCATCCGCGTTGACCATCCCACCGTGCGGCGGATTCTTGCCGAAAATTGGCAGCTGCGTCCCGCACCTCCGACCTATTACCAACGCTATACGATAACCTACAACGGCGAAACGCAGCGACAGGATAGTAAGACGGCACGGGTCTATACCGTCTTGCGGGAACACCTCGGCGGATTGCTGAACGATGCAGCGATGTAAGAATGTTGAAAAAAGAAGGTAGCTTTCTTATTTTCATAATCTTACATTTCTTACAAATCCTCTTACAAAGTCTTACGGGTTCTTACGGACTTACAGTGCCGGATGCCGTGTAAGAGAGTTGTAAGACTCCAACCTTTTCTTTCACTGAATTTTACATCGTTTTCTCAACAAACTTACGGAAAAATGACTGCCATACCACACAGCAACCGGATTTCCATCCGTGATTTTCTCGCCCGTCGGGGCATTCAGCCCAAATACGAACGCAGCGGTTACGGCATGTATCTTTCACCCCTACGGGAAGAGCGCACGCCGAGCTTCAAAGTGGACTACGTGCGAAATCTCTGGTACGACTTCGGACTGGGTGAAGGCGGCACATTGCTCACCCTCGTGATGCGGTTGGAGCGGTGCGACCGTTACGCCGCCATCCGTATCCTTTCGAACGGTGAGATAAGGCAAGCCGGGTCTACTTCTCTTTCATCAGGTATTTACGAACGTCCGGCCGTTGGAGGGCCCTCGCCGGTCGTGCGCCCGGCTACCGTCCCCGCGCTCCGCGTCCTCTCCGACGCTCCGCTTCGTCATCCGGCATTGGTCGGTTATCTCGCCTCGCGCGGCATCGTCCCGTCGGTCGCCGCTGCATTCTGCCGCGAGGTTCGCTACGAGGTAAACGGCCGCGCCTTTTTCGCCGTCGGGTTCCGCAACGATGCCGAAGGGTGGGAGCTCCGCTCCGATCGGTTCAAAGGCGGCTCCTCGCCCAAATACATTACAACACTCAAAGGATGCAATGCAACTAATGATATGAATGCAGTCATTGACAGCAGTGCAATCAATGCAACCAATGATGTCAATGCAATCACGGATTGCCCCGCAATCGGTGCAATAGCATCATTCCATGCCGGCAATGATCCGATGGCCTGCGAATCGGACAGGGCCATGTCGGCATCCCATGCAAGCGTCATGGTCTTCGAAGGGTTCATAGACTTTCTCTCGTATCTGTCGCTTGCGAATAACATACATCCGGTCAGCGATACGGTCGTGCTGAACTCGGTCGTCAACCTTTCCAAAGCCGTTCCGTTTCTTAACCGGCATTCGGTGATCCACGCCTTTTTCGACAACGACGAAACCGGACGCAAAACGACCTCCGACCTGCATCGTCTTTGTCCCCGCAGCGAGATCATCGACCAAAGCTGTTTCTACCGCAGATACAAGGATGTCAACGACTATCTGATCGCCCGAAAAACCTGTCCGAAGCCCCCGGAAACCGTATCCGACAGTCTGGGTCGTGATCTGCGACCTTCGAAAGCGGAAACAGCGGCGATTGAGTCTCAGCGCCGGAAAGGGGTAAAGGTTTAAGGAAGGCAAGGTTGTGTTTTTGTCAGCCAAAAACCGCTGCCTTCCCGTCGGTCGGCAGTCGATCCCGCTGGTCTGGATATTCGATCATTATTCTTTTCACCTGAAATCGCAAACGAATGGCAACACCGAAGAAACCATATAACAGACAGGGCGGCCGTCCTGTGCTGAGCAAATCCCAGCGGCAGGAATACCGACTTACCGTCCGCTACAACACGGAGCTACATCTCCGGCTCAAGGCTCTGGCCCGGCAATCGGGTCAGAAGCCCGTCGAGGTCGTGCGGCAGCTCATCGCCTATGGGTGAGTGAAGGAGCGGGTAAAGAAGGAACACCGTCCGGTATTCGACCTGCTGAAAGGATTGTCCGACAACCTGAACCAGCTGACCCGGCTGGCACACGCCAAAGGCATCGAACGGCTGGAGAAACAGATTGCATCGGTAGTGCAGGAAGTTCGGCGGCTCTTAAAATATTTGCGCGATGATCGGTAAGATAATATCGGGATCGTCCTTTTCGGGGACGGTAGGCTACGTGATGAAAGAGAAATCCCGGATATTGGAGGCCGAGGGTATCGTGCCTCCGGATGCAAAGCGCATGGCCGAGGATTTCAATGACCAGACTCTCCTGAACCCGCGGCTGAAAAACACCGTCGGGCATATCTCGCTCTCTTTTTCACCCAAAGACGCTCCACGGATGACCGACGCACTGATGACGCAGATCGCAAAGGAGTACATGCAGAAGATGGGCATCACCGATACGCAATACCTATTGGTGCGCCATCTCGACCAGCCCCATCCGCACTGCGGTATGCCGAGAGCTGACCGAGAAGTACGGGCTATACCTTGCGCCGGGAAAGGACGACGTGCGGCGGGAGCGGCTGCGCGAACCCGACAAGACCAGATACGAAATCTACGATGCGATCAAAAGGTGTCTGCCCCGATGCGCCGGATGGAAAGGGTTGGAGAAGCAACTGGAAAAACAGGGCATCGGCGTCCGCTACAAGTATTGCGGAAATACCGATCGCAAACAAGGGGTTCTGTTCTCGAAAAACGGTTTCGAATTTTCCGGCTCGAAGATCGACCGGGCTTTTAGCTTTACGAAACTCGACCGCCATTTCACCTGCCTGCAGCAACAAACCCTGCACTGGGCTGCACTCCTCGGAAACCTCTCGGCGGCGGTTGGCAATTACCGTTCGGCGTTTGCAGCGCTGTTCGGCGGCATGGGCGGCAGTACGCGCGAAGAGCCTGCTGCACCCGGTCCCGGCGGGAAGCTCGACACTATTCCGCTGCCGCCGGCCGGTTCGCCCGGCGGGGTGTCGGCCGAACAGTTGCAGCGCAAGCCGGGAGAAAGTCCCGAAGAGTATATCGCACGCATCACGGCACTGCTCAACGCTGCGGCCGAGGCGATGGCTATAGCTGCGATGGAACACAGGCGCAGGTTGCGCGAACAGAAGAATAGACCTCATGTAAAACTTTAACTTCAATCCAGAAATGACAATGAAAGAGAATAATCAGATCTCCCTGTCGTTTGAGATGTACGAAGATCTCAAAGACACGCTTGTCAAGGCCATCAAAAACACCAAGGCAGGTGGCGCAGGAAACGCAGGTTTGGAGAATGCCCAGCTGGAACGGATCGAGCGGTTGATAGAGGCTGCGGAACGCTCGCAGGGGCAGGTAGCACAACTGCTGGAGCACCTGCAACGGCATACAGCCCAGCCCGAAATAAAAACCGAGCAGGAACGGGAGATAGTTAACAAATATGATATGCTGCTGCAACAGTTGGCTGAGAGACTGGAGGTGATCGACAAGGAAAATAGGCAGACGCATACGTTGATAGAGCAGGTAGGGCAAGCCGTCGAAGCAGCGGCAATGCTCAAAAATCTGCCTGTGCAGGAGCATCGACATACCTATACGCTCGATATTAAATCCTCGAAAACCGCGCTGGTAATATTTGTTATGGCGGTAATAATTGTCCTCCTTATTGGTTTTATTTACCGGATCTCGGTAAGCAATCAGCAGTTGGCCGCAAATGATTTGAAATACCGCTATATCAAAATGAAAGGTGAGGCGACGTCCAAGCGTATCGCTGAGCTGGAGGAGATTTTTGAACTAAACCGCGACAACGCAAAAATCCGCCAGATGAAGAAGGATGTCGAAGAATATGAACAAACCATTCAACGCAAAGTCCAATTAGAAGAACAGGCAAGACTGAAAGAACGAGAAGCCGAGCGTCTGAACAAAAATGCCTCCCGATTGAAAAACAAATAAGCCCCCCCCCTCCTCCCAAGGTATTGCCGTCGAAAGAAATCCGCAAGGTCATGCAAGTTGCTCCGCAAATCTTGCGGATATTCTTACCAGCAGTATCAGCTGATCGCTACCAAAGGAAATGACTGAATCTGGACATCATGCAACCTGCGATTATTACTCCTAAATCGCACGATAACACCTCATCATGTTAACAGTTCTATCATTGTTCTGTCGCATAATGAGTGAATATACAATCATTTTACTCAAAATAAGAATCTGGCGATTAAATATATTCGGATTATCTAACCTTAAAATATACAAAACAGTTCACTGTTCATGGACACTTGATGATTGAATCTATTTTATCAATAATTCTTGGCAATTGGGATTTCTGTATCTCACATTCCCATACTATAATAACTCTCCATCCTTGCTGCTGAAGCTTCAATATAACTTCTTTATCTCTTTGTTGATTGCCGAGAATTTTTGATTCCCAGTATTCTATATTTGATTTCGGCAGAACAAAATGCTTGCATCCTTCATGTCCGTGCCAGAAACATCCATTTATAAAAATTACCGTTTTGTATTTGGGTAAAACAATATCTGGTCTGCCAGGCAATTTGTTGACATTGATCCGATAACGATACCCTCTGCGGAAAAGTTCATGTCTTACAAGAATTTCAGGCCTAGTATTCTTGGACCGAATATGCGACATACAGCGACGGCGTTGTTCTTGAGTTAATGTATCTGGCATTTTGATGCTTATTATCTTTTGGTAAAGATAGTGATTATTTAAAAATTTAGGCCGGTTGACAAACAACATTCTGCATTCTTTGGATGTTATTCAAATATAAACGTTTATAGCCCTCTGATTTTTTATTCAGTCAATCTCCGTTTATGAAAAAAATGTATCTTTGTAAAATACGATTCAGCCGATTGAATACATTCAGTGTGCTGAAGAATGGTAAAAATATGCAAGATGCAAACTATAAAATGATGAAGACCAATAAACAGCTGATTGGCATAGACCTTTTTGCAGGTGCAGGCGGATTAAGTCTAGGTGCAGAAATGGCTGGCATATCCATGCGGTATGCAGTTGAAGCAGACGCTTATGCAGCAGCCTCATATAAAAGGAATTTTAAGAATGCAACCGTATTCTGCGAAGATATAAGAAAACTTTCAGCCGACAAATTAAATACTCAACCTGTTTTTATCATAATGGGCGGTCCTCCATGTCAGGGGTTCTCTCTTTCAAACACAAAAACCAGAGATATGTCAAATCCAAATAACAGGATGTTTGAGGAATTTTTGCGTTTTGTTGATAAAATTGCTCCAACATGGTTTGTATTTGAAAATGTATATGGCCTGACAAAATTTAAAAACGGAGAGGAGAATATCCAGAATCATATAGAAAACCGATTTAGAGATATTGGCTATACAGTCAAATCAAAAATACTATATGCTTCTGACTTTGGCGTGCCGCAACGCCGAAACAGGCTGTTTATTGTCGGGAATAGAAATGGGATAGATTTTGAATTCCCCAAAGAATTTGATTATTCAGTTTCTGTTGATGAGGCAATTAGTGATTTACCGGTTCTTGGAAATGGAGAAATTCAAATGAAGGGGGAATACACAGTTCCTTTTGAGCAGGCGTCTCCATATGCTCAGCTGATGAGAAAAAAGTCAAAAGCCCCTACCCAAAATATCGTATCACGCAATAAGGACTATGTAGTTGAGCGCTATAAATACATCGGACAAGGCGAAAACTGGTCATCTATCCCCGACCGCTTAATGGAGAATTATGCTGATAAAAAACGATGCCACAGCGGAATATATAAACGATTAATCGGTGGCAAGCCATCTGTGGTAATATCGAATTATAGAAAAAGCATGCTTATACATCCTCATCAAGATCGAGGGTTGTCCGTTCGCGAAGCAGCCCGGCTGCAAAGTTTTCCAGACCATTTCATATTTGAAGGGCCTGTATCATATGTTCAGCAGCAAATCGGCAATGCTGTTCCTCCGCTGCTTGCCAAAGCTGTTATGAAGAAGATATTAACTTATAAATAATATTGTTGCGATGGGCATCTATAAAGAAAATATTCCTAAAGCTGATATGCTGATGGGGTCAATGCGCTCAATGGGCTATTCTTTCGAGTCTGCAATCGCTGATGTTATTGACAACAGCATTAGTGCCGGATGCTCATACGTTTCACTGTTTTTCCCAACCGATTCTTTCCAAAAACAAGCAGTGGGCATTCTTGACGACGGCTGCGGGCTGTCTCGTGAAGAACTTTTCGAGGCAATGTGCTATGGCAGTTCTGCGGCAGAAGCAGCCCGCTCTGAAAATGATTTAGGAAGGTTTGGGCTGGGACTTAAAGCTGCATCATTGTCACAATGCCGCATATTGACAGTTGTGAGCATGCAAGACGGAGATATCAGTGCGTATTCGTGGGACTATAATTACATACTTAAACATAAAAAATGGTTTGTTAACGAACTGACCATTGATGAAATATCAAATCTGCCGTACATAGAGAATCTGCGTGAAGCAGGAAAGACTAATGACAGCGGAACTCTTGTGATATGGGAAGATTTTGATGTGTTGGAAAAGTCGAGTCATGGACAGGTTTTCAGCACTCTTCGTGAATTAAGCGATAAAGTGCAGGATCATGTGGCTCTTATTTTTCACCGCTATATCTCTGCGAAGAAGCTTGTTATCTGGATTAACAACGCGAAAGTAAAGGCACAGGATCCATTTCTTGAAAGCAATGCTAAAACTACGACAAAAAAAGAGTTCGCTATTGCACTGCGGGACAGCCAAGGTATTGAACGGCTGATAAAAGTGCGTCCGTTTGTACTGCCTTTTGGCTCGGACCTAACAGAAAAAGATAAAAAACTTTTAGGCGGTACTGATAATCTGAGAACAAGACAGGGTTTCTATATTTACAGGAATCAGAGGCTTATTATTTATGGGACATGGTTTGGGCTCAAACGCAGTGAGCTGACAAAAAATGCCAGAATACGTGTAGACATCCCCAACTCTCTGGATGACATTTGGGGCATCGATATTAAGAAACAGAATGCTTCAATACCCAAATCAATTCAGAACCAGCTTAAAAAAACCGTTGAAGAAGCAATGGACATTTCTGTTAGAAAACAGACGCATCGCGGCCGCAAAGATAATTCGGAAGATAATATAAGCCACATTTGGGATAGAATGCGCGGCAGAAATGATGCCTACTACTATCAGATCAATCGAAACAGTCCGCTCTGCAAATATGTGATGGAACACATTCCTGACGATGCGGCAGACATCGTAGAAACTTTGTTGTCAGAGATAGAAAAAGGTATTCCAGTACAGGATATATACGTAGACAGGTGCAATGACGCTATTGTTGCAGCGGATAAAACGCAAGACCTTGAGGATAATTTTCAGTTGGGAGTTACGCTGATCGACAAAATGATTAAATACGGCAGGGAGCTTAATGACGCTGTTGATACTATTATGAAAGCCGAACCATGGTGCTGTCTTCCGCAACTGAAAGAAATGCTGATAAACTATTATACAAATGAAGATAAGCAGTGATGAGTTCAATGATCTCATTATGGTTATCAAACGCCGCATCGGGGTCGACAAGCGAAACGGGAAAACCATAAAATACGAAGATATTGACTCCTATATAGATAAGGGGCTTGAATTTATTCCAATCAGCCTGACTGATGAGGACAGGGCAGAAGTTTTTCGCGCCATCGAAACAGAAGAAGCTATAAAACACACTAAAGGCAATTGTATATTCGACGACTATGATGATCCTCACAATTGGTATGAGCATGCAGAAATCGAAGATGAGCATTTCTGGAGGCTGTACAGCAAATATCTTCTGGAAGAATCATCGCTTGATGACAAGAGTATAGACATCTTGGACAAGAAGACTCTTCCCGCCATAATGAATTGTCTTTGCAATCCGAAAGAAGCGCATGAAGGAAGGCGGTTGATTCGCGGTTTGGTTATTGGTGACGTTCAGTCTGGAAAAACAGCAACGTATTCCGGTCTGATATGCAAAGCTGTTGATGCGGGTTACAAGGTTGTCATTTTGCTGGCAGGCATAACAGAGAATCTACGCCAGCAGACTCAGGAGCGTATTGACCAAGGCATTGTAGGCCTTGAAATCAAGAGAGATGATATAACAAAAATAGAGAAGCCCAAGCGAGTGGGCGTCGGCAAATATGACAAACAGCTGCTGGCATCGTCTTATACAACTCAATCATCAGATTTTGTCGGACAGAAAGACAGTATTTTTGTGTCGCTTGAAGCACAGCGTTCAGTTGTATTGTTTGTTGTCAAAAAGAATGTATCAGTTCTTACAAAATTACACAACTGGCTAAAGTACAACAATTATGATCATTCAGAGGAGTGCGTTAATGCGCCCTTGCTACTTATAGACGATGAAGCGGACAATGCATCTGTCAATACGAGCAAGGATGAAACGAATCCAACAAAGACAAATGCTATTATAAGAAAAATTTGCAATTTGTTTAAAACCGCATCGTATGTCGGTTTTACAGCGACCCCATTTGCAAATGTTTTCATCGACCCGGATTCTGTTGATGAAATGAAAAATGCAGATTTGTTCCCGGAACATTTTATATACACACTGCCAACCCCCTCAACATACATTGGAGCAAAGCAGATATTCAATGCCGGCTCCAAATATTATCGCAATATAAAATATATCATTGATATTGATGAACCCGACTACGGAGACGGATGCTGGCGTGATTGGGCTCGCACCCACATCGATGAGTTGAATGCAGGGGCATTTTACTATCGGCATCAGAAAGAATGGAACGGAATCCTTCCCGATTCGTTAAAAGAGGCTATTTATTGTTTCTTTTTGGCGAATACCATTCGAGATTTGCGAGGACAAAGTTCAGCGCCAAGAAGCATGCTGGTGAATATGTCTCGATTCGTGAAGGTGCAAAATGTAATAAAAGAAGAGGTAGAACGTATTTATGATGAATTCAAGAGCATCGTTGAAAAAGATTTCAACAGCGATTCTTGCAAAAACACGAATCTGCCTCTATATAAAGAATTGAAGCAGTTGTGGGATAAGCATTACAGTTTTGTCTCTGATGTTTCATTTGAGAGAGTTGTTAGAAAAGAAAACCTTTTCAAAGCAATTGAGTGCATAAAGGTTCTTGTTGTAAATGGATTAAAATCAAGCGGGAAACTCGACTACAAAGAAAATCCGTCATTGCGGGTTATTGCCGTCGGAGGAATGGCATTGTCACGAGGTTTGACCTTGGAGGGGCTGCTGACAAGCTACTTCTACCGCAATACGGCTACTTTTGATGTCCTGATGCAGATGGGGCGCTGGTTCGGATATAGAAAAGGATATGAAGATATCTTCCAAATATGGACGAGTGAAGAAAGTGCAATCTGGTATGATGAGATTTCTATGGCGTCAGAGGATTTGAAGGAAGAGCTGAAAGAGATGTTTGCACAGCGGCTGACGCCAAAGGATTTCGGAATTAAAGTGCGCGACAATTGTCAGGAGCTGCAAATCACTGCTGGCAATAAGATGAGGCAGTCCTTCAATCTGGATATACAGGAATCCTATTACGGCAATATATATGAAACACCGTATATCAGTCTGAATGCGACTCACAACACTCTTAATCTTGAACAAGTGACTTGGCTGGCAGAGGAGCTGTTTAAGAGAAACTTGTCGTTTGATAAATTCAAAAATAATACATCTCTGATAGTAAAAGATGTGCCGAAAGATATTGTAGCGGCTTTTGTGAAAAATATTAAAAGTTCAAAGGTTAATCCGAGTTTCAACACTGAATATATTCTGGATTTCATAACAGATGAAAACACGGTAGGATTAGAGCATTGGGATATAGTTTTCCAAAGCGGCGAGTCTGACAAATGTTATGAAATACCGCACATAGCATCTGTCAGATGTGCAGCACGCACTGTCCATGTTGAGAATAATGCTATTGCTGCAAGCTCGCGGCGAAAATTGCTGAGCACTCAGGAAGGTGCTTATGGACTATCTGAAGATCAGTTGAATTTCGTAAAGAGAAAATGCAAAGAACAGTGGAGAAAGGAAGGTAAAAATGAAAATCGGGAAATTCCAAATAGAGCATACTTTGAGCATTTGGCAGACCGAAAACCTCTGTTGATAATTATGCTCATCGAGCCTGTGAGGACCGAGGGAAAAGATGAAAAGAAGAAGCTGTCTGAATACCGGGAAGCATTGGGGGGAGATAAAATGGTTGCCTTTGCCATAGGATTCCCAGGAGTAAAAGGTGCTCAAAATATAAAACATTACAAGGCGAACAAAATATATTATCAGCAGTTTATGCAGGATGAGTCAGAAGACATTGAAGACAATGAAACAATACAATAGCCAGGATATATACGGCATTTTCTCTGAAGGATTTGAACAAGGCTTTTTTAAAAGAGTTGGAACAGCCAGAGATCTTGACACCTATATAGGCAAAGACGACAAAGGCAGATATGCTTTCAAGTTCAAAGGACAGTATGTTCCAACACGAATCTTTGGCTCCGAGGTAATATCTGTCGAGCAATATGAGGATGATAACTCATATTCACTGATTTTCTTGCTTGAGAAAGAAGAACTCCTTGAACGGTTCTGCACATTCTGCCAGGATCTTCTGTCTTCTCTTAACGGAATAACTGACCAGGTTGAAGGCTATCGGGCCATATGCAACAGATACGCATCATGGAAGCGTCTGTTCAAACCCAATCACGGAGACTTGACTGAACCGGAAATTATGGGCTTGATCGGGGAAATGCTATTTTTGAAAAACGAAATGATTCCAATGTATGGAACAGACAAGGCAGTAGACAGCTGGACCGGGCCTGAAAAAACCAGTAAAGATTTTTCAATAGACAGCATCTGGTATGAAGTGAAAACAGTCAGCGCAGGGAAAGATGCTGTGCGCATCTCTTCAATTGAGCAGCTGGATAGTAATGTTGACGGCTGTTTGGCTGTATACAAACTTGAAAAAATGAGCCCTGGATATAACGGCGTTAAACTCAGCTCTCTCGCCAATGAAATTATGACATTGATAAGCAGTGATTTCTACAAGGAGATGTTTGCAAGGAAACTAATGTCATACGGCTTTGACTGGTCAAGTGATTACGATAACTTTGTATATTCACAAAGCTCATTTGCCAAGTATATTGTGTCAGAAGGATTCCCGCGCATTATGCGGAATAGTATTGCACTGCCAATTATAAAGGTTCAATATGAACTCATCCTTTCAAATTTAGAAGAATTTAAACAATCATAACAAGCACACCGCAATGGAGATAGGCGAATTTAGAAAACAGTTTATGGAGCAGCTCCGCTTTGATGCCGAACATGAAGGATCGGCGCCTGAGGCGCAGTTTATCAGCAGAGCACTGGAACTTCTGGAAGATATAGGAGATGTTTCTGATCCTATGCCTATGTCCATCGAAATGAAGGGGCGCCGGGGGCGCATAATGTCTTTTGATGCCTATGCTTATGATGAAGCTGATGGAGCGCTGGTTATGATTGCCAGTGATTTTGTCAATGAAATCGACAATATTCCTACATTAACCAATACACGCATTGATGAATTATTCCTTCACATGAGGAATTTTATTGAGGAGAGTGTTGATGGTGATATTTCTGCATATTGCGACGATTCAGACCAAGCCATTAATGTTGCAAAGGAGATAAAAACAAAAGTGGGCAAAAGTATGCTTGCTACCGAAATCTCCCGATTCAAGTTTATCATTCTATCCAATGCCATTCTCAGCAAACAGGTTAAAAACGTCAGCCGCGAGGAATTCCTCGAAAGGCCGGTTGAACTGAATGTGTGGACAATAGAGCGTTTTCATCAGACATATGCCTCTAATTCCAGTGAAATCATTGAGATTGCAACCAAGGATTTTGATTGTGACGGCATTCAGTATCTCAAAGCAGACATTGGCGAGGATGCGAACTATGATGCTTATCTGGGTATTGTTCCGGGAGAGTTCTTGGCAAAGATTTATTGCAAATATGGCAGCAAGCTGCTGCAGGGCAACATTCGTGCTTTTTTGAGCGTGAGAGGCAAAGTCAATAAAGGAATACGTGAAACCATTATAAAGCATCCGGGAAATTTCTTTACATATAATAATGGAATTGCTGTGGTTGCCCGCTCAATCGGTTTTTCTGATGACGGGACAAAAATAGTATACCTTAAAGATCCCCAAATAATAAATGGCGGTCAAACTACGGCATCACTGGCCAATGCAAAAATCAAGAAAGAGGTAAAGGACGGAGGCATGGATAACCTGTTTGTCCCGATGAAGCTGACAGTGCTTAATGTTGATGATGATATGTCCGAGGATGACATTGAACGATATAACAATATTACCAAAACAATATCTCAGTGTGCAAACAGCCAGAATGCTGTGTCTGAAGCCGACTTTTTCTCAAACCATCCATACCATGTCATAATGGAACAATTGTCAAGAAAGAGGATGGCTCCGCCGGTAAATGGCAATCCATACCAGACAATTTGGTTTTATGAGCGTTCAAGAGGGAAGTGGGAGCAGGAACAAATGCAGCTCAGTTCCGCGGCTCGTGCAAAATTTTGTGAGAAACACCCTAAAAATCAAGTCATCAAAAAGGAGAAACTTGCCAAATGCCTCAATGCATTTGCAATGAATCCTCATGAGGTATGTCAGAGTTCGGCTATTAACTTCTCCCGATTCGCTAAAACGATCGACAGTCTGTATGAAACCTCCAAGGAGAGTATCAATGAGGTATATTTCTCAAAATGTGTATGTTCTGTAATTATCTTTGATTCGCTGGATCGTCGCATCAATAAAGCAGACTGGTATCCGACAGGAGGTAATAAAGCTCAAATAATTCCATATGCCATAGCAAAAATGATGGCTATGATTCCCAAGAACATGGATCTTGACTGGAAACTCATTTGGCAAAAGCAGGAAATGTACCCGGCTCTTGAAAAGGAGCTGATGAAACTGGCACATATTATTCATAATTTCTTTGAGGAGGAAGCACAAGGCGGATTGGTTAGAAGTATGGCCCGTCGTGCAGATACCTGGAATAAGTGCAAAAGTTTGCCGCTGTCCTTATCGGATGAGTTTGTGTCAACCTTAATCTCAAAGAATGAGATGAAGCAGGAAGAGGCTGCCGCAAAAAAAGAAAGAAAATTCAGCCATAATATAGATGCCTCAGTTGAAATATTTAAATTGGGAGCTGATTATTGGACTAAAGTGTGCAATGATTTATCAAAGGAGGATATGCTGCCATATGGAGATGTCGCATTTATAGGCAGTATCGCAGAGTATATTAAGCGAAATTCTCTGCCGTCTGCCGCACAATGCAAACGCCTCGTCAAGATTATTGAGAAAGCAGAGAAAAAAGGATATATTATGCCGTAATATTTTATAATATATCAATTCAATTAGTACACCTTTAAGCATATTTACAGCAAAACCTGTGAATTATACTCCAAAAGCGGAAATCTAATATGAGGCATAATACAAAACAGCATCATTAAACATTAAACTTTTTGAAGATAACAGTTGTAGAAGGGGGGGGCTGTTTCCGGCCGATATGAAAAATCATTCCTTGTGGAAATTATTCCCGATTGTGCGAGATAAGTAGGGATAGTCATTTAATTCCTTCAATTTGAATTAACCAGCAGACTTTCCCTTATTTTTCCGATCATACTCATCGTTTTTTATATCATCGGCTCTGTTT